>Ga0256405_10002314_pt1 | contig 44601 bp, 39 predicted proteins | sample RumenRJG_02DNA_FD_189096 | JGI IMG/M metagenome (GOLD analysis project Ga0256405, IMG submission 189096) | Bovine rumen microbial communities from Lethbridge, Alberta, Canada - RJG_02 | ecosystem: Host-associated > Mammals > Digestive system > Stomach > Rumen | place: Canada: Alberta... | reverse complement strand
AAGTCAATGTAACCTATGTAGGTGACGATAAGTATGTCGGAAGTAAGGACTCTACAAGCTTCACTGTGGATAATGCTACTTTAGTTGCTGATGTGACTGCATTAAATGTCACTGTTGAGCAAAACACTACATTCGTCATAAATGTCACTGATGACTTTAATGGAAATGTTTCAATCAAAGTTGGAGATAAAGTACTGTACAACGGCAGTGTAAAAACATTAGTCATTTCTGATAAATTGCCTGCCGGAGATAAGACCGCTACTGTTGTATTCTATGGTGACAGCAATTATGATGAATTAACATTAAACGATGTCAAATTCACTGTTTCAAGAGGAGCTATTACCACTATCAATGTGACTATTGATGATGTGATATATCCTGCTAATGCTACTGCAGTCATTAATGTAAGTAACTTCGCTAACGGTACTGTCAATATCACTGTAGACGGTAAAGTATTCACTGGCACTGTAACTAACGGTGTTGCCAGTGTTAACTTAACTGGTTTAGCAGGCGGCAATTATGAGGCTATAGTCGAGTTCTTCAGTAGCGATGAATATAATGGCAATCTCACTGCCAGAGATGAATTTACAGTTTACCCTAATAATTCACTTATTACTATTACTAAAGATAAGGATGGAACTTATTATGTTGGCGAAGATGTAGAAGTTACTTTCACTGTGACTAACTCCACTGGGTCTCTCGAAATATATCTTAATGGAAAATTAATTAAAGAATTCATTAGTAATCCTGAAGCTCATACCTATAGCTTTGTTGGTTTAGATGAAGGTAATTACACCATAACAGCTGTTTTAGATGGTGACAGAAACTACACAGGATATTCTACAACTACTACATTTGAAGTAGTCAAAAACAATATTGCTATCAGTGTCAATGCAACTACAGTTCCTGCAACTATTTATGTTGGCAGTCCTGTAACTATCACTGCTAACTTGAATGAGTCAGTTACCGGTGATGTGGTATTTACAATCAACGGCGCTAACTACACTGTACATATTGTAGATTCTAATGTTGCTACTATCGTGTACACTCCTGTTAATAATGATACAATTACTGTTGTCGCCACATTCATGGGCAATGACAAGTATAACGGTAACGTATCTGATCCTCAGAAATTCAATGTCAATCGTGTTCCTACTGATATCAGTGTGACAGTTAAAACTCCAATCACTTATGGTGATGTGGCTGTCATTACTGTTGAATTGGATGAGACTATAAATGCTACTGTCAAATTGACTGTTGATGGTAAAGAATATGATGTTGCCATAATCAATGGTAAAGGCGGATTCAATGCTTCCGGATTGAATAGTGGTAACCATAAAGTCAATGTAACCTATGCTGGTGACGATAAGTATGTCGGAAGTGAAAACTCTACAAGCTTCAATGTGGATAATGCTACTTTAGTTGCTGATGTGACTGCATTCAATGTCACTGTTGAGCAAAACACTACATTCGTCATAAATGTCACTGATGACTTTAATGGAAATGTTTCAATCAAAGTTGGAGATAAAGTACTGTACAACGGAAGTGCAAAAACCTTAATCCTTGCTGATGTATTGTCTGCAGGTGATAAGACTGCTACTGTTGTATTCTATGGTGACAGCAATTATGATGAACTAACATTAAATGATGTCAAATTCACAGTTTCAAGAGTTGATCCATCTATCGATGTGGTTATTGATGATGTGACTTATCCTGATAAGGCTGTTGCATTTATTTATGTTGGCAATGATGCTAACGGTACTGTCAATATCACTGTAGACGGCAAAGTATTCAGCGGCACCGTATCTAAAGGTGTTGCTCAAGTTGATTTAACCGGTTTATCTGCAGGAAGTAAAGTCGCTAGTGTCGAATTCTTCGCAACAGATGATTATAATGATAACGCTACTGCTAGCGCTAAATTCACAGTTTTAAAAGCAAATACAACATTGGATGTTGAATTCAAACCTATTATCTATGTAAATGAAACTCAAGTCATAAATATTACAGTTAACAATACAAACGCAACTGGTAATGTCACCATCATGATTGATGGCAAAAACTATACTGCAACCTTAATAAACGGTCGTGCTAACTTCACAACCGATTTACTGCCTTATGGAAACCATACATTGACTGTAATCTATGAAGGAGATAAGAACTTAACAGGTAGCTTGATTTCCAAAACAATTGAAGTAATTAAATTGCAATCCGATTTAACAATCAGCGTCACTAATATCACTACCGCTTCAGATGAAACCATTAAAGTAAATGTAACTACTGGTACTACTGGTTCCGTAGTGATTACAGTAGATGGCAAAGATTACTATGTAGATCTTGATAACGGCGTTGCAACATTAGTATTAAGTAATTTAGCTAATAAAACATACACAGTTCATGCTAAATACCTTGGTGATGATAACTACACAACCTGTGAAGGTGACGCAAGCTTTAATGTGGCTAAAGTCAATTCCACAGTAAGTGTCAAAGTTGAAAACATCACTGTCGGTGATGTTGCTGTGGTCAATATTACTATACCTGCTGATGCTACCGGTAATGTGACTGTTGAAATAGATGGTGTTGGAACTTACACTGTTCCTGTTGCTGGCGGAACTGGCTTATGGGTCGTAAAAGACTTAGAAGTTGGTACCTACACTGTTAAAGTAACTTATAATGGTGATGATAACTACTTGCCAAGCAACAATGAGACAACATTCAAAGTATCTAAAGCCGAATCTGGTGACATTAAAGTGGTTGATCAAGGTAACCGTACTGTTGTAATTACAGTTCCTGGTAAAGATGGTAATGTAACAGTCAAAGTTGGAAATAACACTTACAATGCAACAGTTGTAGATGGTGTGGCTACCGTTGATTTAGTCAATGAAACTCCTGGACCTAAAGATATAACTGTATTCTACTCCGGTGATGAAAACAATCCAAATGCAACTGCAAACGCTACTGTTAACATTCCTAAATATGATACTCCAATGAGCATTGAAGTTGCCAATTCAACTGTTGGAAATGTCACTACAGTAATCGTCAATGTTCCTAAAGATGTTAAAGGTAATGTGACTGTTAGCATTGATGGTAAAACTTACTCTGTAAAACCTGTTGATGGTAAAGCAGTATTTGAAATTGAAGGTTTAATCGCTGGTAATAAGACAGTTGCTGCAAGTTATGCTGGTGATGACTGGTTTGTGGCTAATTCCACTGTCGCTCACTTTAAAGTCGATAAAGTTGCTTCAAGCGTAAATGTCACTGGTGATGTGATTAATGTTGGTGAAAATGCAACAATCACTATAACAGGTCCTAAAGACTACAACGGAACCGCTGTTGTTAATGTTGACGGTAAAAACTACACTGTATCAATTAGCAATGGTATCGGCCAAATTGAAGTTAGTGGACTTGCAAATGGAACTTATGATGTAAAAGTGACACTTCTTGAGACTGATAAATATCTTGGAAGTGACAATGACACCGCTAAAGTCCTAGTTAATAAGGTTGAATCATTCGTAACAGTTAATGTTGACAATATCACTGTCGGTGATGTTGCTGTGATTAAGGTCACTGTTCCTGATGACGCTACCGGTAATGTGACAGTCACTATCGGAAATATTACAAGAACTGTTCCTATTGCTGGTGGAGAAAATGAGATAATTGTTCCTGGCGTTCCTGTTGGAGATTATGATGTTAAAGTGACTTATAATGGTGATGGCAAGTACTTGCCTGCAAATGCAACTGCTTCATTGTCAGTCAAACCGGTTGAAACCGATCCTGCTGACATCAAAGTCGTTGACCAAGGCAATGGTACTGTTGTGGTTGTTGTTCCTGAAGATGCAACTGGTAATGTAACCATTACAATCAATGGAACTAACTACACTTCTCCTGTTGTTAACGGAACTGCTACATTTGACTTGACTAATGAGACTCCTGGAACCTATGACATAACTGCTACATACTCCGGTGATGAAAACTACACCTCTGCAGCTGCAGACGGCACAGTGACAATTCCAAAATACACAACTGCAATGTCTGTTGAAGTTAGCCCTGCTGGTGTTGGAAACGTCACTAAAGTGATAGTGTCCGTTCCGGAAAACGTCACTGGAAATGTAACTGTTGAAATTGATGGTAAAACTTACTCAGTAAAACCTGTTGACGGTCAAGCGGTCTTTGAAATTGAAGGATTGACTGCGGGCAACAAGACTGTTGTTGCAAGCTACGCCGGTGATGACTGGTATCTTGCAAACTCAACCACTGCTCAATTTACTGTGGATAAAGTTGCATCAAGCGTAAATGTCACTGGTGATGTGATAAATGTTGGTGAAACCGCAACAATAGTCATTTCCGCTCCAAGTGACTTCAATGGAACTGCTGTCGTAACTATTGATGAGAAAGACTACAGCGTAAATGTTACCAACGGTGCGGGTCAACTCAAAGTCGATGGACTTGCTAACGCAACATACGATGTTAAAGTGACTCTGATGGAAAATGACAAGTACCTGTCCAGTTCAAACGACACTGCTAAAGTAATTGTCAACAAAGTGACAGATGCTGAAATCACTGCTAGTGCAGACAACATTACAGTTGGTGATCCTGCTGTGATTAAGGTCACTGTACCTGAAGACGCTACCGGTAATGTGACCGTAACTATCGGAAACATTACCAGAACAGTGCCTATTTCAGGCGGTGAAAATGAAATCATCGTTCCTGATGTTCCTGTTGGTGATTATGATGTTAAAGTGACTTATAATGGTGATGATAAGTACTTGCCTGCGAATACAACTACTCCGTTGTCAGTTAAACCGGCTGAAACCAGTCCTGATGACATTAAAGTTGTTGATCAAGGTAATGGTACTGTGGTAATCACTGTTCCAGGTAATGACGGTAATGTGACAGTTAAACTTGGTGATGAAACCTACAATGCTACTGTTGTCAACGGCACAGCTGTTGTGACACTCACCAATGCGACACCTGGTGTGCATGAAATTGATGTTGTATATTCAGGCGATGAAAACCACACTGGTGCATCTACTAAAGCCAATGTGACAATTCCTAAATACGAAACTCCAATGAGCATTGAAGTGGTTCCAGGTAAAGTTGGTGAAACAACCACTGTAACCGTGAATGTTCCTGAAAACGCTACAGGCAATGTTGATATTGAAATTAACGGTAAGACATATTCAAAAGAAATTAGTGATGGAAAAGCGGTATTTGAAATTGACGGATTGCTTTCAGGCAACAAGACAGTTATTGCAACATATTCCGGTGATGACAATTATGCATTCAACTCAACAACTGCTAACTTCACTGTTGATAAGAATCCTGCTCCAATCTCTGTTGAGGTGGACAACTCCACTAACGGTCAAGCTACCGTAACTGTAACCCTGCCAGAGGATGCGACAGGTTATGTAATTGTAAATGTGGGTGGAACCGATTATGGAATCAACCTTACTGCTGGCGACAAGTCAGTGACAATTCCAATCAAGGGCACTGGAGACTACACTGCTGACGTGATTTACCTTGGTGATGAAAAATACTTAGGAAACGCTACCTCTGTGGACTTCCATGTTTCAAGTAACAAGACTTCACCTAATATTGGGGCTGAAGTTGACAATGTGCCTGTTGGTGAAGATGTAAAAGTTAAAGTAACCATTCCTGAAGGTGGAGACGGTAATGTGACAGTCACTGTGGACAATATCACCGTAACTGCTCCTGTAACTGGTGGTGAAAACATAATCACAATTCCTGGTGTGAGCGAAGGAACCCATGATGTGAATATTTCCTACAGCGGTAATGACCAATATGATCCTCAAAACGTTACCAAGTCTGTAAAAGTGTTCAAATCAATAATTGCTGAAAACATTACTAGAGGATGGAACAGTCCATATGACTACAAGGCTGAGTTCCTAGATAAGAATGGTCATGTGCTTCCATACACTGATGTTCAATTCACTGTCAATGGTAAAACATACACCGTAAAAACAGACAGTCAAGGAATTGCTTTCTTAGACACTTCTAAATTGGCAGTTGGTAAATATGATGTAACAATTATCAATCCTGTAACTGGTGAGGAACGTACTGCTACAACAACTATTGTAAAACGTTTAATTGAAAACAAGGATATTACAATGGACTTTGTTGACGGTACCTATTACACTGTAAGGGCAATTGGTGATGACGGTAAACCTGTGGGCGAAGGAGAATTTGTTGACATTTATGTACATACTATCCACTACTCCTGCAAAACCAATAAGGATGGTTATGCAAGGCTTAAAATTAACTTAAACCCTGGTAAGTACACTATTACTGCAGAATATAAGAACACTAAGGTGTCTAATAAGCTTGTTGTAAAACAAACTCTTAAATTGGTTAAAAAGACTGTTAAAGTTAAAAAAGGTAAGAAATTAGTGCTTAAAGCAAAACTTAAATGGAGCAATGGTAAAGCAATTAAAGGTAAGATCATTAAATTCACATTCAAAGGCAAAACCTATAAGGCTAAAACCAATTCCAAAGGTATTGCAAAAGTCACTATCAAGAAAAAAGTTACCAAAAAACTTAAGAAAGGTAAGAAATACGCTTACTCTGCTAAGTATTTAACCAATATTGTTAAGGGTAAAGTGAAAGTAAAATAAATAGAATGGGAAGTTCATCTTCCTCTCTTTTTTTCTTTTTTTATCAGTTGATGTAGATTATCAAGTTCTTTTTTTTCATTAATGCACTATAAATCAATTTAATTAAAGGATTGTTATATAATTCGTATATTTTAAAAATTTATTTTAAAATAATTAATCGTTATTTCAATTATTATGATAGTTTTTCTCAAGCGATTTTTCAGAAATAATTTGGGATTATTGGATGAAGTGTTCAATAGGATATTTCAACTTTACAAACTTATTTATATAATCTTAACTAAACATTAATTAAATAAGAATGTGATGATTATGGTTGAAGCGGTAATGATTAATTGGGTTTATGTAATTCTTTTATTTATTTTAGGTTTCATTACATACAGAAGGAAATCTCTCGATTTATTCGGCTCAGCTGTCATGATTATTATGGGCATCATAATTATTTTTTCGGCAGGCGTCAATTGGCTTGTTTTGATTGTGCTTTTCCTTGTGATGTCCCTTATCGCTACAAAATATTCCAAGAAATATAAGATGTCTTTAGGGGAGTTTGAAGGAAGAAGAACTTCCAAAAACGTTATTTCAAATGGAGTTGTTGCCTGTTTCATGGCTGCATTCGGAGGTTATTACCTTCCGTTTGTTGGAGGATTCATAGGCGCAATCGCAACAGCTACTTCCGATACATTGGCATCTGAAATAGGAGTGCTTGATGCACATCCAAGGTTAATCACCACTCTTCAAAGTGTGGATCCCGGTACCAATGGTGCGGTTTCAGTTTTAGGAACTGCAGTAGGTATTGTGGGAGCTGCAATAATTGGTATTGCTGCCTTTTTATTAGGTATTGTGCCAAGTCCCGTTTCAGCAATTCTTGTTTCAGTTGTTTCCGGAACTGTAGGTTGCTTTATGGACAGTATTTTGGGAGCGGTGTTTGAAAATCATGGATTCATGACCAATGAACATGTCAATTTAATCGCTACAATTGTGGGGGCAATTGTTGGAATTTTGCTCATATAAATTTCAATTTATTTTTTTAAACTTATTTTTAAACAAATTATTTAACTATTAAATCATAAAATTAATAATGAATATTCTATTAGGTGATATTTAATGAAAGGTATTGTATTAATTATGGATGGTATGGGTGACCGTCCAATTAAGGAATTAGGAAATAAAACTCCTTTGGAAGCTGCCAACACTCCAAATATGGATAAGATGGCAGAAGAAGGAATTACTGGTATTATGGATTCAATCGCTCCGGGAATCATCCCTGGAAGTGATACAGCACACTTATCAATCTTAGGATATAATCCTTATGAGGTATACACAGGAAGAGGGCCGTTTGAGGCAAATGGTGTCGGTGTGGATGTATTGCCTGGCGACATTGCATTCAGATGTAATTTCTCAACTGCAGATGAGGATTTAATCGTAACCGACAGGCGTGCAGGAAGAATCAAGGAAGGCACCAAGGAAATAGTTGAAGAGTTAAACAAGATGGTTCTTGAAGACTATCCTGACATTAAAATCATATTTAAAGAATCTACTGGCCACAGGGCAGTATTGGTTTTAAGAGGAGAAGGTTTATCCGATAAGGTAAGCGATGCAGACCCTAAAGTTGAAGGAAACAAACCTAAGGAAGTTAAAGCTTTGGATGATACTCCTGAAGCTGCTAAAACCGCTGACATTTTAAACAAACTTGTTGTAAAAACTTATGAAATGGTTAAAGACCATCCTGTAAACCTCAAAAGGATTGAGGAAGGATTGCCCCCAGCAAACATTGTAATTCCACGTGGTGCAGGGGAAGTTCCTGTAGTTGAATCATTAAACGAAAAATACGAAATCAATTCCGCCTGCATTGCAGAAACCGGTTTGATTATGGGAATCGGAAGATTCGCCGGCATGGACATTATTGAAATGGAAGATGTTACCGGTGGAATCGACACTAATTTGGATAATATCCGTGACACAATCATTGACCAGGTCAAAAACTCAGACCATGACTTTTTCCTAATCAACATTGACGGAGCCGATGAGGCTGGCCACGACGGTCAAACCATGGAGAAAAAGGAATTCATCGAAAAAGTTGATGAGGTTGTCATGAGCGAACTGATCAAACTTGAAGATGTTTACATTTACTTGACCGCTGACCATTCAACACCAATTTCAGTCATGAACCACTCCGGAGACCCAGTTCCTGTCTTAATCAGAGGTCCTGAAGTCAGAACTGATGATGTTTGCGAATTCTCCGAAAGGGCATGCGCTAAAGGAGGATTAAACAGAATCAGAGGATCAGACGTAATGAATATCATGATGGATTTAATGAATTATGCACATAAATTCGGTGCTTAGGTGAGAAAATGGTAGCTAAAAAACTATTCGGAACATCTGGAATCAGAGGATTAATAGGTTCAGAGGTAACCTGTGAATTGGCATTGAATGTTGGAAAATCATTAGCTTACTATTTGGGCAATCAAGGTACTGTAGTGCTTGGTTATGATACACGTACAACCAATAAGATGTTGGACCAGGCAATAACTGCAGGACTTTTGGAAAGTGGAGTTGATGTAGTTAAAATCGGAATGGTTCCAACACCGCTAGTTGGATATGCTACCGAAAAACTTGGAGCTGATGCAGGAATCATGCTTACCGCATCCCACAATCCCTCAAGATATAATGGGATAAAATTATGGAATAAGAACGGTATGGCATACACTTCTTCTCAGGAATCAAAAATCGAAGAAATATATTCTGAAAAGTCTTACATATCTGTTTCCTGGGATAAGGTAGGTAAATTAAGTGTCAATGAAGAGATTAAAGGCCAATATGTTGATGATTTGGTTGGAATGGTTGACATTAAGGAAGGTCTTAAGGTTGTTATAGACTGTGCATCCGGTGCTGGAAGCGAAATATCACCTTTAGTATTTAGAAAAGCTGGATGTGAAGTAACAACTCTAAACTCCCAGCCTGACGGATTTTTCCCTGGAAGAAACCCTGAGCCAAATGCTGAAAACCTGCAGACATTGATGAAAACTGTGGTGGCTATCGGAGCGGACTTGGGTATTGCACACGATGGCGATGCAGACAGGATGATTACAGTTGATGAGGAAGGTAACATTTCACCATTCGACTCTCTTTTGGCGTTGATATCAAAAGAATTCGATGGAGATGTTGTAACCACTGTTGATGCAGGATTATGCATGGACGAATCCGTAAAAGGGAAAGTGTTCAGAACACCTGTAGGGGATGTAAACGTTGCTGAGGTCATAATTGAGGAAAACGCCGCATTTGGAGGAGAGCCTTCAGGAACATGGTTGCACCCTGACTTTTGCATGTGTCCTGACGGAATACTTTCAGGTTTGAGAATGGCCGAAATAGTGTCCCATAAGGGCAAATTGTCACAATTGTTGGCGGAAATTCCACAATATCCAAACATCCGTGAAAAAATAACATGTTCAAAAGAGGCTAAAGTGAAAGTAATGGAGAATATGCAGGAGTTACTTGAAGACGCTTTCGATGATATTGTTGAAGTCAACCCTCTTGATGGCGTAAGATTGACATTTTCCGATGACAGTTGGGTGCTTGTAAGACCGTCTGGAACCGAAGATTACATTAGGATAACTTTGGAATCCCGTGACGCTGAACGCGCTGAGGAAATTAAAGATGTCTGTGTAAAAATAATCAATGAAAACTTATAGAAGATATAATATTATCTTCAAAATTCTTTTTTTTAATTTAATTGTTTGATGGTTTAAAAAATAAAAAAATAGAAGAATATTTGGTAATCTATTCTTCTTCTGCGATAAATGCGTCAATACCTAAAGCTGCGCATTCTGGGCAAACCCAATCATCTGGCATGTCTGCAGGGGTTTTTCCAGCAGGAATGTTGTATGCAGGGTCTCCTTTTTCAGTGTCAAATCTATATTCACAGTGTAAACAAACATATACAGTCATTTTATTATCTCCTTTATTTTTTGCTATTAGCATAGCTAATATGGTTTTAGTTTATTCAAACTATTATTTAATAATTTTCATTTGACAATCAAAATTAATTTATAAGTAAAGAACTAAACATATAATATTATTAGATAATTTTTAAGGGGATAATAAAAGTGAAAGCAATTATTTTAAGTGCTGGTGAAGGTTCAAGAATGAGGCCATTAACACTAACAAAGCCTAAAACCATGTTGCCAGTTGCTGGAAAACCAATCATTCAATATAACATTGAATCATTAAGGGACAATGGAATTAAAGATATTTTATTAATTGTTCGTTATAAAGAGGAAATGGTTCGCGATTATTTTGGTGACGGTAGTGAATTTGGAGTAAATATTACCTATCAAACTCAGGAAGACTTTTTAGGCACTGCCAATGCTATAGAATATGGAAAAGATTTTATTGATGACAGTTTGATCGTTTTAAATGGAGATATCATTTTAGACAATGAAATCATCAATGAGATAATAAAAAAATACAACTATCTAAAGCCGGATACATTGATGCTTTTAACTGAAGTTGATGACCCTTCAGCATTCGGTGTGGTTGAAATAGAGGACGGCAATATCAAAAGCATTGTTGAAAAGCCTAAAAAAGAGGAAGCTCCAAGCAATCTTGTTAATGCAGGTATTTACATATTCAACAAGGATATTTTTGACAAAATTGAGAAAACTGAAATTTCAGAACGTGGAGAATATGAAATTACCGATTCTGTTACATTGCAGATTGCTGACGGCAAAAAGGTAATTGGCCACAAGACAAACAAGGATTGGATTGATGTTGGAAGGCCATGGGAGCTTATTGAGGTTAATGAAGAGCTAATCAGCCAGCTCAAGACTGAAATCAAAGGAAAAATTGAAGACGGTGCTCACATTCATGGTGAAGTCTTTTTGGATGAAGGCAGTATTATCCGTGCAGGAGTTTATATTGAAGGAAACGTTTACATCGGTAAAAACTGTGATATAGGTCCTAATTCCTATATTCGTGGAAATTCCTACTTTGGAGACAATGTCCATGTGGGGAATGCGGTTGAAATCAAAAACTCCATCATTATGGAAAACACCAATGTCAGTCACTTGAGCTATGTCGGAGACTCAGTAATAGGTTCAAACTGTAACATAGCTGCAGGAACCAACATTGCAAACTTACGTTTTGACAACCAATCAGTCAAAACCAAAATTAAAGATAAAATGATAGACAGTGGAAGACGTAAACTGGGATCCATTATTGGGGATGCGGTTAAAACCGGAATCAACTCAAGTTTCTCTCCAGGTGTGAAAGTGGGTTACAACTCCACTATCGGTTCAGGGGTTTTGTTATATGATGATGTACCCTCCGATACAAGAGTATTGGTAAAACAAAATCATATCATTCAAGATAAAAAGAAAAAGCAAAAATAACATGGCGATATTATGGAAAATAAAAAAGACTCTATTGTAATATGCCCAGGTGCACAAGTAATTGGTGATGTTGAATTAGGTGAAGATGTGTCAATCTGGCACGGAGCAGTTTTGAGAGGTGACACTGACTCAATAACCATTGGAGACAATTCAAATGTCCAAGATAATTGTGTAGTTCACTGCACCAAAGGATATCCTGTTGAAATCGGAAAAAACGTTTCAGTAGGACACGGTGCCGTTGTTCATGGATGTAAGTTGGATGACAATGTTTTGATTGGAATGAATGCAACCGTTTTGAATGGTGCCCACATCGGCAAGAATTCCATTGTGGGGGCAGGTGCGGTTGTAAGCGAGGGAAAGGAATTTCCCGAAGGAAGCCTGATTTTAGGCGTTCCGGCAAAAGCAATCAAGGAAGTTACTCCTGAACAAATTGAAATGATTCAAAATAATGCGGATAATTACGTGAAACTTTCCAAACAGTATAAGGAAGATTAGACTATGAAAGCAAGACAAATTGTAGAAGAGATGGACTCATATGTTCCTGGAAAATCTCAAGATGAAATTGCAGCAGATTTTAACTTAAAAAAAGAGGATATCATTAAGTTGGGTTCCAATGAAAATCCATGGGGACCTTCTCCAAAGGCGATGAAAGCCATTCAGGATGAAATCAAATCAATCAACAGGTATCCTGAATCACAATTGCATGAATTGGTATCAGAAATTGCCGATTATTCCGGGGTTAAAGACTCTCAGGTAATCATTGGCGGTGACGGTGCCGATGAAATCATTGATGTGCTTGCAAAAACATTCATCGACAACGGTGACGAATTCATCGTGCCGTTGCCTTCATACATGTATTATGAATACCTTCTGAAGCAGTACGGTGCAAATCCGGTTTATGCAAAATGGGACTTGGATAAAAATGAATTGGATGTAGAATCAATTTATGAGGCAATCACTCCCAAAACCAAAATGATTTTTCTTTGCAGTCCGAACAATCCTACCGGAACACTTATTGATAAAGAGATTTTGATGGATATTGCAGGTAAAAATCCAGATATTTTGATTGTTATTGATGAAGCTTACTTTGAATACTCAGAAGTTACAAATAAGGACCTGATTAACGAATTTGACAATATTTTCATTATCCGTACAATGTCTAAGGTATTGGGCCTTGCGGGTATGAGAATAGGTTACGGTCTTGCATGTGAGGAAATAATTGAATACATGCACAGGATAAAGCCTGTATTTTCCCTTACAAGACTGTCATTTGTTGCAGCTCTCAATACATTTAGGGATAAGGATTACATTGAAGAGTCAATCAAAAAAGGAATCGAGTCAAGGCAATATTTGTATGATGAGATATCAAAAATCGATGGGTTGAATGTTTTCCCATCCAAATCTAACTTCATGCTGATCGACATAAGGGATACAGGTTTCACTGCAGGTGAGCTGGCCTTGGAACTTATGAAGAAAGGAATAATAGTTAGAGATTGTACTTCTTTTAAGGGATTGGATGAATATTGGATTAGGATAAGCATCTGCACCCTTGAGGAAGATGAGAAATTTATTGAAATTTTAAAAGAGGTTTTAAACTAATGTATATTGGTGGTAGCGTAATATCTTCAGTTGAATTCCATGGAAATATGAGCTTGGTTATTTTCATGTCAAAATGTCCTTTGGCATGCAGATACTGTCATAATGTGGAACTTCTTGAAGACAATACTGAAAAATCATTTGAAGAAGTTAAACATGAGATTGATTCCTCAGCTGATTTTTTAGATGCCATTGTTATTTCAGGTGGAGAACCGTTAGTACAACCGGATGCAGTAATAGAAATATTGACATATGTACGTCAAATTGGCTTAAAAACAAAATTGGATACAAGTGGAATTTATCCAGACCATCTTAAAAAGATATTGGATTTGGATTTGCTGGATTATGTTTCACTTGACGTGAAAACAACATTTTCAAAATACAGAAAAATCACAGGAGCAAACGTCGGTTTTCAAGTTAAAAAATCAATGGACTTGATTAATAAGGCCGGAGTACACCTGGAAATCAGAACAACTTATGTTCCAACTTTGCATACTAAAAAGGATATTAAAAATCTTGTTGATGAGATAGATGCTGAGATATACACTATTCAACAGTTCAGGAATAAAAACGTTTTAGACCCTGCACTGGAGAAGGTGGAAGTTCCAAATCCTCATGATTTGGTTGAACTTGCAAAGGAGATAAAACCTTATTTTGATGGTATTGTTAAGGTGAAATCTGGAGAATTTGGTGAACAGGTAATTTAGGAAGTGTTGGAATGCCGATTTTGTCATTTTCAAGTAATGATATTGATGTAATCACGGGTAAGAAAACCCATACCATTCGTAAAGCATGGAAAACACCATTAAAAGTTGGAGACAGATTATACTGCTATTGGAACCTTGTCTCAAAAGAGAAAATGAAGATTTTCGAGGCTTTTGTCACCGGTGTTGAAAGCATTCCTTTTTCAGAGATTAAAGACAATGATGAACTCGCTCGTGAGGAAGGTTTTAAAGATTCTAAAGACATGCTTAGGGAATTTAAAAAAATGTATGGTGGCAGAATTGATCCCAATGAGGAATTTCAGATAATTCATTTTGAAAAAATCGACATTGATGATTGGAGAGGGGACAAGATAGATGAAAAGGCCATGATTACCAAAAGGGCGGACATCTTATTTGACAGCGGTAAATTCGACAAGTCAACAATGTGTTATGAGGCTGCCCTTAGGCTGGACCCTCATGATGTTTATCTTCTTAACAAGCAGGGGGATAATTTATCAAGGCTGGGCAATTTCGTCGAAGCAATCGAGTGTTATGATAAGGCATTGCAATTTGAGCCGGACAATATCTATATCCTGAATAACAAGGCCATTGCACTTTTAAACTCCGGCAATATTAATGAGGCATTGAAAGTAAGCAATATTGCTTATAATTATCGTCCTAGTAGTCCTATCGTTTTATACTGGAGGGGTTTCATTTTAGAGATGCTTGGAAGATATGATGATGCGCTTAAAGTTTATGACAAGCTTCTTGTTATTGATGGGGAAAACCCTGAAGTGTGGAATTCCCGCGGAAATCTCTTAACTGATATGGGAATGTTGGAGGAAGCCATTGAATCATTCGACAAGGCTGTGGAAATGTGTTTGGATGATTCTGAAATGGATGCTTCTGCTATTAATCGTATGGGCAATGCATATATTGACTTGGGTAAGTTTGATGAAGCATTGGATTGTTTTAATAAGGCTATATCTTTGGAAAAACATAATATTGACTTTTTGTTAAATAAGGGTGTGGTCCTGATGGAATTGGGCAAATTTGAAGAAGCAGTGGACAGTTTTAATAAGGTTTTGCTTAGAAATCCCGATAATGAGGATGCATTTTTCCTAAAAGAGGAATGTTTGGAATACTTCTAGCATTTCATGTAGATTATCATATTAAAAATTATTTGTTTTTATTATTAAATTAATTATTTTAAAAGTAGATATTATAAAATTAGTATTTATTGATAAAAGTATCATTTTAATTAAATGTATTTTCAATTAAAATAAAAGAAAAAATGGGATGGTTTTTAGTTCAATTATTTTTTGTATTTTTTAATTAAACTCAATCCCCATTCTGTCATTTCATCAGCTTTTGCCTGTGAATCGGATTCCGCAAAGCATCTGAAAATAGGTTCTGTTCCGGAAGGTCTGATAATTACCCATCCGTCTTCTTTTAGGATTTTAACACCATCTGTCAAGTCAAGCTCAAAGTCAGTGGTTGTCTTTATCTCATCTGCAATGCTGCTCATTACAAATTCCTTCTCATCGTCAGGACATTCGATTTTCATTTTGCTTGCATAGTATACAGGAAGCTCAGCCACCAATTTGGACAGTGGTTTGCCCTCTTTAGCAACAATCTCTAAGATTTTAGCAACAGTCATCACCGCATCTCTTCCATAAACGAAGTCAGGGAATATTAGACCGCCATTCTCTTCACCACCGAAAAGACCATCTTCATCTTTCAGTTTGCGTGCAACAAGCAAATCTCCAACAGCAGTGGCAATAACCTTACCGTTGAATTCATCTGCAACATCATAAATTGCCTGTGAAGTTGCAACGGTTGTAACGATTGTTCCTCCATCGTTTTCCTTAAGCATTTGCTTTTCGACAAGAGTGAATGTCTTGTCACCTAAAACGAAATTGCCGTTTTCATCAATACAAATGGTTCTGTCTGCGTCCCCGTCATGAGCAAGGCCGATGTCTGCTCCAAGCTCTTTTACAACATGAATCAATTCCTGGAGGTTTTCTTCAATTGGTTCAGGGTCACGGCCTGGGAAAAATCCGTCAGCTTGTGAGTTTAATGTTGTCACGTCACAGCCTAACTTGCGGATTAAATAAGGTGCTGTGAAGCATCCTGCACCTGATCCACAGTCAACAACAACCTTCAAGTTGGCCTTTTTGATTGCTTCGGCATCAACTTTGGAAACTGCCTCATCAACATATTCGTCAATTATTTTGTCATTGTGATATAGTTGCCCGATTTCGGAAAATGGGACTCTGTCTGGCTCTTCATCAAAGTATAGCTTTTCAATTGCAAGATCCATTTCATCAGGTATTCCAATACCGTATTCATCTAAGAACTTAAGTCCGTTGTATTGTGGAGGATTATGTGAAGCTGTAATCATCACTCCGCCGTCATAATATTTGCGAACAGCATACTGGACGCCAGGAGTAGGCAAAATTCCTAAATCAACAACATCACATCCACTTGATAAAAGACCTGCAATAACAGCTTCTTTTAACATTATTGTGGAAGTTCTTGTATCTCCACCGACTGCAACTGTTCCTTTGATTTGTGTACCGTAACAGGCTGCTAGTCTTGATGCGAATTCAGGAGTCAAGACATCATTTGCAGTTCTTCTAACTCCAAAAGTTCCAAATAATCGTTTTTTATCAGACATATTATAATTCCTATAATTTGTATATATCTTAACTTTTTGTTTTCTATCAATAAAAAGATATTGTTAGTTAACCATTCTCAAACTGTCTCCGCTTGATAAAATCAATTCCATATCTGAATTGTACTGGGTTACCGTTCCAACAACCTGAACCCGATGATTTTTAAAGTCGGCAATGTCAAGGTTTCGTGATTGGATTTCCGCAACCTGGCTTTCAAATATTATCAGCTGAATCTGGGCCTCACCGTCATTTATGGTTAAAAAGTAGCTGGTCTTTGACTTGGATTGGGCAACATCCGTTATCACTCCGGTAATGCTCACCTCCTCATCAATCATTCCACGGTTTATGTCTTTAATGTCAACTTTCTTAACCTCAATTGTTGGCGTAAAGGCTATCAGGCCTATTAATCCAACAAGTGAGGTTACCAATGCGATTTTTAATAGTTTGTCATCTGTGATTTCCATGGTTTTCTGGTTGGATTTCAAAATAAATATATTCGATAGGATTTCAACTTGTTAAATTTATTTACCTTTGAAAATATAGTATAATCATGTTTGAAAATTTGACAAAAACCGAATTGTATGCGGCATTGACTGGTGTGTTCACTGCGGCCCTTATCATATCAAACATCATTGCCGGAAAGACTTTTGATTTTTTCTCATTCACCCTACCGTGCGGAGTGATAATATTTCCAATCATATATATTGTGAATGATATGCTTGCAGAGGTCTACGGCTATAAGAAGGCCCGTCGTGTAATCCTGCTTGGTTTTTTAATGAATCTTGTTGCGGTAATCTGCTATAACGTTACAATAATGCTTCCGGCACCGGTATTTTTCACATCCTCCGATGCATTCAGCACAGTTTTAGGATCAACTTTCAGGCTATTGGTAGCCAGCTTTGCAGCGTATCTTGCTGGAAGCCTTGTGAATGCAAAGCTGATGGTTCATCTTAAGAAATGGGATGAGAATAAGCTATTTTTCAGATGCATTGTCTCAACACTCTTCGGTGAAGGTTTGGACGCTCTAATTTTCATAAGCATAGGGTTTTTAGGCACAATGCCATTTGAAGCGTTGGTTGTGATGATTGTTGCTCAAGCGCTGTTCAAGACAGTCTATGAGATAATCGTATATCCTGTGACAAGATATGTAATAGGCAGTGTAAAGACACTACCTGATTAAATTATTCAATTTCCTGCATTATACATTGAAAGCAGCCTTTCAACGGTATCTGCATCCATTGGACTTTTGTCCTTACGGATATTTTTAACCACAGGGAATCTCAGTGAGTAGCCTGTTTCGTATTCGGGTGATTCCACAATCTCTGAAAATGCAATTTCCAAAACGATTTTTGGCTCAACTGTAATCTCCCTTCCTTTTGTTGAAATCTCAAGCTCTTTCATTTTTCCGGTAAGGTATTCGAGAGTTGCATCGTCAAGGCCGGTTCCAACCAATGCCACAGTTTTGAATTCGTTGTTTTCGTCACGAAGCGCCAAAAGGTATGATCCTACAAAATCCCCTCTTTTTCCAATACCGTAGATTCCACCTACAACCACCATATCCAATGTTTCAGGTTCTGCCTTGTATTTAAGCATCTTTTTGCCTCTTAAACCTGGAATATATGCTGAAGTTGTGTCCTTAATCATTATTCCCTCATGGCCTTCATTGATTGACCATTCGAAAAGTTCCTGGATTTCATCAATGTTGTCGGCGGTTCCGAATTTCATTGTACTGAGATTCATCTCGTCAACTGACGTATCCACAATGCTTTCCAATGTTTGCCTTCTTGCTTTTAGAGGCTCATCAATCATTGGAACCTTGTAATACATCACATCAAACAGGTAAACTTTTAGGGGAACGTTTTCCATTGCCTCTTCAACGTTGTGTTTTCTTCTAACCCTGTGTAAGACATTCTGGAATGGCAGAGGCTTGCCGTCACGTGTAGCTATCACTTCGCCTTCTACAATGTAGTCCTCATGGGGCATTTGCTCATCAAATAATTCAACGATTTCTGGAAGTGCATGTGTGATGTTTTCCAGCCTTCTTGTAAAAATATTGATTTCATCGCCGTTTCTGTGAACCTGTAATCTTATTCCATCGTATTTGGTGTCACAAAGGGCTTCACCCATTTCCGGCAGAATTTCATCTAATGGAGGTGCCAATTGCGCAAGCATAGGTTTGACTGGTGTTCCCGGTGTCAAGTTAAGTTTTGCAAGTCCCTCTTCACCTTCCTCCTTGGCGGTTCTTGCAACAACTGAAAAATCATTTGTAAGCATTTGAGCCCTTTCGACTATTGCCTTGTCAATGTTGAATGCCTGTGCTATTGCATCACGAACAACGCCGTCTCCAACACCTATTCTAAGCTCTTCTGTGATTGTTCTTGTAAGGTATTTCGCTTCGGTTGCGCTTGCCTGGCTTAGCAATTCCAAAAGAACTGCAATTTTGCGGTTGGTTGATCTTGAGCCGCTTATTTGTGATAATTTTCTCAAGCTGTTGAAAACGAAATCAATTGTCAGGGGCTGTGAGAAAAATGTCATCTGGGATTTTTTTGCATACAGTTTAATGCATGCAAGGCCTATATCTCCTTCGTCACGCACTGCATCCTCAACTGCAGCCTGTGTTGTGCCTACAGCCTCTGCCACTGCACGTTCCACCAATTTTCCACCAATGCCTATCTCTTCTGAACTCCATGCAGGAAATACGGTTCCTAAAATCAGAAGTCCCACTTTTTCAATGGTGTCTGAATCCAGTGTTTTCAGGTATTGCGCTATGATGTCAGTCTTTTCCAGTCTCTTTGTAGTTGCCTCGAGTGCTGAGTAGACGTCCACTAATTCTTGATACTTCATCAGAAATCGCCTTTAGCTATTTTTACTGCGCAATATTCTCCACACATTGCGCACATTTCATCATCATCCAATTCGCATTTGTCACGGTATTTTCTAGGTTTTGACTTGTCCAGAGCAAGGTCAAACTGTGCCTCCCAGTCAAATTCTTTTCTTGCCCTTGCCATTGCACGTTCCCTTTCCCATGCCTGTGGAAGGCCTTTTGCAACATCTGCAGCTTCAGCAGCAATTTTTGATGCAACAACACCTTCCTTAACATCCTCCAAACTTGGAAGGGACAAGTGCTCTGCAGGGGTCACATAACATAAAAAGCTTGCACCTGCAGTTGCGGCTATTGCTCCTCCTATGGCTCCGGTAATGTGGTCATATCCCGGTGCCAAATCAGTTACCAATGGGCCTAAAACGTAAAACGGTGCGCCGTGACAAATTGTCTTTTGAATTTCCATATTCGCCTTAATCTGATTCAATGGCATGTGTCCAGGGCCTTCAACCATCACCTGAACATTCGCATCTTGTGCCCTTTTAACTAAGCCACCCAAGTTGACCAATTCCTGAATCTGAGGGATATCGCTTGCATCATCCAAACAGCCTGGTCTGAGGCCGTCTCCTAAGGACAGTGTAATGTCGTATTCATATGACAATTCAAGCAGGTAGTCGTAGTTTTCATATAACGGGTTTTCCATATCGTTATGGTTAATCCAGGAAGCCATGAATGTTCCTCCACGACTGACAATTCCCATCATACGATTTGCCGCCTTGAGCTTTCCAACAAGGTCTTTTGTGATTCCGCAGTGGAGGGTCATGAAATCAACTCCCTCTTTTGCCTGATTTTCAATTGCCTTGAAAATGTCATCAGGGTCTATGTCAATGATTTCCTTGTTTTTTCCCAGTGTGACAACTCCCGCTTCATAGATTGGAACGGTACCGATGCATAAATCCACCGCTTCCATGATTTTTTTTCTGAACAGTTTCAAATCAGAGCCTGTTGACAAGTCCATAAGTGCATCTGCACCATACTCCTGAGCCAGTCTGGCCTTGTCGATTTCCAGGTCCAAATCATCAATCTTGGATGATGATCCGATATTGGCGTTCACTTTGGTTTTAAGACCTTCTCCGATACCGCAAGATTTGGAATGGCCGTTGATATTTTTTGGAATTACCACTTTTCCAATGTCAATTAATTTAGCTAGCTTGTTTACATCTATATTCTCTTTTTGAGCCACATACTCCATTTCTGGAGTGATGTTTCCTTTTTGTGCTTCACTTTTTTGAGTCAAATTTATCCCTCATGTTGACTAATCATAAGTAATTCTGTTCGTTAAAGTATATAGTAATTATTTTAATTTAAAATTTTTATATAAAAATGATTAAATTATTATTGATGGTGGTTATATGGTTGAAGATAAACATGTAATTGAAACATTAGGAAAAGTTCGTGTAGTAATAGAAAACGGTGAAATCACAGAAGTTGGCGAATCCGACATGAAATACTGTCCAATGTTTCATGCAATGCATAAGGTAGATGAGTTAAACGAGGAATTCATACGAAAAAACATCAATTTCAGAATAAAGGACTTTGGAATGTGCACACCTGAAAGAATTGTTGAAATGGATGATGCCGTAACGGTCGGAATATCAGAAATACTAAAAACCAACATGGAAAAAGGAAACATCGATTGTGTTGTCGGAGCATGCGACGGGGCAGGAACAGTAATCATGACCAATCCAAGAATCGTTCAGGGAGTTGGAGGAAGAGTGTCAGGTCTTGTAAGCACAACACCGATTCCTGAAGTCATCAAAAAACTTGAAGACAAAGGTAGTACTGTTTTAGACCCTGAAACCGCAGAATTGGACCAGCTTGAAGGATTGAAAATTGCATTGGACAAGGGATATAAAAATATTGCAGTAACAATACTTCCTTCACCTATGGTAAAGGAAATCAGGGATTATCCGATAGATGATGATGTAAACGTCTACATTTTTGTGGCACACACTACCGGTGCCGAAATGGATGAGGTTAAAATGCTGTTTGACAATGCAGACATTGTAACCGCCTGTGCATCAAAGGCAATCGATGAGTACGCAGACAAGTATGAGCCATATTATTATGGAGTGAAGGTGCCAATATTCTGTGCAAGCGAAGACGGTCGCAGATTGCTTGATGTCAGACTTGAGCATATAGGTAAGCCATTGACAACTAATGATTATCCAAGAAACAAGGATGATGCTCCTCATAAACTAATTTAGGATGTTAATAATGAAGGTAATATATTTTGATACTGAAACAACTGGTTTAGATTTCACTGAAAACCATATAATAGAACTTGCGATGCTGATTGTAGAAGATGGAAGAATTGTAGAGGAATATGACGAATTCATAAATGTAGGTTATGACTTGCCGTCCAGAATCACTGAAATCACCGGCATTACTGATGAGATGCTGATAGTGGAAGGCGTAAGTGAGAAAAGCGTTGCAAAAGATTTGAAAAGAAGATTAACTCCTGGAACATTGATGATTGCACATAACTGCCAATTCGATTTGTCTTTTGTCTATTCATTGCTTAAAAGACATTATCCTCTTGAGGCTGATGGCATTGTTGGGAATTTGGATTGGCTTGATACAGTAACGGTATTGAAAGACAGGAAGGAGTTTCCACATAAATTGATTGATGCTGTAAAATATTATGGTATTGAGGAAGTTAATTTCCATCGTGCAATAGATGATACAAAGGCATTGTACGATGTTGTTCAGGCAATGGTTAGTGAAAGACCGGACTTGGAAGAATATATCAATGTATTCGGTTACAATCCCAAATGGGGTGTAAGCGGCCCTAAATTCAATTTCATTGAGTATAAAAGACAGTATTTCAATAAGAGAATCGTTCCTTCATATGCTATTTTACCTAAAAAATAAGTTAATGTCAAAATTGCTTTCAGTTTGAAATGAGGGTTTAAAAAATTGTTTTTAAATTTCAGCTAAATCTAGGGGATGCTGAGGTATGAATGCATGAACCGTGATATGACCTCAGTATCTTTCTGAAACAGCCACATTGCAGATTTCCATAAAGTTGTCATGACCTTCTTTTGCGGCAAAATCATCCAATTCTTCAGAAATAAGATTCCACACATCAAATTTAATGATTTGACCAAGATTTGGGAGCTCTGATATAAAATGAAGCAAATGGATCATCATTCAAAGGATTTTTTTCCATAAATAATACTTCGCCCAATACTATTTTTCACTTAAAAGGCGATAATAAAAAAAGTTTGAAGAGGTTGATGGGAAGATTCCATATCTTCCCACTTCGGTAGAGAAATTTTTTTATAAATTTAATGGAGGTTGGGAAAGATGTCTGTATCTTTCCCTTAAAAAATGAAAATAGAGAAATTTTTCATCATTATTTTGGAGTTTATGGGAAAGGCTCCATGCCATTCCCTTAAATATGGTTAGAAACTAAATAATCATTAAATGGGAGGAAATGTAGGGAGTGTTTTCCCTACATGTATTGAACTAACTGTTCTTCTTGGATTTGTGTGTTTCCTGGCTTCACTTTATCGATTGCATCTTTAAAGTATTTGTATGGGATTTCTTCTGCTTCAAGATTTTCCCTTAGGGCCAACATTGCAGCTTCTCTGCATACGGCTTCAATGTCTGCACCGACATAGCCTTCAGTGTTTTTGGCTAGTTTTTTAAGATCAACATCTTTAGCTAGTGGCATGTCTTTGGTGTGCACTTTAAAGATTGATATTCTTGCTTCTTCATCAGGTTCTTTAACTTCAATGTGCCTGTCGAATCTTCCAGGTCTCATTAGTCCTGCATCTAAAATGTCAGGTCTGTTGGTTGCTGCTATGATGGCAACATCTTCAAGTTCTTCCAAACCGTCCATTTCAGTTAACAGTTGATTGACTACTCTTTTGGTTACTCCGCTGTCAGTGTCGTTTCCGCTACGAGCGCTGGCTATTGCATCTATTTCATCGAAAAAGATCACTGTTGGAGAAGCTTGTTTTGCTTTTCTGAATACTTCCCTTACTCCTTTTTCGGATTCTCCTACCCATTTTGACAGGAGTTCAGGTCCTTTGACTGAAATGAAGTTTGCTTCACTTTCACTTGCCACGGCTTTTGCAAGTAATGTTTTACCGGTTCCTGGTATTCCGTAAAGTAAAGTTCCTTTTGGAGGTCTTATTCCTAAGCGTTGGAATGTTTCAGGATGTTTAAGTGGCCATTCGACAGCTTCTTTTAGCTCTTGTTTGACATCTTCGAGTCCACCGATGTCATCCCATTTGATGTCTGGGATTTGCACTAGGACTTCCCTTAATGCGGAAGGTTGGATCTCTTTTTGAGCGTTTTTGAAGTCATCTCCGGTTACCACGATTTTTTCCATTACTTCTTTTGGGATTTCTTCATCGTTTTGTATTTCTGGAAGGATTCTTCTGACTACTCTCATTGCTGCTTCTTTACATAATGACTCAAGGTCAGCTCCTACAAATCCGTGGGTTGTATTTGCTATTTTATCTAAGTCAACATCATCTGAAAGAGGCATGTTTCTTGTGTGGATTTCAAGCACTTCTTTTCTTTCTTCTGAGTCTGGCACTCCGATTTCAATTTCACGGTCAAATCTTCCAGGTCTTCTTAAAGCAGGATCTAGGGAATCTGGTCTGTTGGTTGCACCGATTACCACTACTTGACCACGGGATTTAAGACCGTCCATTAATGTTAAGAGTTGTGCAACGGTTCTTCTTTCAGCTTCTCCGTTGGTTTCTTCTCTTTTTGGAGCGATTGCATCAAGTTCATCAATGAATATGATTGAAGGAGAGTTTTCTTCTGCTTCTTCAAAGTACTCCCTTAGGTTTTCTTCGGATCCGCCCACGTATTTGCTCATGATTTCAGGCCCATTTATTGCAATGAAATGAGCATCACTTTCACTTGCTACAGCTTTAGCAAGTAATGTTTTACCGGTACCTGGTGGTCCGTGCATGAGAACTCCTTTTGGAGGGGCAATTCCTAGTTTTTCAAAGAGTTCAGGTCTTTTAAGAGGGATTTCAATCATTTCCCTTACTTTTTTGACTTCCTCTTTTAGCCCACCAATGTCTTCGTAGCTTACATCAACGAGGTTTCCGACTCCTTCGATTTTGCTGACGTCCACAGGGCTTTCATGTAATTGCACTTCTGTGTTGGGTCCGACAATGACGATATCCTTTGGATTGGTTGATACTACTGCAAATTTGATTTCTTTCATTGCTGGTGTGAAATCATTCATCAATTCGTCAAATAGGCTGTTGAACCCTCTGCTCATGCTTGGCCTTGGTGCGCGTATTTGTGATCCGATGATGTCTCCTTGAACCATTACTTTTCCTGCAAACAATCCGCGCACATCACCTTGCACGCGAATGTTGTCTTCTGTTGGTGCTAAAACAACTTTTTTCGCTTCGGTTGCTTTTGCTTTTTTAACAGTGACTTCTCCACCAATGGTTGCACCGGAGTTTTTACGAACTAAACCGTCAATCCTGATTACTCCAAGACCTATGTCTGTTTGTGAAGGAAGAGCGATAGCTGCAGTTCTTCTTTCACCAATGATTTCGATTAATTCTCTTTCATGGATTCCTAAATCGTCCATGACATTTGGATCAAGTCTTGCTACTCCTTGACCTACATCTTTTTGGGAAATTGCTTCTGCAACTTTCAGTGTGATTTCATTTTCTGCCATTTTATCATCTCCTAAATTGGCTGTAATGTTGTAATTGTAATTTTGTCAAAATCTTTTTGTTACTTTTTGTAACTTTATTGACAAAGTAATCTGTGTATGTCTTACTATATAAATGTTTCGGTTTTGGTAATTTTTCAAAAGCTATTAAAAATTATTTATTCATGGTGAAGATATGGTAACCATCTTAATTTGATTTGATTTTAAATTAAAATTTTATTTTATAAAAAATAGTAAAAATTAAAGTGTATTATCAAATTTTAAAATTTAATTACTTTTAGACACTTTAATATTTGTTCGAATTTATTAAAACAATTATCTGATAACTCCGCCAAAACCTGTGAATAGGTTCTTAACATCTTCAATTGCATCTTTTTCAAGGGATATGACCTCAAAAGTCAGGCTGATAAAATCATCAGCAATTTGAGGGCCAGTATATGCATCTGTTAGGCTGATGTCGATGATATTGTTGATATTCATCACGGTATTCTGAATGGTTTCGACATGAACATTTTTAGGGAATACGCAACTGATTGAGCTGGTTATCTTATTTGAATTTTCAAGCTTCCACTCATATAACTCTCTTGGAAGCAAAATTCTGATATTTGCAATACGTAGCTTTTTGACTTTAGTTCCATTTCTTAAAACGGCAGTTTTATTGTCGATGCTTTCAAGAGTGCCCACATGGATTTTTCCGGAATAGATATGTTTAAGCCCAACTTCCTGGCCAATGGAATTATTCAGATATGTATATTCATAGCTCAATGCGCTGATTGCCTTGTCACTTCTACCCAATGCATTGGTGATGTCGCCCATATGCTTGGTTGCCTTGATTGCAATGTTTACAAATTCGTCCTCATCCTTATTGTTGATGACATCTCTTAACTCAATAACTGCTTCTGCAAAGGTATTTCTAATTTTAGGACCATTATTGTTCATTGATTGAATATTATATGTTAAATATGGATTTTGTGCTACAATACGGGCAATCATATCAATCATAAGATTATAGATTGGACTTTCATAATCCTCGCTTTCGGTCAGGTCAACTTTCAGCTTTTCAATTGCTGAAGCGGTTGAAATAAATGAGAAATGGGTTAGGACCTGAACAATGCTCATCATGAAGTCATGCTTTTCAGCGGTGGTTTCTATGACTCTCATATTCTTGCTTGCCAGATAGTTATAGACCTTGTCATACCATTTGCCCTTCTTGTCTGCTGTTAAAACAATGACCTGATTGTCCAGTCGGGTGGTTCTCGGACCGAAAACAGGGTGTGTTGGAATGTATTCGACATTTTCAGGCAATACCTCTTTCATGGTTTTTAAAGGCTCTTCCTTGACTGAAGTGACGTCAACCATTAAAGAGCCGCTTTTCATAAACGGTGCCACTTCCCGAATTACATTGGAGGTGTGTTGGATAGGTACGGAAATCACCAACAAATCACTGATGTTTGCAAGCCCTGCATTGGATTCAATATAATTGACTCCCAATTCCTGAGCGACTGCCCTTCCTTTCTTATGGTCAGTTCCTGTAATGTATACGTTAAATTCATCTCTAAAATAGTAAACAAGAGTTTTTCCTAATCCGTCTGTTCCACCGATAATTCCAATATTCATTTTAATCATTACTATTTTTTTTATTAATAAGTATATAAATTATTAACAAGAAAAATTATTGTGAATTATGAAAATTATAAAAGAAGATGAAAAGGAAGGAATTGTTGAAGTAGTGCCCGAAACATTGGATGACTTGTGGCACTTGTCCCATATAATAGAAATCGGAGACAATGCATCATCCAAAACCACAAGAAGAATCCAGGACAACACTGGGGATAAGCTCAGAAGCGACAGAGGGGTTAAAAAGACATTCTATTTGGGTTTGGATATTGAAAGCATTTCATTTCACCTATTCACTGGAAAGTTAAGGTTGACCGGAGTGATTACAAGAGGTCCTGAAGATCTGATACCTCTCGGTTCACACCATACTCTGGAAGTCAAGCTCAACACTCCTTTAACTATTGTCAAAAGCAGATGGCCAAAATGGGCAATCAAAAGACTGAACCAGGCTATTGAAGCGTCTAAAAAACTCTCAGCAATAATAGTTGTGCTTGAGGATGACACTGCAACACTGGGTTTGATGAGACAATTCGGAATAGAATACTATGGTCCGATTAAGGGGCATGTATCAGGCAAAAGGATAATCGACAAAAACCGCCAAAAGAATATTGTGCAGTTCTATGAAAAGGTCATTGAATCAATAACCAAATTCGATGCGATTCAAAATATCGTCATTGCAGGTCCTGGCTTTGTCAAAAATGATTTCTATGATTATTTAAAAGATAAGCACGCTGATTTGGCCAAGATTTCCATCATAGAGTCAACCGGTGCAGGCGGAAGAAACGGAATTGGCGAAGTTCTAAAGAAGGGAACCGTTGAAAAGCTCACCTCAGAAAATCGTGTAGCTCAGGAAATGGGTGCAATCAATAATCTCTTATCAGAAATAGGCAAAAACTCCTCAAAGATAGCCTATGGTATTAAGGAAACTCAAAATGCCATTAATTTGGGTGCAGTTGAGCAGCTGCTGATTCTTGACAGTCAGGTTCCAAACAACAACATGGGTGAGGCGATGGACATGGTCGAGAACATGAAAGGGGACGTGATGGTTATAAGCAGTGAGCATGAAGGCGGAAAACAGTTGGAAAGCCTTGGAGGCGTTGCGGCAATCCTAAGATATGCTATCTCTTAAATATTTATATATAAGGAAAAATTAAAATAAATATGTAAAATTAATTTAATTGTGATAATATGATGTATTCATCGATACTTTTTGCATTAATATTTGTTTTTGTTGTATCTGCAATAGGTACGGCTGTTTTAAATATTATTTTTAGATTTCTTGGAAAAAGAGGATATTTGGGCAACTTATTCCCAAACGTGAGAGGTGGAACTCCTCGTGCAATTGGTATAGTTCCATTTATAATATTGTCTTTTTACATGCTGCCTAGATTTAATAATCTTATTTTGATAATAGGTATTTTTGCTTTAATCGATGACATGCTCGGAAGGAAAAAATCACCGTTTGGAATTGAATGGGGACAATTGTCAAGGGGAATCGGAATTATCCTTGTCATGATTGTCGGATTGTTGGAAGGTTTAGGCATATCATCAATATTCATTGCCCTTATGGTTCAGCCTTTAAACATTTCAGACATGCAGCCTGGATCAACTTGTATAGTAACAATGATAATGTCTGTTTTGACAATTATCGTAATGTTGATTATAGGTTCTCCTGCATTTGAGGAATTGCCTGCAGCTTATACTCCATTATTGATATTTGTAGTATGTCTTGCTTACTCTCCGCTTGACTTTTCTGGAAAAATCATGCTGGGAGAAGTTGGAAACCATACACTTGGAGTGGCGCTCGGTTGTGCATTTTATCTCATAGGGGGATTGTGGTCAGTAATCCTCTTCGGCATTTTGACAACTGCACTTATCGCATTTGTCAGAAGAAACAACTTGACAGTTTTCTTCAGACAGCAATTGAGGCTGCTTGACCCGACATTCGGAGATTATTTCATGGATGTTTTGACTGGAGGAGGTTTAGGAGACCTTTTAAGGAAATGGATTTTAAAAGACAAGCAATATGTTGTAACCAATCCTTTAATGATTTCATTAGGTTTTAGAAGACTTTTATATAATCCTCATGCAAACCAACCTAGAAGATATGTTCCTAACAATCAGATTCCTAGATTAGAAAAGAAGATGTGATTTTATGAAATGTTTATTTATAGTCACCGGAAGGGGACTCGGTGGAGATGCAATGACCGCATTGAATGCCATGAAAGCTTTGGAAAAAAAGGGAGTTCAATGCGAAATAGCTCTTGATGCATCAGCCCACGGATCATTATTTGAAAAGCACGGATATTCCTGGCATAAGATTTCAGTTCCTCATGCAGGGGGTCATTCCGCTACCAAATTGTCAGCCCTAAAAGGTGCAGTCAAGCTGTTCACAGCCACATTCAAGGCAAGAAGCCTTATTAAAAAATTGAAAGTTGATTTTGTTGTAGGAGTTTTGGGCGGTGGAGCTATTGTAGCGTCACTTGGAGGTAAGGTTGCACGCAAACCAACATTTTCATTGATATCCACTCCATTGGATTCTAAAGTTTGCCCTAAATTCAATCATTGTTACATTTTACCTGAATTGGATAAGTTCAGATGGGAAACATTGCCTAAAAATATGGATAAGGCATTCTACCCATTGGCTGATAACATGGGCGACGGCGATGAGGCCATTGCGCTTCAAAAACTGAAAGAATATCCAAACTTTGATGAGAATAAAAAGACAATCGTATTCTCTTCAGGTTCATCAATATTTAAGGGAATGATTGATGGAATAAACATTGTCGCTGATAAGACCGATGAGTATAATCTGGTTTTGGTGGGCTTGCCGCTTAAAGAGGAATACGGTGAATTGATTGATGAGAATAAAATAATCTATGCAGGATACATTGACTGGATCAATCACCTGTTCAAATTCGCCGACTTGACTGTTCTCACCGATGATGGAGTATCACTGGAAGAGGCATTCACCAACGGCAAACCTATTGTTGCGCTTGCCCGTGTTAAATGGGGAAGGTATCAGAACATGGCCGGTGTATTTAAGGGAGCAATGATTGAGTCCGAAGTTGAAAATGTTTATGAAAGCATTCAGGAAGCTTTTGAAAACTATGATTCTCTTCAAAAGAATGCATTGGTTTATGGTGAGCAATGTTTAAATGCCGCTGATAACTTGGCGGACGATATTTTAAAAAGAGTAAAATAGTGGTTTTACAACCACAAATTTTTAATTATTTTATAGTTTGAATCGGTTGACGGGTGTATTTCCAGGAATTCGCCGTAGTCATCCAAATCGTAATCCATTCTCATTAGGTATGACAGGTATGCCACATCGCTTGTTGAGGATGGGGATATTGAATTGATTCTATTTATCTTGTTTTTGTTTTTGTCAAACTCCACTTCGGTATAACCTGTGTTTCCTTCAAGTATTTTCCAAAATGCGTGAGGGCCTGCGATTCCAGGTATTCCAATCAGTGCCTTTTCATCATCGCTTAAGTCTGATTTTTCATTTTTAACAAAGCTCACTTCAGTGTTCAAACTTAATGTTTGAGGAATGCAACTGTAGCTTACTTTATTTGCATAGCCTGCCATATTTCTTGCAGCTGTGATACCCTCCATTCGCGCTACTGGAGTTAGCTGATAACCTCCGGTAACGTCACCTGCAGCATATACATTCTCAACATTAGTTTTCATCATTTCATCGACTTTAATTGTTTTATCAGAATTTAGTTCGACAAATCCTTCAGCGATTTCACTGTTTGGGGTTCTGCCTGTTGCAAAAAATGGAATTCCATCCAATTCTTCACCTTCACTTGTTAAAACCTTGTCTTTAGACACTTCGGTTATGTCCGTATTTTCTATAACATTAACGTTAGGAATAATTTTTTCCAAAACATATCTTTTTGTGGCATCGCTCAATTCCTTTAAAAATGTGCTTCTGACAATCACATTGACTTCACTGCCCAGTGTAGCATAGATATTGGCAATTTCACAGGCAATGATTCCTCCTCCAATGATATTTAATTTTTCAGGAACATCATCAAGCTTTAAAATATCCTTATTTGTTAATCCGAACTCTTTACCTGGAATATCCGGGATAAATGGCCTTGCGCCTGTTGCAATCATTAGATTATCATATTCGAATGTTTCATTGTTGACTTTAACGGTATTTTCCTCAATGCTTGCTTCACCGTAAATGACATTGTTTCCAACACTTTCGTTTTCCATCTGGTTTAATTCACGAAGTTTTTCCTGAGTTTCGGTAATTTTTTCAACAATCTTGTCGTATGAAACTTCAAGCTGGCTTTTGATAAAACCATGATTGTTAAACCGATTGTTGTCATCAATAAATTTGGTAATGTCAGTTAATGCGCAAACAACCATGCAACCTTCATTTAAGCAGGTTCCGGCAATATGCTTTTTTTCAATTAATGTAACGTCTTGGCCCAATTTTCCAAGCTCCAGTGAACCTAACCTTCCAGCAGGGCCTGATCCAATAACAATATTTTTCATCATAACACCTTTTAGATAGTTTTATATAATACTAACATTTAATATTATTAATATATTAAATTTTGGAGATAGATAATTATGTGTATTGCGGCACCCGCTCATGTTTTAGAAATTAACAGAGAAGATAATTTTTTAATTGCCGATTTTGGCGGAGCCAGACAACAAGCAAAATTAGATTTATTGCCAGAAGTTGAAGTTGGAGATTATGTTTTAATCCATGCTGGTTTTGCAATAGAAAAATTAACTGAAGAAGCAGCTAAAGAATCTTTAGAAGCTTGGGAAGAACTCTTAGAAGTTCTTGAAGAAGAAGATAAAGAATGGGAAGCAAGAGTGAATGGTGACATTCAATAGATTGATACTCTTGTCACACCTTTTATTTTTAAAAATTCATTTATTAAATCACCTTTGACCGGTTCTTCGGTGATTATTGTTAATATTGGACTTTCTTGAAGTTCAGTATCCTCAGCATAAGCCTGCCTTATGCCAATTCCTTTTTTTGTAATTAGATTTGCGGTACTTGCTAGAATTCCTTCACTTTCAGATCCTACTTCTATTTCAATTACTCCCAATTCCAGATTTTTAGCTATGTTTTTTAGAAGGGTTCCTGCGGGAATGATGTTGCTGAACAATTGATTTAACTCTTCATCTTCACGTATCACTTCAATTGTTGATTTGATTGCACGGCGGTCTACTTCTGCAGCTGTTGCTAGTGCCTTATCGCTGATTTTTAAATTTCCGCAATAGATTTTCCCGTCATTGTTTATGGACAGTCCAAGTTCAATCATTTTTTCCGCTACCCTGAGTCTTGCAGGGTATTTCTTAAATTTTTCATTTATTCTTTCCCACATTTTTATCATCATTCCAACTTTTTGTACATTCAAGTAATTATTTGTAGAATAAGGTATATATTATTTTTGGAAAAAATTTAGAAAGAATTGTCATGTAAAATGAAAAATATTATAAAAAAAGTCAGTAGTAGGCTAGATGGGATTCGAACCCATGACCTCCCGGTTATCAGCCGAGCGCGCTAACCAAGCTGTGCCACTAGCCTATGATATATTGTGTGACAGTAACTGTCAACACTAATACATATATTAATTACCATATATAAACCTTTCGATTATTATGGCAATTAATTAAAATTTTAAAAAATTATCTATTAATCATTTCGTTAATGGACTCTGCCATAGCATGTCCTTCAACAGTAATGATTGCTTTTTCAACACCTTCAACGTTTTCTGCTCTGATTTTTGCATCAGCAGCAATACGGGTGATACTCATACAACCAGGGTTAGTAGGTTTGAGTGTAATTTCTGCTTGATCACCATCAACGGTGATGTTTTGTACAATGCCCATATCTACAATACTAATTCCCATGTGAGGGTCATTGATTGGAGTAAGAGCGTCTTTAATATCATTTACTAATTCTTCTGACATCGATAGTCTCCTCTTAATTTTGTAGTTATAACTATATAACATTGATATTTATATATGTTGTTATTTTTTCAAACGATGTTTCAGTTTAACACCAATGCCGTTGCCACATTCTTCCATTTCATGACCGGTCATTACGGCTTTACCAACGCCTACAACGGTATCTTCACGAACGACAACCACTTCATCGTTTGGAATGATATTGTGGTCTGCCTTTTCAATTCCCGGTGCAAAAACAGTATTTGTCTGTAAGTCAAAATCAATATTGACGACATGAATTCCTAAATCCTTAAGTATTTCTCCACCGGCCAAATTTAATCTGAACAGTCCATAATCTTTATTTAACAAAGCTAATTGAGTGCCATTTGATAATATTCTTTTGTGATACATTCCTTTTGTTTTAACATTGTCTGGAATGAATTTGTCTCCATTTTCACCAAACTGGTATTGGGCAATTGACCTAAGCTCGTGCAAGGTTTTTTCCCGTCTGTTCACACGTTCATGTTTTTTCAATTCCATTCTTAAATTATATAGGGAATCTGGAGCAGTCGGACGGCCGTCAACACAGACGTTGACAAAATCATCGGTGTAGTATTCCAATGATTCCAAATATCCTCCGGCAAGATTTGCAACAATATTCTTTCCTTCACAGTATTTTGCTATTAATTTTCCACTTTCTGCAATTTCATCTTCAGACCATGAACCTGTTGTGCTTACATCATATGACTGAATTGGAAATGTATTTTCCAGTTCTCTTGGACAGATTCCAAAGGGGGAGGTAACAATAAGTTCCTGAAAAGATCTTGTAAGCTTTCTAAACTTTTGATGTGATTTGGAATTGGAATAAGGTTTTTTCATACTGCATGGTAGCAATACAACTGTATCTCCTAACGGTTTCATCATTTCCATTCTTTGTCTCCACCTAACCGCTTCAGGACGGTAAAGAGACTCTTCACTTGAACATATTACTTTCATATTATTCCTCAAAAGATTTGATTAACTCATTGTCCAGTTTGATTAATCTTTCAATATTATCGTCACTGTCTTCTATGGTTCTCTGCCACTTGGCAATTACAAAATCAATATCGACTTCCTTGCTTCCACTTACCAAATTGTCTGCATGTGCAACAATTTTTTCTTCAAGGGTTTGCGGAACATAGGATTTTTTTGGAAGTCCGAGTTTTTCCGCTTCTTCTGCAGTTATCCCGGCACCAATATGTCTTTCGATTATGTGCAACACATCTTCATCGTAGCCATATCTTTTGGCAATTTCCACGCCTTTTATTGCATGGGTTATGCCGTGGGTTTTTGATCTTCCAATATCGTGCAGTAAAGCGCCTTTGCGTATAAGGTCTTCATCTACATTATCAAAATGAGAAGCTATTTTCATAGCTTTTTGGTAAACGGCTTTGCAATGTTGGATTACGTTTTCAGGAGTTCCTTCCTTTTCAAGTAATTCAATTTCCATTTTATCTATTTTTTTCGCTGAATGATTTGAAATTGCTTTCAACCATTTTAATGTCTTCTTTAATTTGCTTTATGTTAGCCGCATTGTCCTGGAATTCCAATTCTTCTCCGCATACTGGGCATAAAAATTCGTAATCGGAAGCGTCATCAAAAACAAGCCTTACATGTCCTTGAGGACATAGGAAGAACATGTTGTTTTCTTCACGTTCCAATTCATCGTTCAGCATTTTCAAGTAATCTTCGGAGTCTTTGATTATACGATTGATTACTTCTTCTTTTTCAAATTTCCAGGTATATGTAAACCATTGTGTTTCAGGGTCTTTACTTCTTTTATAACTAGCTAATCCTAAATCGTAAAGTTTGTAAAGTATTTTTCTTACAATATTTAGTTTTATTTCTGTCTTATTGGCAATTTCTTCGTCTGTTTCAACACCGTCGATTAATGCTTGAACAATTGGTAAATTGCTTTCATCTTCAACAACATTGGTTAATAAAGTCTTTACTAATGGATCATCTATCATTTAATTTCCCCTAACACATCTATAAAAATAATTTAATATTATTGTTAGATATATTTTTTTTATTATAAAAATATATCTAATTTAGTAGTTTTCTAAAATTTTCAATAGGTTTTGAGTAATGTAATCCACTTCCTCATCGGTTAAAGTACTGTAAAGAGGTAAGCTGATTTCATTTTCAAATAAATGATATGCGTTAGGATAATCCTTAATGTCAAAACCTAAATTTTTATAAGCGGTCAATAATGGAAGGGGCTTATAATGAACATTTGTGCTTATTCCGCATTCTTCCATTTTTACAATAATCTCATTACGCTCTTCTAAGCTTATGTCTTTTAATCTTGCGAGGAATAGATGAGCGGATGAAGAATGGTTTTCACCGGTATGATTCGGAACAATCACTCTGGTATCCTTAAATGCCTCTTCATATCTTTCAACGATTTCATGCCTTCTGGACAGCATTGATTCGTATCTTTGTAATTGGCCAAGTCCAATTCCTGCCTGAACATCGGTCATATTGCATTTATAGGCTGGAAGGAGAATGTCATATTCCCATGATCCCTTTTGGGTTTTTTCCAATGCGTCCTTGGTTTGACCGTGAAGTGAATAAATTTGATATTTTTTGTATAGTGCGTCGCTATCAATATTTTCATGTGCTTTCCAGGTTACTGCTCCACCTTCTGCGGTTGTTAGGTTTTTAACCGCATGGAATGAAAAGCATGAGAAATCTGCAATTGAACCTGCACGCTTGCCATTTTGGATGGCTCCAAAACCATGTGCACAGTCATTGACAATGATTATTCTATTGAATGCCTCTTGCATTTCATTTGATGGTGTGAACAAATCCTTTTTGTCTTCAATTATTTCATAAATCTTTTCATAATCACATAGGATTCCTGCAATGTCCACCGGAATAATTGCCTTTGTTTTTTCAGTGATTGCATCGGCCATTTTAGCATAATCCATTTCTTCCCTGTCAACCTGACTGTCCACCATAACAGGGGTTGCTCCAACATGACAGATTACGCTGCATGAAGCGGTATATGTGTAAGCGGGAACTATTACCTCATCACCTTTTCCAATGCCCAATACGCGAAGGGTCATCTCCAAGGCAGTTGTTGCAGCACTTAAACATACAGTCCTTTCGCTGCCGCAATATTCGGTAATCTTATTTTCCAGCTCTTTTGTCTTAGGTCCGGTGGTGATCCAACCGGATTTTAATGCACTAATCACTTCTTCAATTTCAATTTCTGTTATGTCAGGGGGTGAGAAAGGTATATTCATTGTATATCTCCATTAACTTCATCAGGTTCCCTATAGGTAGGAACGCATTTTTTCATAGTTTCTTTAATTTCTTCTTTTGAAGTATGTTCATCATGTATGATGTCTCTAAACATGTCCAATTTATTTTCAATATCATCCATTGTAAAGTTCATGGATTGGGTTATGTAAATTTTCTCATGTTTTGTTGCTTGAAGGTTTTCTTCATTCATCAACAATTCTTCATAGAGTTTTTCTCCAGGTCTCATTCCTGTAATTTCAATTTCCATGTCTTCTCCAAGAGTATATCCGGATAATTCAATGAGGCTTTTTGCCAAATCATATATTTTAACGGGTTCGCCCATATCCAGAACGAATATTTCCCCTCCTTCAGCATATGTGATTGCCTGAAGGACTAAAGCAACGGCTTCAGGTATGGTCATGAAAAACCTTGTAATTTCTTTATGTGTTACTGTCAGAGGTCCTCCATGTGCCAATTGTTTTTTGAATAATGGCACAACAGACCCATTACTTCCAAGCACGTTTCCAAAACGAACTGCAACGTATTCTGTATTGCTTTGCTTGTTTTTGGCTTGAATAATCATTTCACATAATCTTTTGGTTGCACCCATTATGTTGGTTGGGTTTACAGCCTTGTCGGTTGAAATTAGTATGAAACGTTTAACGTTATATTTATCTGAGCTATTTACGAGGTTATATGTTCCAAACACATTGTTTTTTATTGCTTCTGTCGGATTGTTCTCCATTAATGGAACATGCTTATGCGCAGCTGCATGAAATACTATTTCAGGGGAATACTTTTCAAATATTGTATCCAATCTTTCTTTTTCACGTATATTTGCAACAATTGCGCGTATGTCATTATTAGGATGATTGGTTTTTAGTTCCAGCTCAATGTCGTATAAGCTGTTTTCATAGTTGTCCAATAACAGTATCTGCTTTGGATTGTGTAGCATGATTTGTCTGCAGAGCTCTGAGCCGATGGAACCTCCGGCACCTGTCACCAAAACAACTTTCCCATTGATTAAACTTTTGATATTGTGATTGTCAAGCTGAATCGGATCCCTTCCAAGCAGGTCCTCGATGCTCACATCCCTTAAGCTATTGTATAGGTTTTCTTCGGTAATCAATTCGGTTAAACTAGGCAATACTTTCACTTTACAGTTGGTCTTGCCGCAGATTTCAAGAATTTCCTTTTTGTTTTTGTTGTCGATGTTGACTATTGAAAAAAAGATTTCATCAACATTGTTCGCTTCACATACCTTTATGATGTCGTTTCTATCACCGATTATCCTAACGCCTGCAACTGAATAGCCTCTACGTTTTTTATTGTCATCGATTATTCCGATAATCTCATATTGTCCTTTGAGTGTGGAATTGATTGTTTTGATTATGTCATTGGCTGAATATCCTCCGCCGATGATTAACAAATTCTTTTTATTTTCTGAAGTGTAGTTGATTCCTTTGTTTACAACATCGTTTAAGAGGACATATCTTATAATCAAACGATATGCGATGAGAATTATTCCTATTACTAATCCAATAAATAAATTAAGTTTGATTGATGGATTTACCATATGCAAACCCAATTCCTCGATTAAAGATACGATAAGTGATGCGATTATGGATAGCACTATGTATAATATGTAGTCTTGATTGTTTTCATAACGGATGATGTTTGTGTATCTTTTAGATATTCTGAATACAATTTGAAAAACAATTATGGCTAAAACAATACTTATTAAAATTTCATTTCTAGTAATGGCGCTTGTAGGCTGCATCAGAAATGAGTCTGTTATTAGCACTGATACAAGATAATAGCCCAGGATAATTGAGATACAATCCATTAAGGGCAATAAATAATTTCTATATTTGGCTATATTATCCACATTCACTTTTCTCAATCCGTTATAATTCATTTAATAATATTATATTTTTTATAAACTCACAAATATAAAACTTATCTTTCGGTTAATTTTTAGGGATTTTAATCTTTTTCTAAGCTGATTCATGACAAAAATAAGTTTTTATTATTAAACAAGCTTATATTTTTCTAATTATGACAGCAGGGGTGTGAGTTATTGAGTCAAGGTCTTCAATGGTAACTTCATCAATTTCAGAACCTAAAACCGCCTTAACGCTATGTATTGTTTTCATTTCGGTTGAAAGGGACCTCTGATAATCCTCTGCAATATTTGCAATTTTCAAAGCGGTTTCAACATCCATTTTTTCGCTGCATCCTAGAGGTGTTGATCCCATGTTTTCGGATAACTGTCCTTTAACATAACCGAAAAATCCATTGTCGGCATCGATTCCATCAATGGCAATTGGAAGTCCTGTAAAATACTTGCCGTTTTTCATGTATGTTGCATCGGTATCGATAATCATGACGCACACTTCCTTTCCAATGTCTTTTTTGATGTCACATGCGACCTTTTCGGGATTTTCGGGAAGAAGTGAAACAAATGTTCCTGGAGCATTGCTCAGGTCAATACCTGCTTCTGAAGCGGGCTTAAGTGCATGTTTTAAGCCATATAACTGAAGAACCACTTCCTTGTGAGCTTCGGTTTCCTTTGGAAGTTTCCTTAAGTTCTTGATGGTTCTCTTTTTGATTTTTAGCAATGGTCCTAATATGTATCCCCACAGATACTTGCTCCAAACAACAGTTAAGAATTTTGCGGTGATTGACGGAGTGTATTTTGACTCATCCACCAGGCGGTTCTGTGAAACTGAAATTGGAGTTTCCGCAATAACCAGGTAATCATTATCCTTCATCAATTTTCTTGCAGGTTCGATTATGGAGTCCAAACTATCATTTGGTTTAATGTAACCTGTTTCAATTGGTATTACAATGTAATCTCCATTAATCACATGTTTGATATTTTCAAGTTCTTCATCGCTCATAAAAATCTTTATTAAAAATATATATTATAAATATAAATTACTATAGTTTTAAATAATTATCTATTAGGAGTCACAGTATGGAAAGAAAATTTATCACATATTTCGAACAGCAAGGAAATGACTACACTGACGATTTGATTAAAAGCGTAAAGGACAAATTAGAATCCAGTGACGATATCAAAAGAATTGTAATAGCTTCAGCTACTGGGGAATCCGCATTAAAATTATATGCTGCATTAGATGATTTTGATGTTGAAATAATTAATGTATCCCATAATATCGGATTCAGTGGTGAAAACGAATCTGACATATCCGATGAAATGATTAAAAAACTTGAAGATGTTGGAATCAAAACATACTTTGGATTGCATGCGTTCAGCGGTGCTGCAAGAGGCGTTACAAACAAATACGGAGGATATTCTCCTTTGGATGTTGTGGCCGACACTTTAAGAATGTTTTCCCATGGAGTAAAAGTTTCAGCAGAGATATCAATCATGGCTGCAGATGCTGGTCTTGTTCCTGTTGGTGAAAAAATCATTGCAATTGGTGGAAGAGGACATGGTGTGGATACAGCAGTTATTTTAACACCTGTAAACTCTAAAAATTTATTTGATTTAAAATTCCATGAAATCATTGCAATGCCAAAAGAGTAAATGTTGAATTATCATAAAATTATTTTACATTTATATATAAATTAGTTGCATTTAAATATTAGTTACAATAGAAATATTTAACAATTATTTGAAAATAGCAGAGTATGTGGGGTTAAGTTGTGAAATTTATAGATGATGCAATCAAAGAATCCGAACAAAGAATGGAAGAAAAAGCACCTGAAAACATCTCTTCTGATATTGATGAAGAGCTCATAGGTATTATTAAAGGTGTTAAAACTAATATTTTTGTTGTTGGTGCTGGAGGTGCAGGAAACAACACTATTTCAAGATTAAATGAAATGGGTATCGAAGGGGCAACAACAATTGCAGTAAATACTGATGCTCAAGATTTATTTTACAGTCAATCAGCTAAAAAAATCCTTTTAGGTAGACAAACTTCAAAAGGATTAGGTGCAGGTGGAGAACCATCCGTAGGTGAAGAATGCGCTGAAGAAAGTGAAGATGAAATCAGAAATGAGTTAGAAGGCGCAGACATGGTATTTGTTACCTGCGGTCTTGGTGGTGGAACCGGTACCGGTTCAGCTCCTATCATAGCAAAAATCGCTAAAAAATTAGGCGCATTAACCGTTGCAGTTGCTACCATGCCATTTTCTGCTGAAGGTATTAAAAGAAGAGAAAATGCAGAACAAGGTTTGGAAAAACTTCAAGATGCTGCAGATACTGTAATTATTATTCCTAATGATAAATTATTAGAAGTTGCACCAAATTTACCTTTAAACAAAGCGTTCATGGTGTCTGATGAAATTTTAGGCAGAGCTGTTAAAGGAATTACAGAGCTAATTACCAAAAAAGGTCTTGTAAGTTTAGACTTTGCAGATATTAGAAGTATCATGAGTGGTTCTGGAATGGCTATGATTGGTATGGGTGAATCTGATTCTGGCGACAGAGCTTTAGAATCCGTACACGAAGCATTAAGCAGTCCATTATTAGATATTGATATTTCAAATGCTACTGGTGCATTAGTTAACATATCTGGTAGTTCTGACTTAACATTGCATGAAGCTGAAAAAATCGTTCAAGTTGTTGCAGATAAATTAGATCCTGAAGCAAATATTATTTGGGGTACTCAAATTGATGAAAGTCTTCAAAATACTGTTAGAACCACTGTGGTTGTTTCTGGTATTAAATCAAATTATAATTCAAATGATACTCCTGATATTGAATATGCTGAAGAAAAATCTGAATCCGAATCTGCTAGTGATGATTTAGACAGTTTTATTGATGGAATTTTCTAATTCCATTCATTAATTTTTTTTTAAAAATAAAAAGATTTATTAATGTTTGAATTAAAAATTATTTCATTACTATTATTTTATGATTATAAATTTTTTAACTGGGTATTCAAATGAATGTACAAGAAGATTTTAATAAGTTTATTAAAGATGCAAAAAGAGTATTAAAAGTATCAAGAAAACCTGATGGAAATGAGTATGTCGATTTAGCTAAAATTTCAGCTCTTGGTGTTGTAGTTGTTGGCGGAATCGGTTATATTATTGTTTGTTTAGGTTATTTAATTGGTTTATAAAACCAATCTTTATTTTTTTGATCAACATTAATTTTTTTTATTGCATAATTTTTTTCTCAAAAAATGTCATTTTTTGAAAAGTTTTAAATACTATTACTTATAATATTTATTACTATTATAGAATTCTTATTTTTCAGAATTTTTTTGTCTGAAAATTAATGGCTTTTATAATATTTTTTAACTTAATGTATGATTTTATTAACAGTAAAAATTTAAAAAATAGGTGAATTTTTCATGGAAGATACTAACAGTTCCATATATGCTCTTAAGACCTCTGCGGGTCAAGAAAGAAATGTTGCTAGACTTCTAGCTCGTAAAGCTAGAACCATTGATGGCATAGGCATTTCATCAATTCTTGTTCCAGAATCTTTAAAAGGATATATTTTAGTTGAATCCTCAACAAAAATCGATCTTAGAAACCCTGACCTAAAAGTACAACATTTAAGAGGGGTTGTTGAAGGTAGTGTTGGCATTACCTTTGATGAAGTTAAAAGATTCTTAAAACCAGAACCTATTATTTCCTCTATTCAAAAAGGAAGTATTGTGGAGCTTATTTCTGGTCCATTTAAAGGTGAAAGAGCAAAAGTGGTTCGTATTGATGAATCACGTGAAGAAGTCGTTCTTGAGTTAATAGAAGCTGCAGTACCAATTCCGGTTACTGTTAAAGCTGATCAAATTAGAATAATTCAAAAGGAGGCTGACTGATGGCTAAAGATACAGTCGAAGTTCTTATCGAAGGTGGAACAGCTACTCCAGGCCCACCATTAGGACCTGCTTTAGGACCTCTCGGTATTAACATGATGCAAGTTGTTGAAGAAATCAACAAAAAAAGTGCTGACTTTGCAGGAATGAAAGTGCCTGTAATTATCAGTGTTGATAGAGACACCAAAGAATTTGAAATTGAAATTGGTACTCCACCAACAACCGCTCTTATCATGGAAGAATTAGGCATCGAAAAAGCTTCTCATGAACCAGGTTTAGACATCATTAATGATGTACCAATTGAAACCGCTTTAAAAATCGCTAGAATGAAATTTGATTCATTACTCGCAAATGATTACAAAGCAGGTATCAAAGAAGTTATGGGAACCTGTGTAAGTATGGGATTATCTGTTGATGGTAAAGACCCAAGAGAAGCACAAAAAGATGTTGATGCTGGAGTTTATGACGATATTTTAAATGAATAGATATTGTCTAATTAAAATTAAATTAAGTTAATAAATACAGTGTATATGATGTTATAATTATATTATAATTGATATACTGTTTTTAATTCATGCAATCGTTTAAGAATTTTTTTCTTGTAATCGATCTCATGAAACCGAAAAAAAATATCCAATGAACAGCAAATGTTCATGGGGGATGAATAATGACACAAGATGTAATTAACGCGGTGAAGGAGGCTAAAGAACAATCTAAGCCGAGAAACTTCACTGAGTCCATGGATATTATTATTAATATTCGTGACTTAGATGTCAAAAAACCAGAAAATAGGTTTAATGAGGAAGTTACTCTTCCTAACGGCCGTGGCAAAGATGTTAAAATCGGAGTCATCGCTGATGGGGAACTCATTGTTCAAGCTAAAGATGCTGGTCTTGACACTGTAATCAACAAACAGGATTTAGAAGAGTTCGGAAAAGACAGAAAAGCAGCTAAAAAAATGGCTAACTCTGTTGATTTCTTAGTAGCTCAAGCTGATATGATGCCACTCGTTGGTAGATTCCTCGGTCCAGTTTTAGGTCCTCGTGGAAAAATGCCAAAACCTGTGCCTGCAAGTATCAAATTAGATCCTCTTTTAGAAAGATTACAAAGTACTGTCAAAGTTGGTGTAAAACAACAACCTTCTATTCAAATTGTTGTTGGAAGCCAAGACATGTCAGACGAGGATATAGCTGAAAATGTGGAAACTGTTCTTACAGTCTTAGACCGCAATTTAGAAAAAGGAAGAAGTCAAATTAAGTCCATGTTTATTAAAACAACTATGGGACCAGTAGTGAGGGTGATCTAATGGCTCATGTTGCTGAATGGAAAAAGGAAGAAGTTAAAGAGCTAAAATCTATTGTTGACCAATACGATGTAATCGGTATTGTCGACTTAATGAACATTCCTGCAAAACAGCTCCAGGAAATGAGAAAATCATTAAACGGTAAAGCTGTAATCAGAATGTCCAAGAAAAACCTTATTGATTTAGCTTTCGAAGATTGTAATGCTGAAAAAACCAACATTGTTGATTTATCCGAACATATGGATGGTCAAGTTGCACTTATCGCAACTGAAATGAACCCTTTCAAATTATACAAAATATTGGAAGACAGCAAAACTTCAGCTCCTGCAAAACCAGGATCTATTGCTACTGATGATATTATCGTACCTGAAGGGGACACCGGTTTTGAACCAGGTCCATTCTTAGGAGAATTACAACAAGTAGGTATTCCTGCAAAAATTGATAAAGGAAAAATCTGCGTACAAAAGGAAACTGTCGTAGTAGCAGCTGGTGAAGAAGTATCCAAACAAGTTGCAGCAACCTTATCAAGAATGGATATTAATCCAATGGAAGTAGGAATTGACTTAAAAGCAGTATACGAAGAAGGATCTATTTATACTTCCGATGTACTTGCAATCGATGAAGAAAAAACATTAGCTGATTTACAAGGTGCAATTAGAAGTGCATTCAACTTATCTGTAAACGCAGCAATCCCTACTGATGAAACTATTTCCACTATCATTACTCTTGCATACACCAGAGCAATCAACGTTGGTGTAGAAGCAGCAATAATGACTTCTGAAACTTCAGAACCAATCATTGGTTTAGCACAAGCTAAAATGTTAGCATTAGCATCCGAAGTTGCTGACGCACCTGGAGCTATTGATGACGAATTAGCTGAAAAACTCTCCAATGTTGCTGTAGCAGCTGCTCCAGTAGTAGAAGAAGTTGTTGAAGAAGAACCAGAAGAAGAGGAAGAAGAAGAAAGTAGTGAAGAAGAAGCAGCAGCTGGGTTAGGAGCTCTCTTCGGTTAAATTAATTTAAAATTTTTATTATTATAAAAAACTAACACTTTAAAAAATTAATGGTGATAACATGGAATACATATATGCGGCAATGATTTTGCACAGTGCAGAAAAAGATATTAACGA
>Ga0256405_10002313_pt1 | contig 44604 bp, 41 predicted proteins | sample RumenRJG_02DNA_FD_189096 | JGI IMG/M metagenome (GOLD analysis project Ga0256405, IMG submission 189096) | Bovine rumen microbial communities from Lethbridge, Alberta, Canada - RJG_02 | ecosystem: Host-associated > Mammals > Digestive system > Stomach > Rumen | place: Canada: Alberta... | reverse complement strand
TGCGAAGAGGCCGCTCGCCCCTCCTCCGACAATTATCAAATCGTAAAAATCCGCCATATTTCAACTCTTCGATGTAAATGTAATCATGTCTGCTCTGTTGTCTGGGAATACGGCATAATAGGTCTTTCCGGTATTCACCTTAACCTCATCGGTAAAAGCCTTATCATAGTAGAAAATGGTCCTCGACTCGGCGTTTCCCTTTTTCCAGTATACCTTTACCGCACGACCCTTCGTGATATAATATCCGCTGCCGGTATTATTCATAAGGTCCATGGTCTGATAGCCCTTTTTATCGATATTGTACTCATTTACAAACTGAACGAAAAGATTAGTAAATGTAAGCGCCTTGCCTGTTGAAAGGTCCTTATGAATAGTCCCAAAGGCGTGTCTCGTGTACCTGCCGCTCTTTTTGCTGTAGGTAAATTCAGGCGTCATGTAAGCAGAAAACGGAAGCTTGATATCGGTAGCCCTCTTGGAGCCCTCCATCTTATTGTCAACCTCTTCATCGTAGGCGAAGTTAAAATGCGCTCCTACCCCGTCCTTTAGTTTTGTGCTTATTTTCTTATTTTTTACAGCCTTTTTAATCCCGGCCGCCGTCGCAAACGCGTTGTGAGGAGCAGGAATATTGTTATCCCTGTAAAATACGTAATTTCCTTCAGCCGCGAGACCGCTTATCTCATCCACACCAAGCTTCTGAATTTCAGCCGTGGCATACTTTGTCTGCCCATAGTGGATATATATAGCGTTAAATTCATTCGCGAAGTCGACATAATAGTGTCTTGCGCTTCTGGCTGACCCTATCCTGTCGCCCTTCATGTAATCAAAGACACCCATCAGCCTCGTAATACCACCCTCGGCAAGAATCTCATACATAATTCCCGCCCTTCCTGTGCCGCATTGAGGATAAGCGTACTGGATATTGTTAAACATAAAGGCATAAGGACGTTTACCCTCATATTTGTCATCTATCCACTCACCGGTAAGAAGACTCCTGGTCTCTCCCTCGTGGGTATCCTCTTTAGCTATATCAAGACTCGACCCGCTCGCGATCGCAGGCTCTGTCGCAGGCTCAACTATACTCGCCTCTGTCACAGAATTAAGAGATTCCTGATTTTGTGCGTTAAGCTCATTTGCCCGCTCCGATAAGGACTTTCTCTCCCTGTTGCCACACGATATAAGTGTAATCGATAGAGCGAACATACAAAAAATAGAAAGAAACCTTCTTAAGTTCTTCATCATTATCCCCTCGTAATACCTAGATTCTGTAAAATCTGCTCCTGCTTCTCCTCCATCACAAGCCTCTCGCTGTCCTCCATATGGTCATAGCCTAAGAGATGGAGCATACTGTGCGCTGTAAGGAAAGCTAATTCTCTCTTCACGCTGTGTCCGTATTCTTCTGCCTGCTCATAGACCCTGTCTACATTTAGAACTATATCACCTAAGAGAAGGTCACCTGTCTCAGGGTTGAAATAGTCCTCGCGCGAGCTCTCGGCAAGAGTAAAGTCAGAAGGTTTTTCATAGTCGACCATCGGAAATGAAAGCACATCGGTAGGCTTATCTATCCCGCGAAATTCCCGGTTGCTCTCCCTAATCTCTTCGTTATTTGTCAGAGTAACGGAAACCTCAGCCTCGTAAGGACATTTTTCAAAGCGGAGTGACTCCGCTATAACGTCCTTAATCACCTTCTCATAATCAAAGGAGAGACTCTTATTCGCCTCATTTTCAATTAAAATATGCATAGGTCTTAGGAACCTCCTTTATGAGCTTCGCCTTAATTTCCATAAGATCCGACATAGAAAGGCCTGAGTCATTAAGCTTACCGTCCATGAGACAGGAATCGATAACGCCATCTATGATGTGGACCGCCGTAGCCTTAGCACCTGACTTCTCGAGGAATGAAACAGTCGCTGTCAGCTTATCTACAATCATTATTATAGCAGTTTCTCGTGAATTTGGCTTACCTAATTTGAAATTATGCTCTTTTATACAATCTGTAATTCTGTCAGGGAGCTCATACTTCCTCGCAAGCAGGATACCCTCCTTGATGTAGTTTTTGCTTACAAGCTTACCCACTTCACAGTAAAAGGCTCCTGCCGCAGCAAGATCTGATTCTGCCCCTATAGCGTCTGCTATGCTCTCTGCTAAGAAGGAACGGATAAGACTTTCCTCATAAAGCTTGTCATTTTCCTTCACAACCTTGACAAGTTCAAAATCCTCTGATATGAGCGACAGATAATCAGGGCGAGGCTTGATAGCTTCTTTCGGTTCTTCCGATTCTTCCGCCTTTTCTTCTTCCTGCTCTTCTATCTTCGCCTCAGGCTCCTTAATATTCTCATCCACAGAGTTCACCTCTGTGTCAGACTCCGGCTCAGGCGGTATTACAGTAATTTCCGTCTCCTCAGGCTCCTCGTTGTCAGCCTCATCATAGGCGTCAAGCTCGTAAACGACTTCAGAAGGATCAGTGAAAACAGTTTCTTCCTTCACTGCCTCAGCCTCCGGCGCAATTCCTTCTTCCGGTTCTTGCGCGGTTTCTTCTACGGGCTCAGGCTCGCTTTCCGCATGGTTCTCTTCCGCAACCGCTTCCTCGCCGATTACATGGAACTTTTTCCCTAGAGCGTAGCTTGCGAAGACAGAACCAATTATTACTATAGCATCACATAAATGCTCACGTGTAAAAAGCCCGTTTAAGGAAAATTGATTAAATATCAGATAAAGCGCAACATCTATACCCGCTATCGTCAGGATAATATAGAGCAGACTCTCCCTGTCATCCATGTACCTCGTAAGCACCACACAGAGAATAGCGGTAACAAAGCTTACTACCATAAAGGACGTTTCAGCGCCGGAGAACATAATCATCATGGAAGCGAAAACGCACACCCCCGCCAGAGCCCTCACAAGGCCGGCGAATACAGCTGTCAGCAGAACGCCGAATATATAAATAAAGCTTATATACGGTATATTCGCTACAAGGGCTCCCGCGACAATAATTATATACCCAAGCTGTGACAGGGTTTCGTTTATCCTGTCAGCAGGCTTATCTCTCTGACTCGCTACCGACTTGTCAAATACGTCATAGACGAAGCAGAGTATCAAAAGGAATAGCAATAATCCTATAATATCATAGGGTTCATTAAATCTGAAGAAGCCAAGGAGGAAACCGAGCGGAATGGAGAGAAATATTATATAATTCCGTTTAGGCTTCTCCTGATTTTCTTCTACAGCACCTTCAATCCGGCTCATTTACTTTCTGAGTCCTCTCGTCTTATTTTTAGCTGCCATCTGCTTATCATACCTATCATAAGCCATGACAATCTTCTGAACCAGAGGATGTCTTACAACATCCTTGTTCGTAAGGTAAGAAAATCCAATCTCGTCTACGTTCTTAAGTACCTTAAGCGCCTGCTCAAGACCGGACTGGGTACTGCCCGGCAGGTCCTTCTGCGTAAGGTCGCCCGTTACAACAACCTTTGACCCGAAACCGATTCTCGTAAGGAACATCTTCATCTGGGCCGGAGTCGTGTTCTGCGCCTCATCAAGAATAATGAAGGCGTTGTCAAGGGTCCTTCCTCGCATGTAGGCAAGAGGAGCTACCTCTATAAGTCCCTTCTCGGAATTGGTGTGAAAGGATTCAGCTCCCATAATCTGGTTAAGAGCGTCATAGAGAGGCCTGAGATATGGGTCTACCTTGCTCTGCAGGTCCCCCGGCAGAAATCCCAATTTCTCGCCCGCCTCTATAGCCGGCCTCGTCAAAATAATCCGCTCAACCTCATTATTCTTAAAGGCCGTAATCGCCATAGCCATAGCGAGATAGGTCTTACCCGTTCCGGCAGGTCCTATACCGAAGACAATCATCCTGTCACGGATATTTTCCACGTAGTTCTTCTGTCCTATGGTCTTAGGCTTAACAGGTTTCCCCGTAGCAGTATAGGCAATTACCTCTTTATCTATATCAGCCAAGTGCTCATTTTTTTCCTTATTCTCGTCCAATATCTTCTTCTCCCTGCTTAAATCTATGGCATAATTCACGGACTGCTCGGTCACGGTACCTCCCGCATTAAGCAGCTCTGAGAGCTCCTCTATTACCGCGACAGCCCTCTTTAAGTCTCCGTCTTCTCCCTTAAGTCTCGCCTCTCCGTCCCTGAATAAAAATGACACATGAAAGGCCTGCTCTATCTTCCTGATATATGAATCAAATGGTCCGGCAAGTTCCTTTTCCCTTCCTGCCGGTATATTTACAACTGCTTCCACTAATGCCCCTTTACTAAACAGCAAAAGGACACAGAAGCCGTAGCCTCTGCGTCCTTTAAACGTTCAAAACAACTGATTACTTAAACTTACGCTTTCTAGCAGCCTCAGACTTCTTCTTACGTCTGACTGACGGCTTCTCGTAATGCTCTCTCTTGCGAATCTCCTGCTGAATACCAGCCTTAGCGCAATTTCTCTTAAAACGACGAAGAGCACTATCAAGAGTTTCATTCTCTTTTACAATAACGCTTGACATATCTACCTACCCTCCCCTCCAGTTGTGAATGTATTGATTGTGCTTACAACTGATTGGGTTTAATCCATAGCACAAGCTTTATTATACTACGTAAGTTGTTATTTGTCAAGAACCTTTTTTATTTCAACAGGAACCGCAGCTATGGCATCATCAATCTTAGAAGGATCCTTGCCTCCGGCCTGGGCCATATTAGGTCTTCCACCGCCGCCACCGGCTACGATAGGAGCGATAGCCTTGATGAGGTCTCCTGCCTTGATGCCCTTCTTTATTGTCTCATCGCCAACCATCGCAATAAGATTAGCCTTGCCGTCCTTGCCGGACGCAAGGAATACTACACCATCGCCAAGCTTTGCCTTAAGATCGTCTCCAAGGTTTCTCAGCTCGCCCATATCAGTGTCAGCCACCTTGACGGCAAGAACCTTGACTCCATTTACATCCTGTACGGAATCCATGACATTTCCAAGGGCACTCTTCGCTGCTGCCTGCTTTAAGGATTCATTTTCTGAGTGAGCCTCCTTAAGCTCTGCCTGCAGATGCTCTACCCTCTCAAGGAGCTTGGAAGGCTCGCTCTTAAGTGCCTTAGCAAGAGAATTAATAGTTTCTTCAAGACCGTCATAATACTTGCGGACATTATTTCCGGTAATAGCCTCAATTCGTCTTACGCCTGCTGCCACACCGCTCTCCGACAAGATCTTGAACTGACCGATAACTCCCGTATTCGCTACATGAGTACCACCGCAGAACTCCTTAGAGTAGTCGCCCATCATTACAACTCTTACCTTATCGCCGTATTTCTCACCAAAGAGAGCCATAGCGCCGGTCTTCTTAGCTTCCTCAATAGACATGACCTTCGTAACAACAGGAAGATTCTCACTTATCTTCTCATTTACGATATCCTCAACCTTCTTTATCTGGTCAGGTGTCATCGCCTCGAAGTGGCTGAAGTCAAACCTCGTTCTGTAAGCGTCCTGATAGGAGCCTGCCTGCTCTACATGAGTTCCGAGTACATCCCTCAGCGCTTTCTGAAGCAAATGGGTAGCGCTGTGGTTGCGGCAGGTAGCAAGTCTCGCCTCTTTGTCAACCTTAAGAGTAACCTTCTCGCCATTGGTAAACATGCCCTTGGTAACAGTTCCTATATGGGCAATCTTGCTACCCGCTACATGTACTGTGCTCTCTACCTTAAATGTACCGTTCGCGGACTCAATCAGGCCAATATCACCGACCTGGCCGCCCATTGTGCCGTAGAAAGGAGTAACATCAGTAATAATCGCTCCCTTCATACCGTCGGAAAGAGCGCTTGTTATAGCGTTTTCCTCATCCTCATCGGCGCTGTGAAGCTCAGCCAAGGCAATAATCTTAGCATCGAGCTCAGTCTTGTCATAGCCGTCAAACTCTGAAGTAAGGCCTGCGTCAATCTGCTCGTAAACTGTGGCATCGGCGCCCATGTAATTAGTGGTCTTACGGGCCTTTCTCGCTGTCTCGCGCTGATTAGCCATAGCTCTGTTAAAGCCATCCTCATCAAGCGTGAAGCCCTTTTCGGCAATGATTTCCTTTGTAAGGTCAAGAGGGAAGCCGAATGTATCATAAAGCTTAAAGGAATCCTCGCCCGAAAGGATGGTCTTACCTGACTTAGTAAGCTCATCCTCCATACCGTTAAGGATTTCCATACCCTGATCGAGAGTTTTCTCGAACTTTTCCTCTTCCTTAGCAATAACATTTATAATAAAGTCACGCTTCTCTTCGAGCTCAGGATAACCATCCTTGCTGCCTCTTATAACCGACTCGGCAAGCTTAGGAAGGAAAGAGCCCTCTATACCAAGCTTCCTTCCGTGACGGATGGCGCGACGTATGATTCTCCTAAGGACATAGCCCCTGCCTTCGTTCGAAGGCATGATTCCATCACTTATCATGAATGTCGTGGAACGGATATGGTCGGTAATAATACGGACACTAACATCACTTTCTTCAGTACCCGGCTTCTCATACTCCACACCGCCTGCCATAGAGCAGACATCATCACGAAGAGCCTTAAGTGTATCGACATCAAAAATAGAACCTACATCCTGAACAGCGACCGCAAGTCTTTCGAGACCCATACCGGTATCGATGTTCTTCTGAATAAGGTCTGAATAATTTCCATGGCCATCATTGTTAAACTGTGAGAAAACGACGTTCCATACTTCCATGTATCTGTCGCCTTCACCGCCCATAACATCCTCAGGGCCTGTGCCGTATTTCTCACCACGGTCATAGTAGATTTCGGTACATGGACCGCAAGGACCCGAACCGTGCTCCCAGAAATTGTCTTCCTTGCCAAACTTATATATCCTGTCGGCAGGGATATTCATCTTCTTATTCCATATCTCGAAGGCTTCATCGTCTCCCTCATATACTGACGGATAGAGCCTGTCAGGATCAAGACCTACAACCTCTGTAAGAAATTCCCATGCCCACGGAATAGCCTCATTCTTAAAATAATCACCGAATGAGAAATTCCCGAGCATTTCAAAAAATGTACCGTGTCTTGCGGTCTTGCCGACATTTTCAATATCACCGGTACGAATGCACTTCTGGCAGGTAGTTACCCTTCTTCTCGGCGGAATCTCCTGGCCTGTGAAGTATGGCTTAAGAGGCGCCATGCCTGAATTGATGATAAGAAGAGAATTGTCATTGTGCGGTACCAGCGAAAAGCTGTTCATCCTGAGATGTCCCTTCTCTTCGAAAAACCTTAAGAACATCTCTCTGAGTTCGTTTACTCCGTACGCCTTCAAAATTAGTAGCCTCCAGTTAAATCTTATTATATATTAGCACCCGGTAGTCATTCACGGCTTGCAAGCTCTTCACATATATCCTCCCACTTAAGGCCGCTGTCAGCCATAAGCACCATAAGGTGATACATGTAATCAGCTATCTCATAGCGAAGCTCAGCACGGTCAGGATTTTTAGCCGCTATTACTATTTCCGTAGACTCCTCGCCGCATTTCTTGAGAATCTTATCTATACCCTTGTCAAAGAGGTAATTCGTATAAGAGCCTTCCTTCGGGTGCTCCTTTCTGTCCATAATCGTATTATATACATCATCAAATACAGAAAGCGAGCCCGTTTCACGCCTGTTATCCTCGAATTTCGCAAGGTCAGTGTAGAAGCATGAGTGATGACCCGTGTGGCAGGCAGCGCCGACCTGGTGAACCTTCGCAAGTATCGTATCCTTATCACAGTCTATTGACAGAGATACAACGTATTGAAAATGTCCCGACGTGTCGCCCTTCTCCCACAGCTCATGTCTGCTTCTGCTATAGTAGTTCATTTTACCGGTCGCAACAGTCCTATTATAAGACTCTTCGTTCATATATGCAAGCATTAAAACTTCTCCGGTATCAAAATCTGTCGTAATACACGGAATAAGCCCGTCAGAATTGAGCTTGAATTCTGAGAAAGGAATAGCGCTTTTAGCCTCATAGACAGGGATTCCTGAAGTCTTAAGCTCTTCCTTAATCTTCCTTACATCCTTGCCCTGATAGAGAGTCGTCGCGACACCGCCTGTAACCTCATATTTTAAGAGTGAAGTCAGGTCATGCCTCTTAAGGCTGTCCCTTAAAAATACGGTAAATCCGCTATCCTTAAGCCTTTCAAAGAAAGCATCGGAATCATCCACATGCTTTATCATGATATTGGTGATTCCCATATCCTTTATCTTCTTAAACTTTTCTTCCGTGCACTCATCCTTAGAGTAATCAAGCTCGAAGCCTACCCTGTCAGCTCCGAACCTGGCGAGTCCGGCTTTAACGGCCTCCATATCGGATGTAAGCCTCATATAGACAGTCTCAGCGCCTGTGTAATAGGCCTTCTTTATGTCCTCAAACCTTCCCGCGTAGATACCCGTCTTAAAGCGTATCCCGCATTTCTCATGAATTTTCCGAAGTTTAGAAAAAAATTCCTCGCGAACCTCGCCATCGGTCGAGAAATCATATATATAGACCCCGTCCATCCCGTTTTTCTGATATTCCGAGACAAGATTAGCAAGTTTTTCCTCATTTTCGCTTATAGCGTTTATATCCGCGTACAGAAGCTTCATATTTTCCATTATAATTTTCCCTTCGCTGAAAGCACGCCGGTTACGTGCGGGTCAATATCTACAGCCTCTCTTAAGGCTCTCGCAAAAGCCTTGAAGGAAGCCTCGATGATATGGTGAGTATTTTCGCCCGCAAGCTCCCTGATGTGGAGATTCATCATAGCGCTGTATGAAACCGCGTAGAAAAATTCCTTTACGAGTTCACTTGAAAATGATCCGACCATCTCGAAAGGAAGCCTCAGGTCGTAGCCTAAATAAGGCCTGCCGCAGAGGTCAAGGGCGCAGATTACAAGTGACTCGTCCATAGGAAGTACGTACTGGCCGTACCGATGGATTCCCTTCTTGTCTCCGACAGCCTCAGCTATAGCCTGTCCTAAGACAATCCCTATATCCTCAGTCGTATGGTGACCGTCCACATAAAGATCGCCATGACATTTGCATACAAGGTCGAAGAAACCGTGCTTGGCAAAGGAGTTAAGCATATGATCAAGGAATCCTATGCCTGTCTCTATATCCGTCTTGCCCGTTCCGTCAAGATTAAGTTCAAGGTGAATGTCCGTTTCAAGTGTTTTTCTGTCTATTACAGCGCTTCTGCCCATATCTTCATCCTCTTATTCATCCTTAAATCTTACAGCGATTGAATTAGCGTGAGCCGTAAGTCCCTCTGCCTTGGCAAAATACTCTATATCCTCGTGAAGCTCCTTTAGAGCAGGCCTTGAGTAAAATATTACGCTTGACTTCTTAATAAAATCATCAACGCCAAGAGGCGAGAAGAACTTCGCGGTGCCGCTTGTAGGAAGCACGTGGTCCGGCCCTGCCATATAATCTCCAAGAGGCTCACTGGACCATTCACCTATAAATATAGCGCCTGCGTTTCTTACCTTCGTCATAGCGTCAAAGGGATTAGCCGTAATTATCTCAAGGTGCTCGCTCGCTATCTGATTAACGCAGTCTATCGCCTCGTCCATGTCCTTCGCTATCAATATATATCCGTAATTTTCAAGTGACTTTTCGATAATCTCCTTACGACTTAAGGTCGGAACAAATTTATCTATCCACTTAGCGACCTCATCAGCTAATTTTTCTGATGTCGTAACTAAGATAGCGCTAGCCATCTGATCGTGCTCAGCCTGAGAAAGAAGGTCGGCAGCAACGTACTCGGGATTCGCCGTATCATCGGCAAGCACCATAACCTCTGACGGTCCGGCGACAGAATCTATGCTAACCAGGCCGTACACAGACTTCTTAGCGAGAGCCACGTAAATATTCCCAGGGCCCACAATCTTATCAACCTTAGGAATAGTCTCGGTTCCATACGCAAGGGCAGCTATAGCCTGGGCTCCGCCAACCTTGTATATTTCGGTAACTCCCGCCTCATGGGCTGCTACAAGGGTGCCCTCGTATATTTTACCATCTTTTCCCGGCGGTGTCACCATAATTATATTATCGACTCCCGCTACCTTCGCAGGAACTACGTTCATAAGAACACTTGATGGGTATGCTGCCTTTCCGCCCGGAACATAAACACCGACGTTCTTAAGCGGAGTTATTTTCTGGCCTAATATAGTCCCATCAGGCTTAGGAATAAAAAAGGAATTCCTTAGCTGGTGTTCGTGATATTCACGGATATTTTTTATTGCCTTCCTTATAACCTCTACGAACCTATCTTCGACCTTATTATAGGCTTCCTTTATTTCGTCATCAGTGACCCTTATATTTGATGCGTTGATATCCGCGCCGTCAAATTTTTTAGTATAAGAAAATACAGCCTCGTCTCCCTTGGCCTTAACCTCAGCAAGTATCGCGTCTACCCTCTCCTGGTACTCACCAAAAGAAGACGGACTTCTCTTAATAAGGTTCTCTTCTATATTTTTTCTAGTCTCAGCGTTTAACTTTATCTTTTTCATTTTCCTCGTTCCTCCTTAGTTATTTTTCAATCTGGCTGATACCATAGCCCTTTTAAATTCCTCATCACTAACCTCAATGCGCTTTACTTTCATATCACTGTTTTCTTTGCTGAAATGATAAATTTTCTCAACATATAGTTTATCGCAATCAGAAAGAAAAATAATTTTACTTGCCTCATTCTTATCGCACTGAGTCCAACCACTGCCTTGAGAGTCATGAAGAACCAACAGACCTACTTCATTCTTCTCGATATCAGGTACCCTATGCAGTTCTGCGCCTTCATCTACATTCCAGCTGATATTACTCTCCACAGAATCTCTATAATCAACATAAAAATGCAAATCATATATTTCCTGTAGCTTGGAATCTGACATAGAAATCCCTTTTATGTAATAATCGCCACGGTTTTCAAAACTTTCATCCGCTTTACTGACATCATGCGTCATTATCATTGGTCTATTGCGAAAATTACTGTAATTATAAACCTTGTTACCATATAATGCAAACATATAAATCTCACTTTCCAATGTGGTCTGTAAAACCAAAACCATCATAAACAGCAATCATCTTCTCGTTATGAAACTTGTCAATTTTAAAAATCGCTGCATCGCTGATATCAGACCTTTTATACATATATTCAGGTATAATATGTTCATTACTAGCAGTAAACCCGGTTCCTGTGCAAGGTGGTAAATTTTTCTCATCAAGTTTAGGAAAATCACCATTTCCTGGAGTAGTATCGCTAGTAAATCTCATCACAAATACGTCTTCATTATTTTGTAACCCAACTACCTTTTTATTGCCATAGTAGTCGAGCCTAAGATTCTTATAGGCCGATTTACCGTCTGTCACCGATGAAACCGCATCAACCGCCCTCGTGCAACAACCTGAAATTCCCTTATATTCCCCGTTAAGATATTTTATCACGTCGTCTTTAGGGATAACCTTTTGCATTACGGTATTAGGAGTTATTTTTGGGACTGAATTTCGTATATCCTGTAGCCTCGTTCTTTCTGCGGATGACAAACCATTTGATAGCTCAGATATCGTTATGCCTCCATTAAGGTTTTCATTCAACCGGCATGTAGAATTACAATTTATTTCAATTGTCATCTTTTTCGTTTCGCTAGAAAGAGAATTTTCAAATGATTCACTGCTCTTAAAAGAATCAGCGCAAAACTTAAGATAAGTTTCTTTAGCAGATTCTGTAAGATTATGATCATTTATATCCTTGGCAGAACATACAATTTTAGTTTCTTTTACAAATAATTGTCCTTCCATTACATCAGAAGAAAGTTTTCCGCCTATCATGCCACCAATTAATCGAGCGGTCTGAACCTCATTTTCATCAGCGCCAAAATTATTAGCAACTGTAGCACTAAGTTCACCGGTAGCACCTCCAAAGCCCAAAGAAGTTATGGTTTTACCGGCAACTTGGGCTGCCCCTCGAAAAGTAACAGGATTTGCTTTTCCTACGGGAGCAAAAACTGACGACGCAAGTCCAAAAACAAATTCCGTGTCATTATAAAACCTTCTATCTCCATTAAATAATGGACTATAAAGTAGTGGATTTGGTGCAACTGTAGTCGCATCTCCTATGCTACCGTAATATATATCGGCTGTTCCTTCTATTGTATCACTCGTGCCAAACAAAGCGCTACCTGTCCCTGCTGCCAGGCCTAAATACGCAACCACAGGAGTTGCTGCTCCGGCAGTTAATATTACACATGCTATGCCCCCTGCAGCTAACGATATTCCTCCTATCGTCTTCCATACGCCAGCGGACTTCCGATCATCAGCATTAAGTGTATAAGTTATTTTCTCCCAGTCGGCTTCGTATTCACTCTGATGAACGTTGTGGTTATTTACCGCAACATTTACGAGGTTCACAAGGTTTACCAAGTCGGGACTTGTAGGAAATGTACCAAGCTTATAAAGGCTGACATTTGAGTAATTTAATTTTATATTTTCAAGGTTCTTATTTAGTGCTGTGATAAGCGGTATAATATCAGACTTTATTTTCTTATATGTATTCTTTTCGTGATCCGTTACGTCCTGCATGAGCTTATCTAGCTCATTCCTTATCCGCTTATTATCTTCAAGCATCGGGCTCTGGCATTTAAGTGCATAACGAGATGCCGCACCAGGATCATCTATCAGGTCTTCCACTGACCTCACTGTCGCCTTGAAGTCTTCGCTGATATCATTGGTGTCACAGCTGTCCTTATTTAAATCCTTCTTAAAATCTTGTAGTTCCTCCTGTATAAGGTTGAATTTCTTTGAGTTGTCAATAGAACCATACTCAATCAAATAAACACCGATATAATCGAGCATTGTCTGAGCTATTATCTCGGCTGACTGTAATATTGTCATTACCACTTCGCTAAGGTAAGCTTTAATAGTATCTGCCGTTGCGCCTTTAAATGATTCGTCATCTATAAGAGACTGAACGGACTGTTTACACTCTTCAGCGTTATCCAAGAAATCTCCCAAATTGTCTCTATAAAGTTTTACCAGAGACTTTATATCCTGATACTTAATTCTAAATGGTTCGGCCATGTATCCCCCTTTAATGTTATCATTAGTAATATTTACTAATTTTGCAAATTCGCAGTCAATTTGTCAATAATTTCGTTTATTCTGCTCTTTTCCATCTTCATGCTGGTCTCGTTTACAACCATGCGGGCCGACAGCGGAAGGACCTCCTCGAAGACGACAAGGCCATTCTCGCAAAGAGTGGTTCCTGTCTCCACTATATCACAAATGACCTCCGAAAGTCCAACAATAGGCGCAAGCTCTATGGAACCGTTTAGCTTGATAATTTCCACGGTCTGGTGGCGCTTATTATAAAAATAATCCTTCGCGATATTAGGGTACTTTGTCGCTACCCTTATAAGGCTTCCGTTATCAAGGACCTCACGAGACTTAGGAAGGCCCGCTATACACATTTTACACTTTCCAAAGCCAAGGTCAAGTACCTCGTATAATTTTCTGCCCTCTTCAGCTATAGTGTCCTCACCGACAATTCCTATGTCAGCCGCTCCGTACTCCACGTAGGTCGGGACATCAGGGGCCTTCGCAAGGAAAAATCTCATACCTGCTTCCTTATTTTCAAAGATAAGCTTCCTCGTGTCAGGGTCCTCCATTTCCTCGCACGGAAAACCGGCTTTCGTGAAAAGAGCCATGGCCTTCTTCGCAAGCCTCCCCTTAGCGAGGGCAACTGTAATATATCTCACTGGTCTTCCTCCTCTGTGCGGATGCTCACCGCATTTTCATCGATAATAATATCAGACGCCTTTTCCTTTTCCATAAAATCCGAGCGAAGCTTAACAGCGTCCTGCATACGGTCAGGTGGTGTGATAATATGAATCAATTTACCCGGCTTATGCGGATTTATGCCCGACTTCCTCAAGGCCTCTATCAGGAGATCCATATTTATCGCCATGCCTACCGCCGGAGCGTTCTTTCCAAACTGGCTCACAAGGTCATCATAGCGCCCCCCTGATACTATAGACTCTCCGGACCCATAAGTATAGCCTCTGATAATAATTCCCGTGTAATAGCCTAATTTTCCTATAAGGCCAAGATCATACGTAACATAGTCACTCACACCATAGGCTCCCAGGATATCATCTATTTTCTTAAGGCGTTTAAGGGCCTCATAGGTCCTGTAAAATGAATCATCCTCCGTCACGGGCTTTATATTTTCCATAGACATAATCTCAGCTAATGTTCCGAAATCATCTGTGAGCCCTGTAAGCACATCTATTCTCGCCTTAGGAATCCTGTCCCTTTTAGTGTCAAGGAAGGCCTTTAAGGCAAACTTATTCTTGTTATCAATATGGTTTCTTAATGTCACCATATCTTCATCAGAAAGCGACAGCGGCTCTATAAGGCTGTTTAAAAACGCAGCTGACCCTACCTCTATCTGGAATTCCTTCATGCCCACGGAAAGCAGGCTCTTCACAGCAGTAATTATCACATCAGCATCGGCTAGAACAGAGTCATCCCCTATGAGCTCCACTCCGGTCTGGGTTCTCTCCTTTAATTTACCCCGAAGTCCCGGTATATTCCTGTATGTCTGCTCGCAATAGCAGAACCTTAGAGGCTTACTTGAATCAGCGAAATATCTCGCCGACAGTCTCGCTATCCCCGGTGTTATATCAGGGCGGAGGGCAAGCGTATTTCCATCCGCGTCAAAAAATCGGTACATCTCATTTCCCGGTACCGTCCCACGTTCCTTCTTATAGACATCAAAATACTCAAGCCCCGGTGTACGTACATCCTCAAACCCCATCAGGTGCATAGTCTTTATTATCTTATGCTCCGCGCTCTTCTCATCGCGGCACTCACCGTCATACATATCCCTGAACCCCTCAGGTGTATGAAGAAGTCTTGCCTGTAACTGCATTTGCATACCTCACTATAGTTATTTAAAGTGCTAATATGGTAGAGAAATAAAGCATACATGAGTATTATATATTTTAAAGCTATAATTGTCAACCATCTCTTTTAGCAAGGTCATTATTTATTGCTTCAAGGTAATGAACAGGGATTCCGGGCCTGTTCCCTATAAGCCACCCTTCAGTAAACTCAGAAAGCTTAACGCTCTTACGACCGCCCTCCTTAGCCCTGTTCCAGTATTTTTCTATCTCCTTAAAGGGACAGTAATAATACTCTTCCTTCTCAGCAAAGTATATTATCATAAATGCCACGCCGCCCTGATTTTCCATGTCACGCATGAATTTTATCTGGTGCTCATGGACATTAGCGAGTGGAAATGATGTGGCCTTGCATTCCTTTGCGTCAAAGCAGACCGGTATTCCCTGGACCGCTCCTATATAATCAACAGTACTCTGCTGTTCAAAATAAGCAAGAGTTATATGCCGTGACTCCGGATCTATTTTTACAGGTGTAATAGGAGTCGGAACCTTCTGCACCAAGGCTAGCTTCTCTTCCCTGTAGGTTTCATTTGAAATATTAATAAGGTGCTCAAGAAGGGAACCTCTTAAGCCCCTGCTGCTCCATGAAGGCATTCCGCTATTTTGTACCTTTCCGCTGTTTTAAGAAAATAATCAGGAACCATCGCATAAAAACGCTTTCCGTTAAGTCTTGCGAATTTATCGCCACAATCCTCGGGAAAAACAGTCTCATACGAGTGCAACAGCTGGAAGTGGATACCCAATCTCGCCGCCTCTGTGTTTTCCCTTTTGTCACCGTACTTTGGATCACCTATAACAGGGTGACCGAGATAGGCTAAATGAGCCCTGATCTGGTGGCTTTTTCCCGTTATTAATTTAACTCTTAAAAGAGTCGCTCTGTCATTAAAGGCTAAGGGCTCATATTCGGTTGAAATAAATGAAGCGTCCTCGTGCGGTTCATTAAATATTTTCACCTGATTATGCGTCCTTGATTTTAGAAGATAGGAATTTACGAGCCTTTTCTCTGATATTTTTCCCTTTACAAGCGTGAGATAATATTTTTCTATTTTCCGCTCTTTAATTATCTCAGATAAAAATCTCAAACCGGCTAAGGTCTTCCCCGCTAAAATAAGACCGCTTGTATTTCTGTCAAGCCTGTTGGTTACTGAAGGTCTGACCCTTCTTAGATTATCCTCAGTGAAGTTTTTTTCGGTAATTAAATAATATATTATATAGTCATTTAAAGAAATATCGTCCTTCTCAGCTCGCTGAGAAAGCACGTCCGCAGGCTTATTTATGACTAATATATCCTCATCCTCATAAATAATTTGTGGTTTCTCGTAAGGCCATCTAAGCACCTTATATTTTTCATACTCCTCATGAATTTGTCTGTCAGTCGCACTTATATTTTGAGATGTATTAGGAGAGCTTTCCACTTTCCCACCGAATTTAATTACAGTCTCATCGGCGAGAAATAATTTTATTTCATCACCGGCAATCAGCTTTTCAGCTCCTGTCGCCTTATTGCCGTTAAGAGTAATATTTTTCTTTCGGAGCATTTTGTAGATAAATGAAGTCGGTGCTTCCTTTAAAAACCTCGCTACGAACTTATCGAGCCTGCCTCCGCTCTCGGAATCATTAACCATTAATAATATCATACGACAAAATACTCCATTGATTTCTTTAAGGTTTCAAGCTCTGCCCTCGTTCCCTCATCATAGGGCCTGTCAGGAAGTGAATTTATAAACTTATCGATATCGTCATAGATAACAATTTTTTCTCCAAGGCCCTGGTTTTTAAGATGGGTATCGATATATTTTTTAGCTTCCTTCATATTGCTTTCATGCTTTTTCTCGCCGGCCTCAGAACCGGGAGCATCATAAGCCGTGATATGTCCCTTCTGAAGGGCTATCAGGGATAAATGCATAGCCCGCTCACTTGAAGTAAAGACTGATTCATAAAGAAGCATTCCCTTACCCTTGATTGCTTCCTCCGCTTTTCCTATGTCCTCCTTCGAGACAGGTTTATATGGCAATATCGTAATTAATACCGTAAAGCTCCTTGCAATAGGAAGGACAAACAATATAGCTATGACGGTAAATATATTTCTCGCCTGCCATTTATTTAAGGCAAGGCCAAGGATAAATATACCCATGGCAACAGCGAAATTAATAAGCATATTTAAGAGCAGATTTCTTTTCCTATAAGAGAAATATTCCTTTGAAAATTTCTCAGGTTTTTCTTTTTTCATTTATTATTTTCTTCCTTCAGCGCTTTTATTTCTTCATCAGTGAGTTCACGGAAGTCTCCTGTTTCAAGACTTTCATCGAGCTTAAGACAGGCCATACTTATCCGTTTTAGGTAAACAACTTCATTTTCGCATTTATTAAACATCCGTTTTATCTGATGAAATTTACCCTCGCTAATAGTAACCAGGGCATGCGTATCATCGATAATTGTCAGATCGGCAGGCTTTGCCACGAAATCTCCTAAATCCATACCGTCATTAAACTTCTTAATATCGCTATCTTTTATTTTTTCAGATGTCTCTACGTAATAGGTCTTCTTTACGTGCTTCGCCGGTGAGAGTAAGTCATGGTTCAGGGCTCCATCATTCGTAATTAAGAGTAAGCCTTCGGTGTCTATATCAAGCCGCCCCACAGGTGACAATTCATCAAACCTCGGGCATTCAAGCCCCGCTGTTCTCAGGACATCCATAACCGTAGGGGTCGGGCCCTTTTCTGTAGAAGTTATACAGCCTGCCGGTTTATTTAGCATATAGTAATAAAAGCTCTGATAACCTAATTCATTACCGGCGACAATAATCTTGTCGGAATTAATATCAACCTTATAGGCGCTGTCACGAACCACAACATCATTTACGGATACGGCCTGATTTCTTATCATCCGACCGACCTCTTTTCTGGTTCCGACTCCCATATCGGCCAAATATTTATCAAGCCTTATGGTATTTTTCTCTGCCATTACATCATCCTCCAGCCCGAAAAATATTTATTTTTAATTGTATTAGAAGACACCTTTCCCCATCCCAGAGGATAGTCCTCTATGCCGATAATTACATAGGCTCCGTTTTCTGCCTTATCAAGGCCGTTTGCCTTTTTTTCTTCATCACTTATATCTATAGTCTCACACTTAAGATACCTGATTACCCTTTCATCGTCCTTAGGAAGGGCCAGATAGTATTTAATATCCTCACGTTTAAGACTCATGGCAAATGGCTCAGAGGGCTCGAAACGTCCCTTCTTCCTGTCACCTATATAGAGGCCGTTCCTAAGAATTCTTAAGCCAGTGACATCGGGAAGACCTTCGGGAATAAGATATAGCTTATCTACATGTAGCTCAAGGCGGCTTAATTCAACCTCCTTTATTCCGTTATTTAAGAGAAATTCCTTTTCATCTGACATTAATTTGACAGGTATTGTTTTTGTCATCGATGAGAAACGCTCTCCCGTATCTGCCTTCTTAAGTAAGGCAATAAAATGCCCCTCGCCCTTCATCCTATGAGGCCAGATACGAATTGCGTTTCTTATTTCTTCCCTGCCGGAATTAATCCACTCAGGGTGGCCATTGTCAAAGCCTTCGTAATTATTTTCTATCTTAATTACCGAAAATTCAGGACGCTCGGATAATAAATAATCGAGTGTACCTTCATCCTCATCAGGAGAAAATGTGCAGGTGCTGTAGACCATCATTCCGCCCGGGGCGAGCATATCGGCAGCTTTAAGAATAATATTTTTCTGAATGTCATTATAATACTTCGTGCCGTACTGCTCCCAATTCTTCATAACCGCCGGCTCGCGACGGAACATTCCTTCGCCTGAGCAAGGAGCATCAACGAGAATTCTATCAAAAAATCCCGGGAAATATTCAAGTAATTTCCCCGGTTCCTCGCTTGTTATTAAAGCATTCTTAACGCCAAATACACCAAGATTTTTCACAAGGGCCTTGGCTCTGGTCGCAGAAATATCATTTGACACAAGTAAGCCTTTTCCCTGCAGCTTCGCGGCGAGCTCTGTGCTCTTACCGCCCGGAGCTGCGCAGAGGTCAAGCACTCTCATTCCGGGCTCTACAGGCAGAACATTTGCGGGAGTCTGGGCCGAAGGCTCCTGTATATAAAAAAGTCCGGCATAATAAAACGGACTTTTAGAGGCGTTCCACTCATTCGCGTCATAATAATATCCGTTATCTATCCACGGAATTTTATTGAGTGAAACTCCCGATAATTTCTCCCATTTATCGGGTGAAATTTTAAGTCTGTTAAGTCTTATGCCGGACAGCGGCTTCTCATCGTAGCTTATAATAAATGAGTCATATTCGCCGCCAAGTTCTTTCTTAATTCTATCAGTAAAATTAACAGGTAAATCCATCAGTCATCTCCAAGGTCAAATGCAGGCAGACTCTGACTGTGGTAACCTTCCACTATATGGTCAAGCTCCCTGTCAAATTTTTCAAGGGTATCAAGGTCTCCCCTTTCGTAAATCTCATAAAATTCATCCTGTATTTTGGTAACCTCTCGGTCGTTAGCCACCCTGTACAGGTTCTGAATATTATTGAGAATCTCAGATACAATTCTCGCCTTAATTTTAAATGAATTCTGTGCGTCAACGATTTCATCCCTGATCGCTGACATTTCCTCATCGAGGCTTACTATAGCCTGAGCTGAATTGTTAAGTCTCTGCGATACGTTCGCAGGCAATTTCCCCTTATATTTATACTGAAGGGAATGCTCTATCGTCGCCCAGAAATCCATAGCGAGCGTTCGTATCTGAATTTCTACTTTAAGTGTTTTGGTGCCTAGCTCTGTCTCAACGTTATAGTTAATAATAACGTGATAGCTTCGATAGCCGCTCTTCTTTGAATGGGTGACATAATCCTTTTCCTCGACTATCTCACAATCACTGCGGTTTTTAATAATATCCCTCACGGCGTAAATATCATCGGTAAACTGGCAGATGATGCGTACGCCGGCGAGGTCTTCTATCTTATCTTCTATATCGTCAAGAGCTATTCCCTTCTTCTGGGCCTTCTCCAGAATGCTGGAGATACGCTTTACTCTGCCGATTACAGATTCAATAGGAGAATACTCACCGCGCTGATTGTATTCTTCTCTGACGTGCTTGAACTTCACAAGGAGCTCGTCCACCGCCTGGTGGTAGGGCTCGAGAAGTTCGCTCCACATTCTGGTTTCCATCTGACTTCTCCTAGTTTTTAAAAGAGTGGATCGGCGCAGGGATACGTCCGAACCGGCAGTGCCTGGCTCACACGAAGTGGGTGCCTGGCTCAGCCGGTCTATCCATTAATTCTTAAAAGAATGAATTGGAGCCGGAATCCTTCCGCCTCTCTTGATAAACTCCTCACACCCGAATTTATTAACCGGCATTATCGGCGCGTGTCCGAGAAGTCCTCCGAATTCAACTGTCTCTCCAACGCCCTTACCAATAACCGGAATAAGCCTTACAGCCGTAGTCTTCTGATTTACCATACCTATAGCAAGCTCATCCGCGATAATTCCCGAAATAGTCGCGTCACTCGTGTCTCCCGGTATAGCTATCATATCAAGACCCACAGAGCAGACGCAGGTCATAGCCTCAAGCTTCTCTATAGTAAGCGCTCCACACTCAGCGGCATTTATCATGCCCTGATCTTCACTTACAGGAATAAAGGCTCCGGAAAGTCCTCCGACATATGATGACGCCATAACGCCACCCTTCTTAACCTGGTCATTAAGCATAGCAAGAGCCGCCGTTGTACCCGGAGCTCCCGCTTCCTCAAGACCCATTTCCTTAAATATGTCAGCGATTGAATCACCGATAGCAGGCGTAGGCGCAAGAGAAAGGTCAACTATGCCAAATGGGATACCCAGACGCTTAGATGCCTCAAGAGCTACAAGCTGCCCTACTCTTGTTATCTTAAAAGCAGTCTTCTTTATAGTCTCCGCGAGATCTCCGAAGCTCATGTCATGGCAGTGCGAAAGAACTGATTTTACGACTCCCGGGCCACTGACACCTACATTTATAATTGCATCCGCCTCAGTAACGCCATGAAAGGCTCCCGCCATAAATGGATTATCGTCCGGCGCGTTACAGAACACGACAAGCTTTGCGCAGCCTATAGAGTCATAATTTGCTGTCTTCTCCGCTGTCTGCTTGACAATATGTCCCATTAACTCGACGGCATCCATATTTATTCCTGTCTTGGTAGCGCCAAGATTGATGGATGAGCAGATATTTTCGGTCGTAGCAAGGGCCTCCGGGATAGACCGCATAAGCATATCATCGGCCTTTGTCGTGCCTTTATTTACTAATGCGGAATAACCACCGATAAAGTTAACTCCCGTTGTATGCGCAGCTGCGTCAAGAGTTCTCGCAAGCTCGGCGAAATCCTCAGGACTCTTGCAGGCTGAACCACCGACAAGGGCAATTGGGGTTACGGAAATTCTTTTATTTACGATAGGAATACCGTATTCCTTCTCAATCGCTTCGCCGGTGCTTACAAGATTCTTACCGACTGTAGTTATTTTATCATAAATATTCTTCTTAAGCTTATCAAGATCATCAGTGATACAGTCGAGAAGGCTGATGCCGAGTGTAATAGTGCGGACATCCAGGTTCTCGTGCTCTATCATTTCATTGGTCTCGCGGACCTCATCAAATGAAATCATAAAATACTCTCCTTATATACGGGATACCCCGGCCATAAAAATTTTGCTTCGCAAAATAGGCCGGGTCTACGTGGCAGCGCTAAAGCGCTGTCACAATGGATACCCCGGCCATAAAAATTTTGCTTCGCATAATGGGCCGGGTCTACGTGGCATCGCTAAAGCGATGTCACAATGGATACCCCGGCCATAAAAATTTTGCTTCGCATAATGGGCCGGGTCTACGTGGCATCGCTAAAGCGCTGTCACAGTCTGTGCATCTGGTCAAATATCTCTTCTCTCTGTACATTGATTGTCACGCCGACTTCTTCACCTACAGACCTTATCTCATCAATAATAGCTGTAAACTCATCATTTACATTCGTGATGTCTATTACCATCATCATGTTAAAGAATCCATCCACAATGGTCTGTGAGATATCAAGAATATTGATATTTTTAGACGCAAGATAGGTGCAGACCTTCGCTATAATTCCCACACTGTCCTTACCAACAACAGATAAAACCGCTCTTTTCATACTATACTCCCTTTTTTATTATATATTTACAGGAACCATAGGGCAGTCCCTGTCAGCTGTCATTATTTTAGTAAACCTGTCATACCCCGGATGAGCCTCGAGCATTTCATCCATTACCGTCTGAAGCGCAAGCAGAGGCATATTATTTTCCGCTGATAAATGTCCCAAAAAGACGTACTTTAGTTGTTCACCCCAAATCTCAGATAAGAGTCTTCCCGAGTTCTCATTAGAAAGATGCCCCCTGTCAGAGAGAATCCTCATCTTAAGCGCGTAAGGATAAAATCCTACTTCAAGCATATTTACATCATGATTCGCTTCAAGTACCATGGCGTCCGCCCCCGCGATGTGGCTCTCAATAATATCCGTAATCTTGCCTAGGTCAGTAGCGACACAGACCTTTTTCTTTCCTTCGGTAAAGCTGTAGCCTACAGGATCGGCAGCGTCATGAGGAATCGAAAAAGCCTTAACGCTGATTCCGCCTATATTGATATTCTCTTCCGGCTTAATCATGTTAAAGAGAGACCTGTCAACCTCATTCATCCCGGACATAGTTAAAATCGCGTCGATAGTTCCTCCTGTGGCAAATACGGGAATCCTGTATTTCTTAAGAAATACCCTGAGCCCCTTTATGTGATCGGAATGCTCATGAGTTATGAAAATTCCCGCAAGGTTATCCGGCTCAAGAGCTCCACTCTTAAGTCCCTCAGTCACACGCTTGCAGGACACGCCGCAATCGACAAGGATTGAGGAATTTTCACCCGACACAACCGTTGAATTGCCGCTTGAGCCGCTCGCTATAGTATAAAGCTTCATTTATCAACCTTCTTGCAAGTCTTTGTTTTAAACATACTTGTATATATTAACATATTTAATGTATTTTGTAAATACGAAGAAAATCAATATGAAGAAATCAATTCCTTATCAGGCTCCCTCTTGAGGGAGCTGGCTATTGTCATAGGCGGGCCCCACAAAGTGGGTGGCTATGACTAGTATGCTCCATAGGAGCATACACTATAAGCGCAGCGCTGACTGAAGGAGTATGCGACTACTCGGACCACTTCAAGGTGAGATTATCTCCGTCGTGGAGTCTGCCCATAAAATCGTGCTGGACTCTGTCATTTATCATCTGGATGAGTTCTCCCTTATACTTGCTCATATCGAATTCATAATGGTCAAGTACATCCACAAATGTGTAACTCGATTTTCCGGTAAGCGTTACCGGCGTACCATTAACCGTTACATTAATCGTTCTTGCAGGAGGTGTACGCCTTTTTGTCTTCGGAGCCTCAGCTTCTTCTATATCCGCCTCCCCATCTCCGTCAGGAAGGTCATCGAAGCTCACGGAATCAGCAGGAGTAGCTTCCGAAATATCAACAGCTTCGCTCTTTACAGCTTCCGCAGCTGCCCCGGCAGATTCATGAGCCTCCGCGCCGGCGGTCTTATCACTAACGGTAAACTGGTCATATATTTTCGTATCCTTATCGGCCGGCATATTATTTACGAAAATGCCATCCTTGTAAGGAATGTCAAGCATCTCCATAACCTGTGAAAGTGTGTAATAATCACGGATTATTACCTTGTCACCATCATTTATTGAATAAAAGCCGGATACAAGCTCCCCGTTTACCTCAGCAAGCTTAGGGCATTTTACCTCCCTGTCATTATACTTCACGGTAAATGAAGACTTCATCTCAGGCAGATCAGCTATAGTTATGACGGCATCAGCTCCGGTAGTTGACGGAACAATTGTAACGGAATCATTCTTCTCAACAGGATGACTGATACCTACCGCCGCCCCATTTAACCTGATATCAGCGGCCTCGCCTAACTCACCACGTTCATTACGGCGCTTTCCGTCGAGGGTGAAATGTATCGTCTTTCCCCTCTTAGGTAGGACATCATCATTTGTGTATCCTTCCTGCATGATAACATCAAGAACCGTCAATTTTCCGTTATCATATAGCTTTATCCTGTCACCATTAAGTGTAACATAAATAAAGTTGTTACGCGCTTCATAGTAGCTATAACAAATTCCTATAGGAGTGACAAGAAGTGGATCCTTCTCATAGGTATCATCATCGAACTCAACCTCCTGCAGTACTTCCTTGCCTCGAAGGGCTACTCTTTCAGAAGGAAGTCCAAGGACCTTCGCAAGGCTCTCAGTAAAGCCCGTGACCTTTCCGCCACCCCCTACAACAAAGACAGCGCTTACACTCTTACCGCCATTTAATTCCTTAATCTTGGCGCCGATTTCAGCGGTTATGGAATTAACAGTCGGTGTTATCGCCTCAATAATTTCCTTAGACGGCTTTGTCTGGGTAAGCATCAGGATGTCCTTGTACTTAACCGTGTCATTCATTGAAGCGTCAATTTTTATCTTATCGGCAGTATTGAAATCAGTGAGACAGAGCTTAGCTATAATTTCCGTAAGCTCATCGCCCGCGTGAGGAATCATGCCATAGGCGATAACCGCGCCATCGTTTGTAACACAGATATCGCTGGTCCCCGCGCCGACATCCACAAGAGCTATATTTAAGAGTCTGAACCGCTCAGGTATAGCGACATCAATAGCGGCGATAGGCTCGAGGGTGAGATTAGCGACAGAGAGACCGGCACCCTCAACCGATGTATAGAGCCCGTCTACAACGTCCTCAGGTAAAAATGTCCCGATCATTTCCGCTTCAATCTTAGTAGCCTTATGCTGCTCAAGATTTCCCATCATGTCACCGTTTAGATAATAGTGAACAACAGAATACCCGACGCAGAAAAATTCATTTTCCGTGCCGGTCTCTTTTCTTATTTTCTCATAGGCTTCCTCTACACCGAGCATCTCAAGCGAGTGAATATGGTCAGCATTTACAATAACTTCCTCTTCGAAGTCTATCTCACTCCTCACATTCACGGTCTTAAGCACACGACCCGCCGCTGCTATACATACATCTTCAAGCTCGAAGCCAAGCTTCTCCTCGAGTCTTGCCTTCATAGCGGCAATAGACTTAGAAACCTTAGGGATATCGTGAATCTGTCCATCCATCATAGCCCTGGTCTCATGCTCCGCCATATCCATGGCGGCAACCTCAAACTTATGCTCGTTCACCCTTGCGCCAACGACACCTACAAGGTTTCTTGTTCCGATATCAAGTCCGAAAACCAGCTTTGGATTATCTTCCTTTTTCCTGCCCATTACTTAAACTCCACCATTTTCTTGCCTGTAAACAGCTTTTCTCGTTCATTTATATATTTATTTAAAATGTCATTTATCTGCTTTTTTGTAAATTCCTCATCGCGACTGTTATCTATGACATCATCGGCGATTTCTCTGAATTCAGCTTCGCTCTTCTGCTTGTCAAATACATCCCGCGCCCTTTTAGGATCCATACCTCTGGTATCACCTAAGCGTTTTAGGCGACTTTTTTCATCCGCATAAATATACCAGACCCGGTCGCACTTTTTCTTGTAGCCTGCCTCAATTAAGAGAGCAGTTTCGATGGCAGTATATTTTACATTCTGAGCCCTGTAAATAGCGATACGCCTGTCCACCTCATTTGAGACAGCCGGATGAACTATGGAATTAATTAAATTCTGTTTTTTCTTATCGGTAAATATTATGCTCGCAAGCTTCCGCCTGTCTATGAGTCCTTCCTCGGAGAGGATACCGTCTCCGAAAGCATCAATGACCTGGCTGTAAACTATACCGTCAGGCTCCATTAATTCGTGAGCTACGGTGTCAGTATCAATAATACATGCGCCGTATTCTTCATTTAAAACCTTCGTGACAAATGACTTGCCCGAGCCAATACCACCAGTTATACCTATTACAAGCATATTAGTGTACCCCATACCAATCATATCCATAGGTTACTTCGCACTCGAGCGGAACGGCCAAATCGACAGCCTTTCCCATCTCCTCCGCAAGTATCCTGCCAACCTCATCCTTATCTTCCTCCGGCGCTTCTATAAGAAGCTCATCATGAATCTGAAGAAGGAGCTTTGCTTCTGGCGCATCCGCCCTTAACCTCTTCTCCACATTATTCATGGCAATCTTCATTATATCGGCTGCCGTTCCCTGGATAGGAGCGTTCATAGCTACCCTTTCGCCGAACTTTCTCATATTTCCGTTATTGGACTCAAGCTCCGGGATAGGTCTTTTCCTTCCAAAGAGCGTTTCTGCATAGCCTGTGTCCTTAGCCCTTGCGACCAGTGAATCGAGGTATTTCTTGACCCTCGGAAATGTCCTAAAATATTCCTTAATAAAGTCCTCGGCGGCATATCTTGATATATTCAGATTTTCGCCAAGGCCAAATGAACTGATGCCATAAATAATTCCAAAATTAACTGCCTTAGCGTTCCGCCTCTGCTCACCTGTGACCTCATCAAAGGGCACATGAAATACCTTGCTCGCGGTAATTCTGTGAATATCCTTAGCCTCTTTATATGCCTCAATTAATTCCGGATCTCCCGACATATGAGCCATTATTCTAAGCTCTATCTGTGAATAGTCAGCATCCACAAAAATATGCCCTGTCGCCGGAACAAAAGCCTTCCTTATTTTCTTTCCAAGTTCCACGCGAACGGGGATATTCTGTAAATTCGGCTCCGTACTTGAGAGTCGCCCTGTCGCGGTAATCATCTGATTATATGTAGTATGAACCCTGCCGTCTTCCCTTACATAAGCTTCAAGTCCGTCCGTATAGGTTGACTTTAATTTCGCGACCTGTCGATAGTTTAGTATATCGTCAACAATCGGAGCAATTGGCCGCAGCTTTTCAAGTACATCCGCAGAAGTGGAATAGCCGGTCTTAGTCTTCTTGCCATATGGCAGCTGCAGCTTATCAAATAAAACAGTTCCTAACTGCTTAGGAGAATTAATATTAAATTCCTCGCCCGCCTCCTCGTAAATCCTTGAGGCGTATCCTTCCATGCTCTCCGCTAATTCCTTACTGTAGGCTCTTATTTCTTCCTTCTGTAAAATGATACCGCGGTTTTCCATAGCAAACAGTGTATAAACAAGTGGCATTTCCACATCGAAAAATAACCTCTTCATGCCCTTATTTTCAAGCTCAGCAAGTAATTTTTCTCCATATGATAAAGCCGCTTCCGCCTTATCGCTGTAACCGCCTTCCGGTATATTGCCGTAATCTTTTTCTATGTCCTCTAAATCATGCTTTGTAACAAGCGGATTTAAAAGATAATGTATGAGTGAGATATCAATAATATTGTTATATACAGGCTCAATTCCCGTACCATCGAATATTTCGTGCAATTCACTCTTTAAATCAAATGTGTAAAATATTATGTCTTTATTTTCAACCAATTCAGCGAAATAATTCCTTATTATTTCACCTGTGAAAATAAAGTTTCTCTCAAGTTCATATTCATTGTCATCAGCAATTACAGTGAACCTGTTCTTGTCTATAATAAACGAAGCCTTATTATCCTCAGATTTTATTTCCGAAAATACCTTGTCAGCATCCGATTTATTTTCTAGTTTAATTATATTATATTCTTTCTTTTCGCTCTCTGACTCACATTCCTCATCAAAAGGAGTCGCAAAAGCCGCCTCAAAGCCTTCCGGTTCAAGAACTATCCTCTCAGCCTTAGCTTCGAGATTATTTATCAGAGTAACCCCGTCGCCCATAGCCTCCTCGTTAAAGGAAGCCTTAAAGGAGAAAGGCAGCGAATTAATTCTTTCACTGCGATCTTCATCAGGAATATCCGCGTTTAAATAATCATTCAGGTGTACCGATGAAAATTCAAGTGCCGCGGTCATTTTACGGGCAAGCTTCCTGTTGATAGAAACCTCAAGGTCAGAAAGAGTCAGTCCGTCAAGCTCTATATCACGCTTTATGGTAGCTAACTTCTCAGAAAGTCTCGCCGACTTCTCACCGACTAATTCCGTGTCAGACTCCTTCATGAGGAAATTAATAGGGGAACGCTTTATCCCTAATTCCTCTTTCCATCTGTTCTTTACTTCGTCAAGTTCCTTTTTCGATTTCCCGTTTAATTCAGCGTAAACTGCGTCAACCGTATGATAATAGCCTATAAGAGCCGCCGCGGTGGCAGGCCCAACGCCCGGAACGCCTTTTATATTGTCGCTCGCGTCTCCCATTATCCCCTTCAGCGAATTAACATTTTCCGCGTCAACTCCGAATTCCTTCCTGATTAAATCATGGTCGTACACAAAGCACCTGTCGGGCGCGTTTACCTTGCTTTTATCAATACCGTATTTCTTATATAATTCATCCGTTTTTTCAACGGTTGAGTGCATGAGCCAGAGCTTAGTCTTATCATCTACCAGCTGAAGGTAATCATTGTCCTTCGTCATGATAAATACAGGTATTTCATCCTCAAAGCGGGCAGAAAGAGTACCACAGAAATCATCCGCTTCATACTCAGTACTCATAAACTGCGGAATTCCAAAGGCATCACAGACCTTCTCGCATATTGCGAACTGGTCAGACAGCGGTGCCATGGTCTTGCCCCTGTTTCCCTTGTAATCGGGGTACATTTCACGACGAAATGTATTACGCGAAATGTCCCACGCTATGGCAAGATGTGACGGCCTCTGCTCCTTAATTATTTTAAGGAGATATTTTACAAAACCGTATACACCGTTTGTATAAAATCCATCACTTGTCTGGAGGATTTTATTAAAATATCTCTCTTTTTCCTCGTCAGTTTTCGCGAATAAAATCTGCTTCGGAAGGCTCCCGAAAAACTGGGTGGAAAGGAGGCTGCTGCCATCTATTAACAGAAGGTAATTATTTTCCATGTGTCTGCTTTCTCTTCGCCGGAGCTGATGTCTGGTCCGACAGTAGTTGTTTTATTAATTCGTCAGTAACATGCGGTTCATAATATTTATGATTTTCACTGAAACGGAACCGCATAATTAAGTCGTTATCAGTGAAATTCGACTGGGACGTGGGGGTCACCGTCACCGTACTGTCAGGCCGCTTGATATTAAGTCCCGTCGCCGCTACAGCCAGTAACGTCACTATAGGAAATGCTATTCTGTGGCGGACGGTCCGGTTATAATATCTTATTATGTCACGCTCGGACTTCTTTATGTATTCTATATAGCTCTCATGATAATTATCCGTCACGTCCTCATCTGCATCGAGCTGTCTCACGCAGTTTAAAATGATATAATATACCTCAAGCTCATCATTGCAGGAGCTGCATGAGCTTAAGTGTTCAATCATCTCCTGCCTTTTTTTCACAGGAAGCGTCCCATTTATAAATGGTATGATATTCTTATCAAACTCGGCGTGGTCCACATCTGCCTCCCGGTTCAGACCTTCTCAGGTTCAGGATAATCTACTCCGTAAGTATTCACGGTTGCCTTCTTAATTCTCTGCACACTCAAGGGTCTGTCGGCAAAATCAGTGGAAACCGTGGCGATATACTCTACAGTCTTCATACCGCTTATAATCTTACCAAACGCGGCATACTCGCCGTCAAGATGAGGAGCAGACTTATGCATGATAAAGAACTGGCTTCCGGCGCTGTCAGGGTCCTGGGTTCTCGCCATAGAAAGCACTCCCGCTGTATGCTTAAGGGTATTCTTATTATAGCCGTTAGACCTGAACTCTCCTCTGATAGAATATCCCGGACCGCCGGCTCCCGTGCCCTCAGGATCTCCGCCCTGAATCATGAAATCCCTAATAACCCTGTGAAATGTAAGGCCATCGTAAAAGCCCTGCTTAACCAGTGAAATGAAGTTATTTACAGTATTCGGAGCGTACTCCGGATAGAGCTCCGCCGTCATAGTCTTGCCATTCTCCATCTCAAATGTAACTACCGGGTTAGTGCTGTTTTCTGCCATTTTCAATATCCTCCTAAATATTAAAGAAAATCTGCCCACAGCTTAAAGCATACTATGGACAGATATAATGATAATACAACAGCCCCGATAAGTCAAGGTTGTCTCATTCAGTTTTCTACGGTCTCGCAAATCTGCTCGAACCTGTCTTTTACAAAATTTTCTATATCCTCTTTGTCCTTATCAAGAACAAATGAAAGCTCTCCGAACAAATTATCCTCAGCCGCCCTGGTATATCTCTCATCCATGGCGGTAACCTTACGGCCCGCCGCAAGGCGCTTTCTCTTGCGATTATACATGGTTTTAAGGAGTCTGAACCACTCCCTGCAGTCATCCTTCTGCATTACTTCCTTGTACTTTACTTCCCTCATCCTGTCTGATGATGGGATAACCTCATCAAGGTCCGGAAGCTCATCAATAATCCTGTCTACCTCTTCCCTCGAAACCGGCTCCCTCATAACGACCTTCGTCTGTCCTACCGGCACAAACAGCTGACTCTTCGCATCATTAACCGGTGTAAGGCAATAGTAGAGCTTCTCATCGTCGCTGAAGCTCAACGTCGTCACCTTATCAATGTGGCACAAACCATTCGCGCCATAAACCACATAGTCTCCTGACTTAAACATATTACCTCCGTTTCTTTTGTATTACTGCCTGCGCAGTGAAGCTGCATTACACTATGCTGTAAAAGGGGCAAAAACCACCCTTAACTATTATACCACAAATTTAAGGCTTTGTGTAAATTTTTTTCGAAATTTTTTACTTCATTTTTCTCAGCATAAGATCCCTGTACATGGAAATAAATGTCTCCCTGCCATAGCCATAGTTCATGACATAATACGCGTCATCTTCGCTCTCGAGTACGCACATGTTCATATCAACGTATATATACTTATTCGAAAGGTCATCGAGCTTAAATATAGACGAACAGATCTTTACGTTAATGTCGGGTTCACCATTTAGCTTATCACCGTCCTCGCCTGTTCCGTCAATATAAATCCTCATATCATGATCAGCGGCTTTAAGGATATTTTTCGCAACAAGATAAGGCACATCACTATACCCATCCGAAATAATATTCACTGACCTTCGTCCTCTTGAAATCTTAGCGAATCTCACCGGATCTCCGGCGACAGGACCAATAATTCCCTCCGCCGCCTTCCCCGTTACCCCATGAAGAGCGTCATCAAATGCCGCGGTAAGAGTCCGAATTTTAGGGCTGTCTCCCTGATAAAAGGCGCTGTAAATATCTTCAAAAAGATAAGAAAGCATTACAATACACATACGTTCGCGAAGCTTATCCGGAGTATGTCTCATAAAATATCTCAGCCAGTTTCTCCATGCGTAATATGTCGGAAATGTGGTGACTGCTTCCTTTTTCGCTCCCATAGCGTGAACGGCAAGAGCGTTTCCGACACAGGCTATCTTATATCCTGCCTCCCGACATCCCGCGCACCACTCTGTGTCATCCCAGTAGAGAAAGTTTTCCTCGGGAAGAATCCCTATTTTATCAACCACCTCTGCCCTTACCATAAGGGCGCAGGCAGGAGCTGTATCGCACTCTATAAATTCCGGCAAATTATCCTCGTCTGTCTTTCCGCAATTAGGTGACACAGTAGAGAAGTTATTATAATCTATAAAAAGTCCATATTGCTGTATGACTCCCGGCTGTTCCCTGTCATATACCTTGGCGCATGCCATGCCAAAATCCTCATGCGCCTCAAGAAAGACAGCGAGATTACTTATACACTTCTCATCAAGCTCAGCGTCATTATCAACGCACATATAATACCCATATCCACCATGGTCTAACGCTGCCCTGAGTCCCGTATTAAATCCACCGGAGCCTCCAAGGTTTTCGCTGTTAACAATCAACCTCACGGTTCCATCGTTAATTACCGGAAAACTTTCAGTCAGGGCTTCTACCGACCCGTCGCTTGAGGCATTGTCAACGAGATAAATATCGACAGAGCCGAGGCAATCCTGCTCAAGCACTGACCTTAGGCAGTTAATAACATCTTCTTTTTTATTATAATTACAGATAACAACAGCAGTTTTTTTCACCGGAAACTCCTTATCTCTTAGAAGCTATATAACACTGGCCCAGGGCCAGACCTCCGTCACCGCAAGGAACTGACTCATTGGTATATACATTAAAGCCCTTTTCGGTAAGACCATTATATATATCCCTTAATAATATTTCATTGTAAAATGTACCGCCGGAGAGGGCCACATTCCTCTTTATACCAGGATATTTTTCCGCCATTTTTAATACCATATTTACCGACATTTTGGCTAATGCCTTATGAAATGTCAGAGCTATCTTTTCACTTCGCTCCTTTTTTACTTTCATCTTAATAAGATGTGCAAAAAGCGACACGGTATCGGCTGCAAAAACTCCATCACTTTCGGTAATACTGGTTTCAAGCTCCTCCGGTTCAAAATTCAGTCTGCTGCCCTTTTCAGCCCTCTGCTCAAGTAACGTAGCGCATTCACCTTCATAGGAATTTACATGACATACGTTTAGTAAAACGGATACCGCGTCAAATAAACGTCCCATTGAGGATGAATTTACAATATTTATATTATTATCAATGGCTGAAAAAATAAACCTCTTATCGTCAGTATTAATCGCCGAATATTTTAATACCATATCATAATCATCTTCATTTATCAGCTTTCTTTTAAGGGCTTCATAGACGTAACAGTGAAATACATTATCAGCCTCTTTTGATATCTTATCACCGCTAAGCATCGGCACAGAGCTAATATGTCCTGCCCTTGTGAAGGTATTATTTTTTACAGCGTAAAATTCGCCTCCCCAAACCTCAGGCTCGCTTTTAGCGTTCAAGCCATAGCCTGTTCCGTCAAAGCTAAGACCAAAGCAGTCAGCAAGGAAATTTTCAGCCATAACCGAAGCTATATGGGCCTCATGGTGAAAAACCTTTTCCTCCTTTAGTGACTCGCTCCTTGCCAGCTTCTTTGCGTGGTCAGAGGAAATATATCCCGGATGCATATCATAGACTAACGTCTTAGGAGGAACATTTGTCAGAACAATTAAATTATTTCTGTCAATCGTTCTTCTGGTTAGGTTAGCCTCATAAGATAGGTCTCCATAATATCCGCTCAAATACGCGTATCCATCCTTTGCGATAGCGAATGAATTTTTTAAATCCCCTCCTGCCGCGAGAATCCTGCTATTATCTTCGTCGGCAAACTTAATCGGGCTTGGCACATATCCCCTCGCCCGCCTTATAAACTGGGTAATTGTTTTATCCTTATTTATTTTCACTGACTTCACTACGCTGTCATCAAGAGCATTTAATATCTCTCTGTCATTATCAAGCATGATATCACAGAAATCACCGGACAGGAGCAGATCAACAGCCTCCTCGCCATCCGCAAGAAGTGGCTGCCCATGAGTATTCCCGCTCGTCATCAGAAGTGGATGAATTAATTCGAGTAAAAGAATTAATATTGGATCGGATGGCAGCATAGCGCCGATTTTATCTGACTTTCCGCAGACATTGTCGGCTATTTTTTTACCGTCAGCCTTTTTTCTAAGTAATACTATTGGTCGGGCAGGACTTCTAAGTAACTTTTCCTCAGCTTTGCTCAATTCGCAATATTCTTTTATTTCCTCAATATTGCGAAACATAACAGCAAAAGGTTTCTCAGGTCTTTCCTTTACACGACGTATTTCTCTTACCGATGAAGCATTACAGGCGTCACAGGCAAGATGGAAGCCACCTGTTCCTTTTATCAGCGCAAGGCTGCCTTCTCTGAGACAATCTGCTGTTTCTTCTATAAGTCCATAATCATCGTCTGATTCACTCTTATAGAGATCTCCATCCTTCGCCGAATACAGGTATAAATGAGGCCCGCAGTCAGGGCAGGCTATAGTCTGAGCATACCGCCTTATATTACCCTTTTTATTATATTCGGCTTTGCATTTACCGCAAAGCTTAAAGTCTGACATAGATGTTGATTCGCGATCATATGGCAGCTTATCAATTATTGAAAATCTTGGACCACATTTAGTACAGCTTATAAATGGATAGTGGAAACGCCTGTTATCCGGGTCCTTTAATTCCCTTTCACAGTCAGGACATGGAGCTGTATCCACCGGAATGTAACGAACCTTATCATCCACAATATCGTAGCTTTTTACTATCTCAAATTTATTCGGAAAATGCGCTATTTTATCATTAATCTCACGATAATATAAATCCTTTATTTCCGCTTCCGCAGGCTTCTCAATTGCTAACGAGTCCATTAATCCCTCAAGCTCGAATTGGCTTTTACAAAAAGCGTCAATATTAACAATACCACCGGAATTTCTTACGCTTCCGGTGATACCATATTTTTCCGCTGTTTCCGCAACAAAGGGTCTCATGCCGACTCCCTGCACGAGACCTGTTACTGTTATCGCATAATGTTTCATTGCTTGTCGGCTTCCTGTGAATCAGCAGCCTTAGGAGCCTTCTCGGCTATTGCCTTCGCCGCTGCCGCCTTAGCAAGCGCAGCCGCCTTTGCCTCGGCAGCCTTCTTAGCCATTTCCTCCCTCTTAGCTGCTTCGCGGGCTAAGACCTCAGGCGACTTTGTAAATGTCTCACTTGCCTTCTTAAAATCAGGCTCCGTATACCCCGGTTCGATGGCAAGACATTTTACAGGACACTTAATAACACAGTAGCTGCAGGCTATGCAGTCAAACCTGTTGATAGTCCATGTACCCTTTATCTTATCTATCGCAAGCGCTCCCGGCGGGCATACCCTCACGCACATACCACAGGAGATGCACTTATCGACCTCTATTGTAATATGGCCGCGACTTCCTTCCGGAAAATTTATAGGCTCTGCAGGGTAATTAATCGTAGCAGGTTTGCTGAAGAGATTCTTCATGGACTCCTTCGCAAATGTCATAAATCCGCTCATATAATCACCTCTCAATACAGCTTACGCAAGGGTCGATAGTTACAACAAGTATACCTACATCGCTTAACTCGCAGTTCTTTAGCATCTCGCAGAGGCCGCTTAAATTAGCGAAGGTCGGGGTGCGGATTCTGCACCTGTCGAGATTAGGCTTTCCATGCCCCTTGACATAATAATAAGCTTCGCCTCGAGGCTGCTCCACACGCATAAAATATTCACCGTCGGGATTACCCTTAACAGTGGCCGCAAGATCCGTCTCATCAGGCATTTTCGCTATTGCCTGCCTGATAATATCTATAGACTGAAGTAATTCAGCGAGACGTACCTCGCAACGGGCATAGCTGTCGCACCTGGTTGAAATGATTGGCTCAAAGTCGATATTAGAATAAGCTGCGTAGCCTAGCTTTCTCATATCTATATTTATGCCGCTTGCCCTTCCGAAGGGACCCGTAGCGCCTGTCTCACGGGCCTTCTCGGTTGTAAGAATTCCTACGCCCTTAAGACGGCTTTCGACAGTATAATCATTTAAAAATGTCTTAGTTACGACCTTGATTTCCTTTTCCATATCGGCTATGGTATCAAGAATAATTTTCTGCTTATCCTTTTCTATATCCTTAAGGACTCCACCGATTTTATTTACGGAATAAATCAATCTTCCGCCTGTGGTAAGCTCTACCAAGTCAAGAACCTTCTCACGAATTCTGAAGCACTGATAATAAAGATTTTCAAAGCCAAATGCGTCAGCCATAAGGCCCGCCCAGAGGAGGTGACTGTGCATCCTCGAAAATTCAGCCCAGATAGTGCGGAGGTATTTTGCCCTCTCGGGTACCTCCACTCCCATGATATGCTCTATAGCCTCGCAATAGCCCATCCCGTGCTGGAATGAGCAGATACCGCAGGCGCGTTCAACCACGTAGAGCATTTTATTGTAATCTTCTTTTTCGACAAGACCCTCAAGGCCGCGATGAATAAATCCTATGGAAGGAACCGCTTCTATGACCTTCTCATCTTCAATTACAAGGTCAAGGTGAATCGGTTCAGGGAGCACAGGGTGCTGAGGACCATAAGGAACTACACTTATCTTACCCATTTATTTCACTCCCTTCATTTTCTTTTGACTCATTATTTTCTTCCTTACCGGAAGACATTAATTTTTCCCTGGCTTCCTTAGGAAGCATAGGCGCATTCTGACGAATCCTGTACAATTTATTGTCATAATCGACGGATATCATCTTAATATTCACGCCGAATAATTCCTTCATCTCATTTTCATAGAAAAGAGCCGCGGGAACTATCTCGGAAATGCTTGGTATTTCCTCGCCTACCTTGGTAATAACCCTGTATGTGGTTAAGTCGTAGGTCCTGTCATTTACAAATGAATATGATAACTCCACCTTTTCATTGCAATAAGCCGCGCAGGCCTGTGACAGGCGCATTCCCGCCTTCTTCATTTCCATGGCTTTTACTAAGAGTTCCGATTTCGGAATTTCAATAATCTCATTCTTTGCCGGAATAACTTCACTCATTTGCGGCCTCCGCTGTATATCCATTTTTCATTTCAAGAGAGCGCTTCTCAAATAATTCGCGCGCCTTAATAATACCATCAATTATAGACTGAGGTCTCGCAGCGCATCCCGGAACGTAAATATCGACCGGAATCGTAGTATCGGCGCCGCCAAGGATATTATAGCATTCCTTGAAGACTCCGCCCGTACAGGCGCATATACCTACAGCGACTACTACCTTAGGATTCGGCATCTGCTCATATAACTGCTTAACCACGCTCTCGTTCTGAGCGTTAATTCCGCCTGTTATGAGAAATATATCCGCCTGCATAGGGTCGCCTGTATTCTCTACGCCAAGCCTTTCAGCGTCATAGACAGGAGACATGGTGGCAAGAACCTCTATATCACAGCCGTTGCAGCTCGAACCGTCATAATGAAGGAGCCACGGCGATTTTTTTACATTTGACATTTCCTAACTCCTTATTTCATCATCATCAACACAAGAAGATTTACGCCCGCTGAGAAAAATGTCACCCACCAGGTCATGGAAAGCATTTTCTCCCACTTCATACGCGCGTTTGAATTACCGACAAGTATTTCAAAGAAATAGGTTATAAATATCACAAGGAAGGCTATCGGAATACTTATCGGATTGCTGTTTACAATAAATAATCCGACAACACCGAGTAAAAACACATTCTCATACCACTCTGTCACGGTAAAGAGGGCAAGATTGTGGGCACCCATCTCAGTGGTAAGTCCCTTAACGATCTCCTGGTTCATGTGGTGGCTTGTACTTATATCAAACGGCGATTTTCTGAACTTAATCGTAAGAATAAATACATACGCTATAAAAAATCCCGGCAGATACATGATAGGACTTTTCGCGCCCTGTGCGATTTCGCTCACCTCAAAGGTGCCTCTTACGAGGTAGAAACCGACTGCAGTAAGAAGAACCGCAGGTTCGTAAGCCATCATCTGAATAAGCTCCCTGTTCGCGCCGATGGTAGCGGCAGGCGAGCTTGTAATTACTGAAGCGAAGAAAAGAAATGTCGCGCCCGTGCTTAGCACGAAGAAGCACATAAGTATATCGCTTCCGCCAAAGAACATGGCTCCCGTAATTACCATAAATACCAGGTAGCATATAAGGAGGAAGTTCTGTGACTGGGAAACCGCGATATTTTCCTTGTGCCATAGCTTCTTCACGTCATAAAAGGGCTGAAGTACAGGCGGTCCTATACGCCTCTGCATCCTCGCGGATATTTTTCTGTCAATTCCTTCAAGAAGTCCGCCTATAAACGGCGCAAGTACGATATAGGCAATTAAAAATATAATTCCGTATTTCATCAGATTGCGCCTCCTATTATTACACAGAGCATAACAACTATAAAGGCCAGAGTAAAGAGCTGGCTGACCCTCATAAGCTTTCTCTGACCTATCTTACGATGAAAATAATAATTAGAGAGCCACAGCATCTTAGGATTTCCGAAGGAATCCGTAAACTGGTTGTTATCACCCGCATTTACACCATTCATGTACGAAAGTCTTATATCCACCCTCTGTCTGCTGCCTATCTTGTAAGCAATAAGAGGTACCGCGAATACAAATATGATAATTAATACAAGCGTGTACATAAGGGATGTAGGAAGCACCTCGCGATAAGAACCGAATTCCTCTGCTACAAGCGGATCCACGTAAAGCTTAGAAAGAAGCGGGAAGAGTACGCAAAGGGCTATCATAAGTATCGCGTGAATATACAGAGAGAACAGCTCGTTCGGCTTCGTGATATCCTTCACCGGTTCAAAGGCCTTATGAGGACGGCTGATAAGCTTGCCCATCCATTTTGACCAGTAAAACGACGTAGTCGCGGAACCGTAAACTATGAAAAATACAAGGATAATATTTCTCTCATCCACCGACGCGCGGAGTACGGCCCATTTTGAAATAAGCATACCGAAAGGAGCAAGGAACATACCCGCGATACCGATAAACATGAATATCGCGAGTCTCGGAAGTCTGTACATGAGTCCGTGCATAGCCTCTATATCCCTTGAATGCGTTGCGTTCTCGGTAGCTCCTACATCCTGGAAGAGAAGCGACTTGCTTATGGCATGGAATATCATAAGAAATGTACCTGCCCAGATAGTCTCACCCGTTCCGACTCCCGCGCAGGCAACCATAAGTCCCAGGTTTGAAATAGTCGAAAAAGCGAGCACCTTCTTACCATCGCTCTGGGCTATGGCCATAACGGAAGCGTCAAAGAAGGTAAAGCCACCTATAAAGGCTATCATGATTCCTATATAATTTCCGCTCATGGCAGGGGCAAGACGGAAGAGAATATAAATTCCCGCCTTAACCATAGTCGCCGAATGAAGAAGGGCAGAGCTCGGTGTAGGCGCTACCATGGCTCCTATGAGCCAGGTTGAAAACGGAAGCTGGGCTGTCTTTGTAAGGGCAGCGAAGGCTATAAAGGCAACAGGAATCATAGCGACCGTCTTTCCAGCAGCGCCCATATTTACAAGTAAATGAAGAGAAACTATATTCGTGCTTACCGCAAAATATACTATACCGATAGCGAGTAGGGTGCCCCCGAGAAGGTTCATCCATAAGGCTCTGAAGCAATTTGTAATCGCTTCCTCCGTCTTCGTGTAGCCGATTAAAAGGAATGAACATACGCTCGTAAGCTCCCAGAAAAAGTCAATCCAGATAAGGCTCTCAGAGAGAACAAATCCGAACATGGCTCCAAGGAAGAGGAAAAGAACCATGAAGAAATAATATCTCCTGTCCTCAAACTCCTGATGGTGGAGGGCATAACCGTGCATATAGCCGACAGCGTATATGACAATAAGGCCACCGATGATGCCGACAATAAGGCACATAAGTATTGAAAGGTGGTCTATATATATCTGCCCTTCCGTCATGAATTCCATGCCTGAGAAGTCTAGCCAGACCATGAGACAGGTAGGAACTATAGAGAGGAGGCTTATCCAATATTTGTGATACTTAAAGCACATAAAGGTAACAAGGCACATAAGGGCTATCTCACCTATCAGAATAGCCTTGCCCGGAATTTCCGAGGAATAGCTGAGAGCCATTTTTCTGCAGCCGCCCAGGTACCACTGGATTGTAAGTCCCAAAACTCCGGCTATTATCATTCCGGAAGCAGCATAGGCAATAATTCCTCTAACCTTATTGTTCCGTATCACATACATGAGTATTGATACCGCAAAAGGAAAAAGTATCAGAAAAGGAATCACTGGCATGATTTTTCTCCTTGTGTTATACTTGTTTTATTGACGCCGTTTAAGGCGATTAAACCCGAAAGGTCAAAATAATGCACGAACTAAGCTATATGACAGGTCTCGCGGAGCTCGCTATAAGCGCCGCAAGGGAAAATGGTGCTCAATCCGTCAAGAAAATTACCGTAGACGTGGGAGAGCTCACAGGAGTACTTCCCGAATATCTCCACTACTACTTTCCGCAGGTCGTTAAGGGCACTGTCCTAGAGAACGCGTCACTTTCCGTAAATGAAGTTCCCATCGAAGCCATCTGTAACGACTGTGGGAACATTTACAAGCCATCCCGTGAAAATGATTACAGGTGTCCAAAATGCGGGAGTCTGAATTCAAAGATCACAAAGGGCCGTGACGTGGAGCTCGCAAGCATTGAAGTGGACTGATTGATTATACGCAGCCGCGGACTTCATTGATATCGTCAATGCCATTTTCATCCATGAAACGCTCTATCTCCTTCACGATTCGAACGCTCGCGCCCGGGTCGTGGAAGTTAGCCATGCCAACGCTCACAGCCGTAGCTCCCGCCATGATAAACTGCATGGCATCCTCACCGGTCATGATGCCGCCCATTCCGATAACCGGAATTGATACCGCATGGGCCGCCTGGTAGACCATCCTGACCGCAAGAGGCCTTATAGCAGGCCCCGACATGCCTCCTGTTTTATTTGAGAGGACGAATTTCCTCTTTTTTACATCTATAACCATTCCGGTAAGAGAATTAATGAGTGAAATGCCGTCAGCCCCGCCCGATTCACAGGCCTTTGCTATCTCCGTGATATCGGTTACGTTCGGTGAAAGCTTCACTATTATGGGCTGACTCGCCACACGCTTAACTCTCTTCGTTATCTCCTCGGCAGCCTTAGGGTCAACCCCGAAGGAGGTACCACCACTCACGTTAGGACAGGAAATATTTATCTCAAGGAGCTTCACGGTCGGGATATCCTCGAGCCTCTCAGCTACCGTGGCATAGTCATCTACACTGTGACCGCACACATTTGCCATTACAACGGTGTCGTATTTCGCGAGCTTCGGGAGGTCACGCCTTATAAATACATCAACTCCCGGGTTCTCAAGTCCTATGCAGTTCATCATTCCCGAAGGTATTTCCGTAACTCTCGGAGCCGGATTTCCTTCCCATGGAACAGGAGCCACGCCCTTCGTTGTAATTCCACCAAGCTTGTTAATATCTATAAAGTCCGCGAACTCATCGCTTGTGCCAAATGTTCCTGAGCTTGTAAATACGGGATTCTTCAGCTCGACACCGGCGATTTTCACCTTAGTGTTCTTCATTTTAACTATCTCCTTTAGAGAATCACGTCACCGGCGTAAAATACAGGACCGTCCTTGCAGACTCTCTTATTTTTATTGTTCGAATGCGCGTCAATCTCAGGCGTCTTCACGATACAGCCAAGGCACACTCCGACACCGCACGCCATGTGTTCCTCGAGGGAAAGCTGTGTCTTAATATTATTGTCAATTCCGAATGACTTCACTCCCTTAAGCATAGGAGTTGGCCCGCATGCGCAGATGCCCGATATCTTCTCCTTCTTAAGGACACTCTTATCCTTCACGGCATCTATCACGTTTCCATGGAAGCCGAGTGAACCGTCATCGGTCGAGATAATCACATCACCGTATTTTTTGAATTTTTCGGTTAAAAATGTATCGCTGCTCCTGTAGCCTAAGGCGGTAATTACCTTTACCCCCTTGTGTTTCAGCACCTTCGCAAGGAAAAGAAGTGGTGGAATGCCTACACCGCCACCAAAGAGGAGGGCTGTATCACCCTTCTTAAAATCCTTAAGATTGTACCCGTGGCCAAGCGGTCCCAAAACCGGTATTCCTTCTCCGGGCTCAAGAAGAGAAAATTCACGGGTTCCGCTCCCGACTACTCTGTACACGAAGCGGACTCTCTTCTTCTCAGCATTTACATCACAGATACTTATCGGTCTCGGAAGGAGGTGGGCAGGGTCAGATGAATATAGAGAGACAAACTGGCCCGGAGCCGCCGATTCAGCAATGTCAGGCGCGTACACCCACATACTGTAAATGTCCTCGGCGATCTCCTTGTTCTTAACGACTGTTCCGACAAATTTTTCCATCATTATTCTCCTAAGGCGGCGTTAATGTCGTCTTTCATCGCGATTACAGCGGCACGGCTTGCGTCAGCGAAAGCAGCCTCACCGTACCTCTTATATTCTTCCTTCTTCCAGGCTGCTATAATGCCTCTTGAAGAATTAACTATAGCTCCGAGGCCGTCAGAGTTGAAGAAAGGCGCTAGTTCCTTAGCTGTTCCGCCCTGGGCTCCATAGCCCGGCACCAGAATATAAGCCTTCGGCATAATCTCACGGAGGGCCTTACCCATCTCAGGATAGGTAGCTCCTACAACCGCTCCTACGTTGCTGTAGCTTCCGTCAAGGCTCTCAAGGCCCCAGGAATCGACCATTTTCCCGACAAGCTCATAGAGAGGCTTGCCATCGGTAACCTTATCCTGGAACTCACCGCTTGAAGGATTAGAGGTCTTAACAAGCACAAATATGCCCCTGTCGCAGGCATTGCAGACATTTATAAACGGCTTCACTCCATCGGAACCAAGGTAAGGATTTACAGTCACAAAATCCTCATCAAATGGCGCAAGCTCGGTATTTCCTATTTTCACCTTACCGATATGGGCATTGGCGTAGGCTTCAGAGGTAGAACCGATATCGCCCCTCTTCGCGTCGCCTATAACAATCAGGCCCTTCTCGTGACAGTAATCAACCGTCTTCTTAAATACCGCGAGCCCCGGAAGTCCCAATGCCTCATACATAGCAATCTGCGGCTTCACAGCCGGTATCAGGTCATATACGGCATCAATAATCGCCTTATTAAACTCCCATACCGCGTCAGCGGCTGCCTCAAATGTCTCACCCTTTTCCGAAATGTGCTTCGCAAGGAGGCTCACCGGAATATTCGCCAGGGCGGGGTCAAGTCCGACCACTATCGGTGCCTTAGTCTCTTCTATCTTCTTAATAAGCTTTCCAATCATCCGTAAACTCTTCTTCCCGCAACGTAAGTCGCAATAATTTTCCCCTTAACCTTCATGCCGGAGAAAGGCGTATTCTTCCCCATAGAGAGGAATTTCTCTGTATCTATAACATACTCGGAATTAAGGTCGGCTATGACGAAGTCGGCGACAGAGCCTTCCTTGAGCGTTCCCTTCCCGGTCCCTATCCTCTTCGCCGGATTAAGGCTCATGCGGGTTATGATATCAGGGAGTGTCATGGTTCCAAGAAGTCCTGTAATCGCAAGAGGAAAGGCCGTTTCAAGCCCCACTATACCAAAGGGCGAATCCATAAAACCACCCTTCTTCTCGGTCGCGGTATGAGGCGCATGGTCAGTACTGATCATGCCAATCGTGCCATCAGCTAACTTCGACCGGACATACTCCATATCCTCTCTCGAGCGGAGTGGCGGATTCATCTTATAATTTGCGTCATCCCAAGGAATATCATCATCACAGAGCATGAAGTGGTGAGGGCATACCTCAGCTGTTACATCAGCCCCGAAGGCCTGGCCCACATAGACAAAATAAGCCGCTCCCTTCGTCGATACATGGCAGATATGAATTTTAGTGCCTATCTCCTTTGCGAAAATGATATCGCGGGCTGTGATTGAATCCTCAACCGAATTCGTTATCCCCGGAAGACCAAGAACCTCGGCCTTCTTACCGGCATTTATTACGCCACCCCTCACGAGACTCTTATCCTCGCAATGGTCAAAGAAGGGCAGATCAAGCTCCTTACATCTTTTAAGACCCTCGTACAGAATGGCTGAATCCATGACGCTTTTGCCATCCTCGCTAATTGCGACAGCTCCGGCCTTTTTTAGCCCCTCAAGGTCTGAGAGCTCCATGCCGTCTTGATTCACGGTCATAGAGCCAATCGGCAGTACATTTACAATAGCGTCACGCTTTATAATATCGAGCTCCTCCTGCAAATGCTCTGCGCTGTCTATAACGGGCTTGGTGTTAGGCATGGCGCAGACGGTCGTAAATCCGCCATGAGCCGCTGCCATAGCCCCGGTCCTTATGGTCTCCTTCTTAGTGAAGCCCGGCTCCCTAAAGTGAACGTGAAGGTCGGTAAAGCCCGGAAAGACATAGAATCCATCAGCATCGACAACTCTGACCCCCTGCATATCGGGCATATCGCCTTCGAAGATATGACTTATTCTGCCATTGTCGCCAACCAGTATATGATATATGCCATCCCGCTCCGCGCCCGGATCCACGAGATGGCCGTTCTTAATGAGCAACGCCATGTTCAATCTCCTTTTGCCATGTAAACAGTCCACGGCCAATTAAAACATACATATATATCATAACAGATATAAGAAGAATAAACAAGACTTTGTTAAAAAAAATACAAAGAGATATCGATGCTGTTGACATCAACAAAAAAAGACCATCCATAAAGGATGATCTTTCGTATAGAGCGCGAGACGGGACTCGAACCCGCGACCCCCACCTTGGCAAGGTGGTACTCCACCAACTGAGCCACTCGCGCGCTGTGCAATCGCCGTAGGCGATTGTGCCCAGTAATTTTTCGAAGAAAAATTACAGAACATTCTCTTCAATAGAATTCAACGAAGTCGAATTCTTACCTAATCGCTTTAGCGATGCCGCCAAGTATTTTCGTCGAAGACGAAAATACAGAACCTTCTCTTCACAGAAATTCAGCTCGCTGAATTTCTACATTATCGGCGAAGCCGATGATTGTGCCAAGAATTTTCGACATAGACGAAAATTCAAAACTTACTACAAATAGCCTCTGTGTCACCACAGAAGCGCGAGACGGGACTCGAACCCGCGACCCCCACCTTGGCAAGGTGGTACTCCACCAACTGAGCCACTCGCGCGCTGTGCAATCGCCGTAGGCGATTGTGCCCAGTAATTTTTCGAAGAAAAATTAC
>Ga0256405_10002312_pt1 | contig 44620 bp, 45 predicted proteins | sample RumenRJG_02DNA_FD_189096 | JGI IMG/M metagenome (GOLD analysis project Ga0256405, IMG submission 189096) | Bovine rumen microbial communities from Lethbridge, Alberta, Canada - RJG_02 | ecosystem: Host-associated > Mammals > Digestive system > Stomach > Rumen | place: Canada: Alberta... | reverse complement strand
CCTGGAGAGACAACTAAAATCAGTGATAACGACTACGAGTCAATATCTATCAGTTATAAGTTAAACCAGAGTCAACTTCTATCAGGGAAAGACTCCAATCGGAGTCAACCTAAATCAGGAAATGACACACCACCCTCAAAAACAGCCATTTTTGAAGGTAGTCTGCAGCTTTTTGGACCACTACCCTCAGTCAACTTTTTTCAAGGAAGACTCTTGGCACAGCTACCGTCCACAATCGCCGTAATATGGTCGGTAGCCGACTTGCCGAATTGGATGTGTTTGCGGAATTCGTATCTTTGCAGTTATGAAAGACTTCGCAGCGATAGATTTTGAGACGGCGAATGAGCAGCCGTCAAGCGTGTGCAGCGTGGGTGTAGTGGTTGTGCGCGACGGGCAGATCGTGGACCGGTTCTACAGCCTGATCCACCCGGAGCCGGAGTACTACCAGTGGTTCTGCATGCGCGTGCATGGCCTTTGTGCCGATGACACCATGGACGCGCCGGTGTTCCCGCGCGTCTGGGAGCAGATTACCCCGCTCATCGAGGGCCTGCCCCTGGTGGCGCACAATGCCCGTTTTGACGAGGGCTGCCTTAAGGCCGTCCACGGCGTTTACCGTATGGATTATCCAGACTACGAATTCTTCGACACCCTGGCTGCATCCCGACGACACTTTGGAAGGATGCTGCCCAACCATCAGCTCCAGACCGTCGCCTGTGCCTGTGGCTACGACCTTACCCGCCACCATCACGCCCTTGCCGACGCCGAAGCCTGCGCCGCCATCGCCCTGAAGCTCTTATAGCTAACTATTTGTATTCAATTGATACTTCGTCGGGTACTATCAGTATCTCAAAGGTGGAGTTCTTTGAAAGGATAATCTTCTTTAGATAAGGGGTTTCGCCAAAATCTATTCTGTACATTAGAAGGCACATCGACATATCAATCACTTCTGCCTTGGAACCGGTCAGCACGAATGTGTCCATCTTTGGATTATTGTCAAAATGGATTGCGTTGAATGGAACCCCATAAATCTCTATATTTTCAAGGTTCGGGGCACCGGTAAAGTCAAGATCGGATATCAAAGTCCCGTCTATCCTGAATTTACCCAATACCGGATTGTCAAAGACGATCTTTTCTACGCTTCTACCTCTTACCAATCCGTTGTCAAGTTTTGGAAGACCGGATAGGTCGATGGTTTTAAGAACGGGGCTGTCCAGATATAATGTCGTAACATTGGGGAACAGTTCAAATCCTGAGCAAGATAGGATGGGAACCGTCTCGTCAGCTAAATTCAGATTGTTGACGACTGCACGTTCGGCTTCCGAAAGGTTTCCATCTCCGTTTGTGTCAAAATGCCTGACTGCCCAAGCCCACAGAGCTTCGTCACAGGGAGCCCTATCGGTTTTGAAGGTTCTTCTATCCAGTCTGCGCTCTTCCTGGCCGTTGGTGTAAAAGACTTCAAAGGCGTATTCTGTATTGGGCTCCAGTCCGGTCAGTTCGCAGTTCAAGGTGTTCCCGGATATGCTCCCGGCAATCTTTTCAACATTGCTTGCCGACCTTTCAAAATAGCAGCCTCCGCCCAGAATCCTATCCGCATGCTCAAATGTAGCAGAAATCTTTACACTATAATAAGTTACCTCTTCCTGAATGCCAGTTAGGAGAGGTTCAATGGCTTCCTTATTAGAATCCGAGCACTGGATGAACAGTGCCGTGGTTAACGCCAGAAAAAATCGCTTTAGTGTCATTCTATATGAGCTCAAATACAACCAAAGACAAATTTAAAGAAAAATGTCTTCAACTTGGTGATATGAGAGCTACTTTTTTGTGGGAGTAAGATTGACTATTATCTTACTGGTCGGATGGCTAAGCCACAGTATCTGTCAACATTATTCATTTTGCCATATTCGAACGCGGTCCCATTCTTTAAGCTAAGAATCTTTGCCGCCTTGGGATTCCCGCTTACGGTGGAACACCAAATCATATTAGCGATGAAAATAGAACACCCATTTCGAACACTTGTTACGCTGTATCCTTGGACATCATTAGATGTTGTAACCGTCCATGTGCAATTATTTGTATCCATAAGTTCTGATAACTCTTCCCAAGTGGGCATTCTCCATTCGCCTCCCCAATTGACGTGTGCTGCATCATCTTCCGGCTCTAATACGCTTAATCCGTCAACGTTTCCTAAAACATGATTTATGGTTTCAGAATTAAATTGGACAGTATAGGTATTGGGAACGTATTTGGAGAATACATATTCTTTATCAAGTGTTTTATGGCGACTTATTAAAAACTTATAATTATCCCAACTGAAATTTGTTTTTGTTTCCGTTTCTCCCCAGGCGAATCTATCTCCTTGTTGCTCTTCTGAAGTTGCGCCTATGTTACGATCTGCCCAAATTGTCCCGGAAGGCAATGCAAGATCAACGCCATTAACATATACTGTACATGTAGCTTTATGCTGTCCGTCGGAGGTCGTTACGGTAACAGTAGTTGTGCCATATTTTGTTTGAGCGGTCAGTGTACCGTCATTATCAACTGTTACTATCGAGGTGTCATTGGATAGCCATTCTACAGTTTGATTTGCACTTGTTGGATATACAGTTACATTCAGTTTTAGAGGTTTCCCATATGCTATTAGAACTTCATCTTCTTCAAATTCGACAGAACTTGTTGGTAATTGCCAAACAGGACGAACAGATGCTCCTCTATAAATGGAAACTGCTGAATTGCTAAGTCCGGTATTATTATAAAAAGATATTGCACATGCTAAAATGTTTGAAGATGAGATATTTCGTCTTTTTTTTGAAGAAGACCAATATAGTCCTGAATTAGCATTAATATGATCTCCCGTATACGATCCAGCGGTAGGAAGGAAAATGCTGTTGCCGTTTATTTTGCTTGTGACGCTGTATCCGTAAACACCATTAACACTTGTAAGCATCCATGTACAATTATTCTCATCTCTCAATTCTTCTTGCTCTGCATATGTTGGCATTCTCCAATAGCCACCCAATTCTACAGTTGCAACGTCGTCAATAGGCTCCAATACACCATCATAATGAGGGTCATATATTACTATGCCACCATCAAATTCTTTTGTTCCACAATACTTTGAAAATAGATAATTGGAAGTTTTTGTGTATTGTGCATTTGACGTTAACCAATACTTATAATTTTCCCAGCTATATTCACTCTTCGTTTCTATTTCTCCCCATGCATAATGGCCTCCAAATTCTTCAGGCTTGGTTGCTCCTACATTACAGGTTGCCCATAATACGCCCGAGGGGAGCCCTAAGTCAACAGCGTCCCCGGGAACAGAGTATTTCACGTTATCATCCATATTATTGATGACGCCAAATACAGATCTTTTTATGGTAACGGTTCTATCTGTCCATCTTCTGCTTTTTTCTTCTCCCGCGGCGTCAAAGCATATAGATAATCCTTTTTCAAAAGAAAGCGGAATCATCATGGCGCAGTAGGTCTTTCCAACCTCAAAACCAGTAGGAAGTGGTGAATTAATGGTGACGGAGGTAGTGCCTTTCACAATGTTTGATACAACTGGCTTGCCGTTTCCGTCAAAATCGACATCTACTATGCCGCTAATCTTTTCTTCATTGTTTCCTCTAATGGTAACACTACGAACACCTTCATGGGTTATTGTAAACTTAATTCCACCGCAAACATTATAGAATTGCAGCGATGTGTTATCTGATTTTGCGACAGAAATACAAGCTGTTCTATCAAACGAGCCGATCAATGCGGTTTGGATAGAAGGAATAGTCACTCTTAGAGACGATCCGGTATGTGAAACAGATCGGGACGCAGGATATACGGCCCAAAACGAATTCTCAATGTCTTCTTCTGACTCAAAGTCGCCGGCAAAAGTGGAATTAGAGGAAGCGGAATTGATGCTTGACGTAAAAACGCCTTCTGTCGTTCCACTATACACTTTTATCCTATCCCCTGGCTCCCAAAATACGCTTCCGTCACTTTGCAAGATTGTTTTTGTATTGGTTGGTTGCTCGCATCTGGCGGAAAACACAATCTGATTATCTATAGGCTCATTTGTTTCTTGCTCTTTCTCTTTAGAACAAGATATAGCAAGAAGAATCGTGATGAATGTGATATACTTTCTCATAACTCAATGAATTCGTCAGTGAAACCCTCCGTTGTATCTGTGTCAATGTCAGAAAGAAACAAAATGCTTTGTTTGGTCTCAAAATGAACAACAAGCATTTCCGGGCAAGCGTATGGCTCAATTAGTTTTTTTGTGTTAGTCATTTTCTTCGGTTTTCAGAAATAAATCAATAACATCTCTCAATTCCTTCAATCTAGGCTTATAATGCTCTTTATTTAACGAGTAATCTTTTCTAATCCTGTCGAATAGGTCCGATTTATCAATATGAAGACAATGTGATCCCCTAAATACGAGGCTGGAATCCTTATCATTAATCAAAAGAGATTTGACAAATAAAATTGATAAATCTAAATTCCTGTAAATAGGAAGTTCTTCACTTATCCTACTCCATTTTTTACCTGTATGCCGCCAGACCTTTAAAGATATTTCTCTGGGGGTGGTTATTTGTTCTTCTTTATCAAGGCAATCTTCAGAATAAGTTGCCAGGCCTATGGATAAAGCAACTGTATCTGTGTCTTCTTTTCTATGATAACCATCAATTTCTGCGTATTTGTTTAAAGATACGATGGGGGTGTGAGTTTTTCCCGTAGGACTCGTTAATGGACGTTTCATAGGACTCAAATTATTTCTACAAAATTATCAAAGAGTTTTAGTCTTTTCAGGTTCACAAAAGGTCCATTTGGGCGGGATGCGGGAATTATTCGTATATTTGCGTAGAATTGCATTGGACCTTATTTGAACCTTAAAGAATCTTTCTGTATGAGTAATTTTGGAAAATCAAAAATTGAGGCTCTGTTGATGAAAGATTTGCAATTGACGTTTCTGAGGCGTGCGGTAGAGAGAAAGTTTGACCGCCGATTATCTACTACGGCAGATTTTACGGCGCTGTCAGAAGAAATGGATGACCGCGTTTCACCTTCTACGATAAAAAGGCTCTGGGGATATGTGGGAATGCATGTCACACCCAGACAGTCTACCTTGGACTCATTGGCTCAATATGCCGGTTTCGATAGTTACAAAGGCTTTTGCGAGAACCTCAGGAAGGCCGATCTCGCATCATCTGAATTCTTTCAGACAGACAGGATTGATTCGGCACAACTTCACCCGGGAGATATGGTCTCAATAGGTTGGCAGCCGGACAGACTGGTGACGATGGAGTATCTTGGCGACAATCACTTCAAGATAGTTGAGGCAGATAATTCAAAGCTCCAGAAAGGGGATGTTTTTGAAGCTATAACAATCATGAAAGGATTCCCGCTGTATATATCCGGGATTGACCGCGATGGTAAACGTTCAGAGCCTTACGTGGCTGGAAAAGACGGTGGAATTATCTTTGTGAAGAAGGTGTAGCTGCATTGCGGGTAAGATCCACCATCTCTAAAAACAGGTCTGCGGCAGCGTCTTTTTGGAACAAGTTTTTATAGGCTATAATGCCGGCTATAACTACAGCCACAGCAACGAATCCCAATAACAGAGGAAGCATAAAACTCTTCTTATTCAGTATCGCTTCTTTTACTTCTCTGACAGAAGAATACCTTTTGCCAGGGTCCTCCTTTGTGCATTTTGCTGCTACTTTACCATAACCGGCCCTGCACTCACGTATAATCATTCCCAGAGAATAAATGTCACTTCTTATGTCTGCCCGGCCACCGGAAAGCACTTCCGGAGCCGCATACAAACGCGTGCCGGCCGGTACCTTCCCGGAAAGATTGGAATCCGAATCGGCAAGGCCGAAATCCAGCACTTTGACATTTCCTCCGGTTCTGGTAATCATTATGTTTGAAGGCTTTAAGTCTCTGTGAATGACTTGCTTATGATGAAGATAGCTGACGGCGTCGCATAATTCCGTCAGAATACCGGTCATCATAGTTTTATTTAGCAAGTGGGACTCCAGCGCTTCTTCTAAAGAGTACCCGTCAATGTATTCCATTACAATGCACGGGCCTATGTCTTCCCTGTTTTGCCAGGCGATGGTTTCGCATATTCCCGGATGGTTCAGGGAACGGCCAATGTCGTATTCCCTGCGGAGGATATTTGTAAACAAAGGATTCCCGGTATTCTTTGACGACAGCGATTTAAAAACCACTTTTCTGTCTCCTACAACCCCGAGCCAAAGGGCAAAATCGGCGTTAGGATTTGAAGAGGGGAGTCTCTCCAAATCCGATTCTTTACCGGAGCTGAAATCCGGGGTGTCAAAATATCCGGACGTGTGAACCATTCAGTTTACATATGACTTTCAAAATTACAAAAAGTTCCGTAAATTTGAAAAATGATCGACGGAAAGTATATATTGGCGATTATAGTGGCCCTTGTTGCATTTGGCTGTACATCAGTCCAAAAGAATACATCTGCTCCTAGTCTTGAAAAGGAACAAGGGTACGACGACACCGTGTATTGTTTCAATGGTCGTTCTATTGTCCATAGGGAAGGCCTGGCCGGTTGTATAGACGATGCCGGCAATGAAATCATTCCTCCCTTCTGGGATTCATTGGAGTTCTTAACGGACGATATTATTATGCTTTATCGCTCCGGATTAGCAGTTCTTGCAACAAGGGATGGGCGAATCTTTTCAGGTAATGCTGCCCCGGAAGATTTGGAAAGCAATTATGAAGACCTCTATTCCAAAATGGAAGTTGCCGATATCCTTTATTGGGACAATGTCTTGGACCGATTGGATATCCTTTGCAACAAATGCCTTTTGCTGCCAGCTGTCGATCGAGTTCAAGACCCGTCAGTTTTGTCAGAGTCCGATGAATTAAGACGTATCCTGCAAATGCCCCGGGGCGTTATGAGTGATGCCCAGCTTTCAAGGTTGTCAGAGATTGAAAACAAGTTTTTGAGTTTAAGGAAATGAGAAAACTGGCTTTTCTGATAGTTATACTTCTTTCTTGTCCGATTCTGGCTCAAAACGTCAATCAGATTCGGTCCGATGCCTCTGTGATATATGGCGAGGGCGTTTCTGCAACCCCTTCCAAGGCCGACGAACTTGCATTGAAGGCTCTGTTAAATAAGCTTGTTAAAACCAGCGTATTGGATGGTTCGGCCTCGCAAAAGGAAAAATTCTGGGAGACATATTATGCGGATGTCCGTTCTGTCAGTTCTGTTTTGTTTGAGGGCAAAACGGCTTTGCGTTATATAAGATGGGATGCCATAGGCAAAATCTTTGATGCGCGGCGCAAGAAAGTATTGGATCTGCTTCAAAGTGCTTCAAATGCCCTTACTTCCGGCAGGAATGGCATTGCCATTACATATTTGGACTGGGCTGAAACCTACATTGAAACTCTCCCCGAATCTGGTGCGGAGAAGGCTCGGATGGAAGAACTACGTACTGCTGCCGGGGATGCTAAGGCGGTGCCGGTAAACATGAAACATATTATCCGGGAAACAGCAATGATACGCCAGATTCTTGGCGCTCAATCAGCCCCGGAACCAGTTATGCCAGTTGTCATTGCTCAGGCAGATGCTCCTGTAGAAAAGCCATTGCCAAAAGAAGAAAAGAACCGCACTCTGGATACGAAGTTGGGGAATGTTGCAAGCATCCAGGGACAAGCATCAGTTTCTGGGGAGCACGTACCTACTGGCTCTGTCAATGCAGAAGATGTAGCAGAGTATGTGGCTGGGTGCAAATTATATTATAGACCCAGCAAACCCAGTCTGGCCTTCCTTCTGCGCGCTCAAATTGGTAGCCCGATTACTCCGGGTATTATGGGTATTTACAGGTCCGACGATTATGGTTTTTATGCATCTTTTATGATGACTCCGTCCTCTGTAAAATCCAGTTATAACTGCACGTCGGATGGAGAATCAGACTATGGCTATATTTGGTCCTCCGGAAAAGAGAAAAAGAAGTTGATGCTGGTTTCAGCAGGTTTTGTCGCCAGGATGTCAAAGTCTTTTGAAGGATATATCGGCGCTGGATATGGGCAGTCAAATGTCTTTTGGGAAGATACATCTGCCAAGTGGGCTAAGGTGACTGACAAGTCGCATTCAGGATTGTTCTGTGAAGGCGGTGTGATTATTAGTTTTGACCGGGTTAGCTTTTCTGCCGGTATAGGAAGCGTATCATTCAAGACGCTTATCCCAATTATAGGCCTTGGTATCTCTTTCTAGGTTATTTGTAGGACGATACAGGAAGCATGCGCTGCCGGATTAGGCGGGCGACGGGAGCCTTGAGTGCCTTGACAGAAACGCGCAGTGGCCGGGCCTGCGCAGCGAATGGTGGCCAAGCCCGAAGGGCAGGCCGATGCTTGCATCAGGACTGGACAAGGGATTGGACATGACGGACATTGTTTGACGACGTTAGGCTTGCGAAGCAAGACTATGAGGAGGAGTTGGACGGTCAAATGAGCGGGTGGGCGCGTCTTCTGTCGCAGGCCGAGAGGCCCTGTTGCCCGCCCAACCGGCCAGGCATGGTGCTCTGGCCAATCACCCGGCGAAATCCGAAAAAATTTTCGTCGTGGATAAAGGAATTGTTGTATCTTTGCGGTAGAAACAACAATGGACTAAATATGGCATTAAGATATAGAGTTTCCCTGGCCGGACTCAAGGGCTTCGCCCGGGTATATGACCTTAAAGCGGCCACCACACTTTACGACTTCCACAAGCTCCTCAGGGACGAACTTGAATTCCCCCAGGACCAGCTCATCCAGTTCAAAGCACTGGACGCAAACGGCAATCTGGTAGCCCGCTACGGCCTTTTTGACCTTGGCGCAGGCGCCGTTGACACCGTCACCGTAAAGCAGACCGTTGCCAAGGGAATCGCCTCATTTGTATACTTCTACGACGTAGCCAACCGCAAAAGCGTTATTATCACCTTTGAAGGCGAGGTCGCAGAAACCCCCGACGCCCTTTACCCTCTGCTGGTAGAAACCAAAGGTCCCGTTCCCGCAGAATTCGAGAACGGCTACGTAGCCTACGAAGACCTTCCGGACGACCAGAAGCACCTTCGCAACCTTAAATCCTCTTCAGACGAGGACTTTGACGATGACGACGAAGACTTCGACGACGCAGACGAAGAGGCAGACGGTGCAGACGAGGACGGAGAAGAGCTTTACGACGAGGACGAAGGCGCCCTTTAATGCCCGTTGCGCATGGCCCGCAAGCTCATAATAGTCTCCGGACCAACAGCTGTAGGCAAAACCGCCTGGAGCATAGGCCTTGCGCAAAAATACGGTTCCCCAATAATATCCTGCGACTCCAGACAAATCTATAAAGAGATGTCCATTGGCACCGCCGTTCCCTCAAAAGAAGAACTGGCGGCGGTAAAGCACTACTTCATCCAGGATCACAGCATACTTCAGCCCTACACGGCCGGCGACTACGAGGTTGAGGCCCTGGCACTGATGGACAAACTATTTGCCGATGGGCACGAAGTCCTGGTGGCCAGCGGCGGCTCCGGCTTCTTTGTAGAGGCCCTTTGCAGCGGCCTTCCCGACGTTCCCAAAGCCGATCCCCAACTGCGTGAAGACCTTGACCGCAGGCTGCGTGAAGAAGGACTGGAATCCCTGCGCATGGACCTGAAAAGACTTGACCCTGAGGCATATAGCAACATCGACATAACCAACCCGCAAAGGGTGCTGCGCGCCGTGGAAGTATGCCTCCTGTCCGGCAAAACCTTCTCTTCTTTTAAGCAGACGGCGGCCAAGAAAAGGGACTTCGAAATTGAAAAAATCTGCATGGTGCGCCCGCGCGAAGAAATGGCAGAACGCATTTCAAAACGCGTAGATCAGATGCTTGAAGATGGGCTTGTAGAAGAAGTCCGCAGCCTGCAGCAGTATCGCAATCTCCCGGCCCTTCGCACCGTAGGCTATGCAGAAATCTTTGATTATCTGGACGGTAACTGCACCCTTGAACAGGCCGCAGAAAAGATAAAAACAAACACCAGGCATTATGCCAAACGGCAGCTTACCTGGTGGAGACGTGACCCTGAGGTCCGTTTTATGTCACTCTAAAGGCTAATTTGCAACCTCGCACAAGAACTTAAGGCGAACCAGACGGACCTCGAACTCCTCGTAGTCCGGACCAAGCTCTTTGATTGCATCTTCAATTGAATCAGATTCAGCCTCTTCCTTGAAGTAAGAGTAGATATCGTCAATCACATCCTGGTCGATGTTAGCCTTAATGTAGTAGTCAAGGTTCAGTTTGGTGCCGTATTCCACAATGTTTTCTATCTCGCACAAAAGCTCGTCGAACTCCATTCCACGGGCAGAGGCGATATCCTCCAGATCCATGCGCCTGTCGATGCATTGGATGATGTAGATCCTGCTCTCTGAACGGCTGGCCATGCTCTTTACAACAAAGTCGTCCGGACGGCTTATCTCATTCTCTTCTACATACTTACGGATAAGCTTCATGAACTCTTCGCCAAACTTGCGGGCCTTACCTTCACCCACGCCCTGGCAGTTCTTAAGCTCGTCGATAGTAATGGGGTAGGATATGGACATGTCTTCCAAAGAAGGATCAGTGAAAATAACCCAAGGCTGAAGCTTAAGCTTCTTGGCCATGTCTTTGCGAAGATCCTTGAGCATGGACAGAAGCACGGGATCACCGCCACCTCCACCGCCGCGCATTGCAGCGTTGGCAGCTGCGGTCTCTTCATCCTCGTCCTCGTCCGTAGCAGTGCCTTCAGAGAAGACGCGGTCTTCTGTGAGCATGATGGTCCAAGGATTGTCGCGGAACTCCAGACCCTTGTCCGTAACCTCTATAAGTCCGTAACTCTCAATATCTTTGTTAAGCAGGTGGTGTATCATTCCCTGATGCACAACCATGCACCAGAACTTCTCTGAATGAGCTTTTCCTGCGCCAAAGAAGGATATTTTGTCGTGCTTGTAAGACTTGATAAGAGCATTGGAAGTACCCGCCAGTATGCAGGCTAGATGCTCCATCTTGAAGCGCTCCGGCAGGGACAGGATAAGGTCGATGACCAACTTCATGTCATCCTGGCCGTTGAAGCGCGGCTTAGGATTCACGCAGTTGTCACAGTTATGGCAGTTGTCTTGCGGATAATCCTCTCCAAAGTAATTGAGCAGCAGCTTTCTGCGGCATTCGCTGGACTCTGCGTAAGCCACGGTTTCCATCAGCAACTGGCGGCCGATTTCCTGCTCTGACACAGGCTTGCCCTGCATGAACTTCTCCAGCTTGCGGATGTCTTTGTAGCTGTAATATGTGATGCATCGGCCCTCAAGCCCATCACGTCCGGCGCGACCGGTCTCTTGATAATAGCCCTCAATGCTCTTAGGAATGTCGTAATGAATGACGAACCTGACATCAGGTTTATCGATACCCATGCCGAAGGCGATGGTGGCCACAATCACGTTGACTTCTTCCATTAGGAAGGCGTCCTGGTTCTCTGAACGCACTTTGGCGTCCAGGCCGGCGTGGTAGGGAAGTGCCGGAATGCCGTTAATTACCAGCAGCTGAGCCATTTCCTCTACCTTTTTGCGGCTAAGGCAGTATATGATTCCGGACTTGCCGGGGTTCTGTTTTATGAAGCGTATTATGTCCTTTTCCGGCTCTACTTTATCCCTTACTTCGTAGTAAAGGTTGGGGCGGTTGAAGGACGATTTGAACACCCTCGCATCCTGGATCCCCAGGTTTTTGAGGATGTCGCTCTGCACCTTAGGCGTAGCAGTTGCCGTCAGGGCGATGATGGGGGCGGGATGAATCTCGTCCACAATAGCCCTGATGCGGCGGTACTCCGGACGGAAGTCGTGGCCCCATTCCGATATACAGTGAGCCTCGTCCACCGCATAGAATGAAATGTTCAGCTCTTTTAGCAGGGCGATATTCTCTTCTTTTGTCAGTGATTCCGGTGCGACGTAAAGCAGTTTTGTCTGTCCGCTTAACAGGTCTTCCCGAACCGCGGCAATCTGAGCCTTGTTCAGGGAAGAGTTAAGGAAGTGTGCGATGCCCTCATTGCCGGATACGAAGCCCCTGATGGCATCTACCTGGTTTTTCATCAGCGCGATGAGCGGCGATATGACTATAGCCGTACCCTCCAGCACCAACGCCGGCAACTGGTAGCAAAGGGATTTGCCACCACCTGTAGGCATCAGCACGAACGCGTTCCCGCCGGAAATCACGTGTCTGATAATTTGTTCCTGGTCTCCTTTGAAGGTATCGTATCCAAAGAATTCCTTCATGAAGGCAGACAAAGATTGGTTCTCGTTCATCGTGCAGTATTGGTTTCGTTACTAATGTAAGCATTTTTTTTCGGATGGCAAAATTTACCTGCAAAAAATGTCATTTATTCGCGATTTTGAGAAAAAATGCGCATCTTTGTACGATTATACATTATTGCTTGTTAGAAAGTATAACTAATAAAAAATATTTACAATGAAAGCAATCAAAATTCTTGCATTTGCAGCTGCCGCAACAATGCTGGTAGCTTGTGGTCCCAAGGGTGGAAACGCCACCGCTGACGGTGCAGATTCACTTGGTGTTAAAAAAGAAGTAGTAAAGAAGGCTTCAGAGCTTAAGCCCAGCAAGGCTATGACGGACTCTGTAAGCTACCTGCTTGGTTATGTATTCTCTGGTTACATCAAGAACTACAACTTCGGCAACGAGATCAACTATGGTAAGCTCAAAGCCGGTCTGCAGGACTTCCTTAATGCAAAGGCTGCTCCCGGAACCCCTGACTTCGAGAAAGAAGTAAAGATCTCTCCTGAGAAGCTTGAAGACCTGTTCAACCGTTTCCTCGCCCAGAGGTTCGAGTATCTTAAGGCCCTCAACGGTGAAGAAGGCCAGAAGTTCATTGCAAAGAGCCTCAAGAACGGCTACGAGCAGACTGCAAGCGGTCTTCTTTACAAGATCAGCAACCCCGGTTCAGAGCGCAAGATTAAGGTTACCGATACCCTTGAGGTTAACTACAAAGGTACCTTTATCGATGGTTCTATCTTTGATCAGAGCACTCCTGAGCGTGGCCCTATCAAGTTCGTTGTAGGTCCCAACAGCGTTATCAGGGGTTGGATAGAGGCTGTTCAGCTTGTAGGCGAAGGCGGCGCACTCTCTGTAGTTATCCCTGCAGAGCTTGCTTACGGTCCCCAGGGCCGTCAGGGCATCGAGCCTAACAAGACCCTTCTCTTCGATATGGAAATTGTTTCCGTTAAGCCTCTCATCGTTCCTGAGGTTACAGAGGAAGCAGAAAACGAGATCAAGAAGTAATGCCTTCAGGTTTTGAAATAGAAGGACGCCTTACCGGCAAACTGGCCGTTCAAAGCGGCCGGTCTGCCAAGGGCGACTGGGCCCGCCAGGACTTCCTTCTGGAAGTTCAGGACGGGAACTTCCCCAGCACTCTCTGCATGAGCCTTTGGGGCGCAGACCGTGTCAAGGAACTTGAAAAATACCAGGTGGGGGACACCGTGAAGGTGTCCTTCAACCCGGTTAGCCGTGAATTCAACGGCCGCTGGTATACAGACCTCCGCGCCTGGAGAATCAGTGGCAACGTAGCAGCCGCATCGGCAGCTCCGGTACCTCCTCCGCCCGCAGCAGAGGACCTTCCGGCTGTTGATTTTGGCGAAGATCTGCCGTTCTAGGGCGGCATGCCATATTAAAGAACATTAAAACAAACAGTTATGATACTTCTCGGATACAAAACCAGCTACGGATCACTTATCCGTGCACTCTGCGCCATCGGTGCTGGTGCGGTGATGATTTTCATGCCTAACAGGGGCACTGAACTGATTGTAAAAATCATCGGTGCACTTATCTTTGCCGCAGGCCTTGTTTCTGTTACGGTAAGTATTATTAACCGTAAAGAACTGAAGCAGAATCAGTTCAACCTTAACCTGATTACCGCATGCGTGGTTGCAGGTTTGGGTGCGCTGCTCATTTTCTTCCCGGAGATCCTGACCAAGGCTATCATCGTAGTCATAGGTCTGGGCCTCATCATCTTTGGTGCTTTGCAGATGCTTGTACTGGGCGGCGCCATGAGCCTCCTGGGCCTTGGATACGCATCCCTTTGCCTTGGCGCGCTGGCGCTCGTCGGCGGTATCGTCATCCTGTTCAATCCCTTCACAGAGCAGGTTATGAGCATTGTTGCTGGTTCCTTCCTGGCTTATTACGGTGTCACTGAACTCATCTCCCTGCGCAAGGTCGCAACCGCCAGGAAAGAGTACGAGATTCGTTTCGAGAATAAGACGGGAGAGAATAAGCCCTCAGAGAGCAAGTCAATAGTAGATAACGTTAAGGACGCAGAGTACACAGAGGTAGATAACCAATAGCAGCTAATGATTCCTCAGGACACAGTAAACAAAATACTGGATGCCGCGCAAATAGTTGATGTAGTTTCAGACTTCGTCACACTAAAAAGGCGCGGCGCCAATTTTGTTGCCTGCTGTCCCTTCCATAACGAGAAAACCCCTTCCTTTTACGTTTCTCCTTCCAAGGGGATTTACAAATGCTTCGGCTGTGGCAAAAGCGGCTCGGCTGTCGGCTTTGTAATGGAGCATGAGAGCCTCACGTACGTAGAGGCCCTTAAGTATCTTGCCCGCAAGTACGGAATTCCTGTGGTAGAGAAAGAAGAAACGGCAGAGGACGTAGCCAAAAGGCAGCGCTCAGAAAGCCTGCTGCTGGTATCGGAGGCGGCCCATAAGTTCTTCATCTCCAGCCTGTGGGATACGGAAGAGGGCCGTGCGGTGGGTTACGCTTACTTCCGCAGCCGCGGCCTGGAGGATGAAACCATCCGCAAGTACGGCCTTGGCTGGGCTCCCAAAGACCGTCAGGCCTGGCTTAGTGAAGCCATGGCCAAGGGCTATAAAGAAGAGTATCTTGTAGATACCGGCCTTTGCATTAAGTACGACGACGGCCACCTTGCAGACCGCTTCTTTGACAGGGTGATGTTCCCGGTGCATTCCATCAGCGGCCGCGTCATCGCCTTTGGTGGCAGGACGCTGCGCAGCGACAAAACTGTTGCCAAGTATGTCAACTCCCCGGAAACGGAGATCTACGACAAGAGCCGCTCGCTGTACGGAATATGGTTCGCCAAGGGAGAAATGTCCCGCGCGGACAAATGCTATCTGGTAGAGGGTTACCTGGACGTTCTTAGCATGCATCAGCTGGGAATCTGCAACGTGGTTGCATCCAGCGGAACGTCACTGACCGTGCCCCAGATACGCCTTATAAAGAAATTTACAGAGAATGTAACCATCATGTACGATGGCGACTCCGCCGGCATCAAGGCCGCCATCCGCGGTATAGGACTGGTGCTTAAAGAGGGCCTCAACGTAAAGGTGGTGCTGCTGCCGGACGGCGACGACCCGGACTCTTTCAGCCGCAAGCATTCCCTGGAAGAAGTGCAGCAGTTCATTGCTGCCCACGAGCAGGACTTCATCGCCTTCAAGACAGACCTTTTGTTGGACGAGGCTGCCGGAGATCCGCTTAAAAAGGCAAATCTTATTAACGATATTGCCGACACCATCGCCCTTATACCGGATGCCGTGAAGCGTTCTGTATATGCGCAGGCCAGTGCAGACAAGTTTGACATAGATTCCGCCATCCTGTTCAGCCGCATCCGCAAGACCAGGGAGAACCTGCCGGAATTCAAGGAAGGTCCTGAGCCTCAGGAGCCTCCGGTTCAGGAAGAGGTTAAGGCAGATCTTTTTGAGTTCCCCAAACTTGCGCCGGCAGAAAAGGACCTGCTCAGCTTCATACTGCGGGATGGACGCACCCCGCTGGAGTTTGAATCGGACTCCGACTTTTATTCTCCGGACGGCCAGTATGCCGTTGCGGACTTTATAAGGGACTGCCTTGAGGCAGATTCCTTCGAGATGCAGAACAGCGCTTATAAGCGCCTGTATGACAGTTATTTCCAGCTGTACGATGCTACGGATTATTTCTCCCAGGAGGAGATTATCCGCACGCTGTTGAACGGCCCTGACCGCATTGCGGCAGATATGGTGGCAGACATGGTAGGGGAGAAGCACATGCTCTCTATAGAAAAATTCAGAGCATCGATGACGGCATCGGCCACAAGGCTGGTGACCTTTGTGCCCAGGGCCATACAGGTATATCAGCTCAAACGCATCGACCTTGAAATTGAAAGACTTTACAAACAACTGAAATCGGCCTCCGAGGAAGAATCGCTCCTTCTGTTGGGACAGATTCAGGATTATACCGGACTTCGCAAGAAGCTGGAAGAAAAACTCGGCCGCGTAATGTAGGCCCCCGGAACTGAAAAATATTTACGACTATGGATAAGAAATTCAAAAGAACACTTGTAACCTGTGCCCTGCCTTATGCAAACGGCCCCGTGCACATCGGCCATCTGGCCGGCGTTTACGTTCCTGCCGACATTTATGTAAGGTATCTCAGGATGAAGGGAGAAGATGTGCTCTTCATCTGCGGCAGCGATGAACACGGCGTGCCCATTACAATCAAGGCACGCAAAGAAGGTGTTACCCCTCAGGATATCGTAGACAGGTATCATAACATAATCAAGAACAGTTTCACCGGTCTTGGAATCAACTTCGATATTTATTCCCGCACTTCTTCAAAGGTGCACGAGAAGAATGCTTCAGAGTTCTTCCGCAAGCTGTACGATGACGAGAAGTTCATCACTAAAGAGACCGAGCAGTTCTTTGATCCGGAGGCTAAAACCTTCCTTGCAGACCGTTACATTACGGGTACCTGCCCTAAGTGTGGCAATCCCAATGCCTACGGCGACCAGTGCGAAAAGTGCGGCAGCACCCTTAGCCCTGAAGAGTTGATTGACCCTAAGTCAGCCCTCAGCGGCAGTGCTCCCGTGAAGGTTAAGACCAAGCACTGGTATCTGCCTCTTGACCAGTACGAGCCCTGGCTGCGCGACTGGATTCTTGAGCAGCATAAGGAGTGGAAGAGCAACGTTTACGGTCAGTGCAAGAGCTGGTTGGACGGTGGCCTGCAGCCTCGTGCCGTTAGCCGCGACCTTGATTGGGGTGTCCCCGTTCCGGTCGATGGTGCCGAGGGCAAGGTTCTTTATGTTTGGTTCGATGCTCCTATTGGCTACATTTCCAATACTCAGGAGCTTCTTCCGCAGAGCTGGAAGAAGTGGTGGAAGGCCGACGAGAGCCGTTTGGTGCACTTCATCGGCAAGGACAACATTGTCTTCCATTGCATCGTCTTCCCTTCAATGCTGAAGGCCTACGGCGATGGTTACATTCTTCCGGACAATGTTCCTTCCAACGAGTTCCTGAACCTTGAGGGCGATAAGATTTCTACTTCCCGCAACTGGGCTGTTTGGCTTAACGAGTATCTTGAGGAGTTCCCCGGTCAGGAGGATGTGCTGCGTTACGTTCTTTGCGCCAATGCTCCTGAGACTAAGGATAATGACTTTACCTGGAAGGATTTCCAGCAGCGTAACAACAGCGAGCTTGTGGCTATCTTCGGTAACTTCGTTAACAGGGCTATTGTCCTGACTCAGAAGTACTTCGGTGGCGCTGTTCCGGCCAACCTCAAGCCGGAGGCTATGGACCGCGAGGCTCTTGCAGAGATTGTTCCTTGCAAGGAGGCTCTTGAGAAGTACATTGAGACTTTCCACTTCCGCGAGGCTCTTAAGGAGGCTATGAATATTGCGCGCATCGGTAACAAATACATTTCTGATGCTGAGCCTTGGAAGATTGCTAAGACTGATATGGATCGTACTGCGTCCATTCTTTATACTTCGCTTCAGATTTGTGCTGACTTGGCGATTGCTTTTGAGCCTTTCCTGCCTTTCTCTGCAGAGAAGTTGCGTAATATCTTGAATATCAATGTTGCCGCTGGCTTCGATCATCGTGCCGGCGAGGGCGCTCCTACCGTCAACTTCTTCCGCGACGGCGAGGCCCGCGCTCTGCATACCATCTCGTCAGAGGCATCCCTCACGTCAGAGGGCAAGGTGGATGAAAAAGTTACCCTTTCATCCACGATGCCCTCTGACTGCGCAAGGCCGACGCTCACATGGGCAGAGCTGGGCAGCAGCGAGCTGCTGGCTCCGGGACATAAGCTCGGAGAGAACGGCCTGCTGTTCGCCAAGATAGAGGACGAGGTAGTAGAGAAGCAGATCGCCAAACTGGAGGCTGCCAAGGCTGCGAACGCTGCGGCAGCAGCAGAGAAAGCCGCCCGCGAGGCTGCAGCTCACATCGAGCCGCAGAAGCCGGAGGTAGAATTCGACGACTTCGGCCGCATGGATATCCGCACGGCTACCGTTCTGGCCGCCGAGCGCGTGCCCAAGACGGACAAACTGCTTAAGCTTACCATCGACACCGGTATTGACACCAGGACCATCGTTTCCGGCATCGCAGAGTACTACAGCCCGGAAGACATGCTTGGAAAGCAGATTTGCATCCTTGCAAACTTGAAGCCCCGCACCATCCGCGGAATAGAGTCAAAGGGTATGATACTGATGGCTAAGCAGGGTGACGGCAAGATGCGCTTCATCACCCCTCAGGAAGCCCTCGTCGACGGCGCCCAGATCGGTTAAAACGCCTCAAGACATATCTCTTCCAAGAGAATCCCAACGCGCTAGCGGCCAAAATCACCCGATTCTGGCCGCAGTTGTTATTACGCAGTTGGCGGGCTGGCGGATGTTTTCGTCCAGGGTGATGCTGCCGATGCTGTCTGCGACGATGTGGCCGGAGGTGGGGTTCTTGATGTTTTCTATATGACCTTTGATGCTGGCCTCTACTGTAGAGTATTCAAACACGCGGTCGCAGGCAGGGTCGAAGGTACAGTTTTCCAGCACAAGATTGTCTGCGTAGCAAAGAAGCTGCTCTCCGCTTAGCTGGCAGTTGACCAGACGAACGTTCTTAGAGTGCCATGCAAGGTACTCTCCGTCCAGGACAGAATCGTAAATGGTGACGTTCTCACACTCCCAGAAAGAGTCCTTGGTAACTATTTTAGAATTGCGGACAACCACATTCTTGCAGTACTGGAACACATATTTTGCATCGCTCACAAGACCATCGACCTCTATGTTTTTAGAAAACATGAAAGGATAGGTGCCGCCACGGAGCTCGACATCCTTAATCTTGAGGCCGTCGACCTTACAGAAGGTCTCGTCAGCATCGGTAATAAGCACGCGTTCCAACTGGACATTCTTCATCTCACGAAAGAACTTGGGGCCATCGATCTGACAGTCACGCATAACAAGGTCGTTGGTGTACCAGATGGCAGAACGCGAACCGGGAGCAAAATAGCAATTGGTAATAAGGCAGCGGTCCACATGCCACCAAGGGTACTTTCCGTAGAACTTGCACCCGTCGGCCTCAATATCGCTGCAATGCTTGATGCCTGATTCGCCGTCGGTAATGACTATGTTCTCTAGTTTTGCATTGTGAACTTCAAAGAGCGGACGCTCACCGCCGAATTCCTGATTCTTAATTACTTGCATATTGCTCATTTTTTTGTATCCGCTAAGCTACAAAAGATTTGTATATTTGCAAAATATGAACGTAAACATATACAACATATGACACTTGAATTACAAATCCAGGACGCCATCAAAGAGGCCATGAAGGCCAAGGATCAGGTGGCAATGAACGCAACCCGCGCTATCAAAGGTGAGATTCTTCTTTTCAAAACAGCCGAAGGCGGCAGCAAAGAGGTTACCGACGGAGACGTGCTCAAGATGATTCAGAAACTTGTAAAGCAGCGTAAAGAGGCCGCAGAGCAGTACGTTGCTGCCGGCCGTCAGGATTTGGCAGACAACGAGCTGGCAGAGGCCGCTGTCATGGAGAAGTATCTTCCCAAACAGCTATCTCCTGAAGAGGTCAAAGTTAAGATTCAAGAGATTATCGCCCAGACCGGTGCCACATCTATCAAGGATATGGGTAAGGTAATGGGTGCTGCAAACAAGGCGCTTGCCGGTCTTTCCGACGGCCGCACCATCTCTACCATCGTCAAAGAGCTTCTTAGCTAAACCTTATCGCTACTCACTATCCCGCTAGCGGCCAGAATCGGGTGATTTTGGCCGCTAGCGCGTTGGGTCAGGGCAGAAGCCTTGTGTTTTTCAGGGAAGGGTTTAGTCGTCGATGCCGAGGAATTCGCCTTGGTGACCGAACTTGAGGTCTAGATCGTTTGATAGCTCAATGTCGTAGCCGTAGCGCTCCTTTTCTATCTTAGTGATTAGGTTGCCGGCGAAGTTAGCATTGACGTAAGCGGTGATAGTTGCGGGAATAAGGGCCTCCGGTACTGCCTTTGTCTTGCAATCGACCTTCTTCCATTCGCCTTTCTTAGTGAATTCCAGCTTTCAGGGCTCTATGGTATAGTGTTAAATTCTGTTGGTTCTATTTTGCGGCGGCAGCGGCAGCTGCGGCAGCCAGCTTGGCCTCGTGCTCACGCTGGGCGCGCTCTATGGAAACAGAGCGCTTAAGTACGAAGCCGGCGCCAAGGTACTTGGTGCGTACGTCTTCGTCCGAAGCCAGTGCAGCCGGGGTGCCCTGCTGAAGGATAGTTCCCTCGTACAGCAAGTAGGCGCGGTCTGTGATAGCCAGGGTCTCACCCACGTTGTGGTCCGTGATGATTACGCCAATGTTCTTGTATTTAAGTTTGGCGATAATGAACTGGATATCTTCTACGGCGATAGGGTCAACGCCGGCGAAGGGCTCGTCCAGAAGGATGAACTTAGGGTCCTTGGCAAGGGCGCGGGCAATCTCGCAGCGGCGGCGCTCACCTCCGGACAGCTGAATTCCCAAACTCTTGCGAACCTTTGAAAGGTTGAATTCGTCAATCAGTGACTCCAGCCTCTCTTCACGTTCCTCCTTTGTCATGTCGGACAGTTCCATAACCGACATTATATTGTCTTCTACAGACATTTTTCTGAATACCGATGCCTCCTGCGGCAGGTAGCCGATGCCTTTCTGGGCACGTTTGAACATTGGCAGGCCGGTGATTTCTTCGTCGTCCAGGAAAACCTTACCTTCGTTAGGGGTAATCTGGCCGGTTATCATATAGAAACTGGTTGTTTTTCCGGCGCCGTTAGGGCCCAGGAAGCCTACGATTTCTCCCTGCTCCACTTCCATGGAAACACCTTTTACAACGGTGCGTACGCCGTATTTTTTAACCAGATTTTCGCAGTGTAGTTTCATTCTTTTTCTGTTTTATGCGTCAAGGCCCATGTCAGAGACCAGATTGCGGATTTCCGGGTTTGCCTGCATCAATTCCTGTGCCTGTTCCCGGGGGGTGTAGCTTTGCTGTTTGACTTCTTCGTCGGGGGTGACGTCAATATCAAGGAGTATCTTTCCGGTGCCCAGCAGTCCGCGGAGTTTGTTGTCCAGTTCTTTGAGGAGTTTTTCTCTGATCCAGTCTTTTTGGGCGACGTTTGTGACAAAGAAGACTATTTTTTTGACGCCGTCTTCTTCTGCTGTTTCCAGTTTTGCGGCGGCAAGGGTATTGTAAAGTCTGGGTCTGTCAGAGTAGTTTCCGGCCAGGGCTTTCCATTTTTCTGATACTTCTTCGTCTGTGGGGATGCGGTCTTCTGCTGCCGATGTTGCTGCGGCGACGGGGGTTTCTTCTGCGTTGGCTTTCTTTAGGGCGCTGAGCGATAGTGCTCCGGGGGCTTTGGCTGCGCGTCTAGGTTTCGCGGGAGCTTCCGGCTTGGGTGCCTCGGGTGTTGGAGCTGCGGGCTTGGGCGCCTCTGCTGCGGGCTTGGCGTCAGAGGGCACAGTGGTCGTGAAACTTACGCTCCCGACCACAGCACCCTCTTCCTTCGCAGGGCTTGCGCTGGAAGCAGAGGCTGCCGGGGCTGCTGCCTGGGTGGGCGCTGCAGCACTATCGCGGAGACCACCGGAAAGGGCGCACAGGCGCATCAAGGTGAACTCTATGTGAAGGCGGGGATTGATGCTGGCCTTGTAGCCAGCCTCACAAGCCGTAGTGATACCCAAGGCCTCGTACAAAAACCTCAGGCTGCAACGGCCAGCCTGCTCTTTATAACGCTCGATAAGAGAATCCGGAAGCTCCAGCAAAGCACGAAGCCCGCCACTCTTAGCCACAATCAAATCACGCAAATGCGAACTCAAAGAGCCAACAAAATGAAGGGCATTGAAACCCTTGGAAAGGATATCATCGAACCGCAGCAGGGCCGCCTCATGGTTGCCGGCAAGAAAATCCTCCACAAGATGGAAGCAATGATCATAATCCAGCACATTAAGATTCTTGAGCACATCGGCATACTGCACATTGGTGCCGCAAAAAGCCACCGTCTGGTCAAAAATGGTCAAAGCGTCGCGCATGGCACCATCCGCCTTAATGGCAATGATGTGCAAAGACTCGTCGTCAATTGAAACACCCTCCTTGGCCGCGATGTCCTTAAGGTTGCGGACGATATCAGGAACGCTGATGCGGTTGAAGTCGTACGTCTGGCAGCGGGACAGGATGGTTGGCAGAATCTTATGCTTCTCTGTTGTCGCAAGAATGAAAATGGCATGTGCCGGCGGCTCTTCCAAAGTCTTGAGGAAGGCATTGAAAGCGGCCTGGCTAAGCATATGAACCTCGTCCACGATGAAGACGCTGTACTTGCCAATCTGCGGGGGGATGTTAACCTGGTCTATAAGCATCTTGATGTCGTCCACACTGTTGTTGGAGGCCGCATCAAGTTCATGGATGCAATAAGACCTGCCCTCTTTGAAAGAGATGCAGGATTCGCACTGGCCGCACGGTTCCATATCAGGGCCGGGATGCTCGCAGTTGATGGTTTTTGCGAAGATTCTTGCCGCACTGGTCTTGCCCACGCCACGAGGGCCGCAGAACAGGTATGCATGAGCCAGCTGCCCGCGAACGATTGAGTTCTTGAGCGTTTTGGCTATATTGTCCTGGCCTATAAGGGTTTCGAACGAGTCTGGACGATACTTCCTTGCGGATACTATATATTGTTCCATATGATGGACTGCTTTTTGTTACTTAACCTACAAATTTACTAAGCCGGATTGAATTTCCCAAATTCATTTCATAACTTTGCAGTGAATGAAGAAAATACTTGTCATACTTGTACTGTCGCTGACCTTCCCCATGCTTGCGCTGGGGCAGTTGCAAATCCGTACCCACGGAGATAAGATAAGCGACTTCACAAGCAAGATAACAAAGGTTGTCCTTACGGGCAACGACAGCCTGGACGTGCCTATACGCGAGGCTATGAAGGATTTCTGGACCATTACGGCCTACGAGATTTGCAGCAGGGAAGACTTCGACGCCCTTAAGAAGGACGAGAAATACTACTTCCTTGCAGTGGACAAGGGACGTGACGGCATCCGCAACTGGCGATTGGTTAAAGGCGGCTCGGACAAGAGCCTTGCGTCGATGGTGACTGTGGCGGAGCTGCCCATTTGCCCGGCGGATGGCTACACGGGCAGGGAGTATTACCTGCTGCCGGCGCTTGTCTGCCATATGCAGCATCTTGCCGCTAAGGCTGTCGGCAGCAAGTATAAGGGTGCCGGCAAGGCTGTATCGACGCCCAAAGAGGCTGCGGCCCTGCCAATTTACATTTGCAGCGACGAGATTACTCCTGATGCAGAGCTTATCCAGAAGGATTTGATGGCTGCCAAAAGGATGTTCCTGGTGTCTGAGTCTGATGCCGATGGAACCTTCATGGATGGCCTTGCGGCTGCGGTTTGCTTTGTGGTTAAACCGCTGAATCCCAGGAAGGGACAGCTCTTCTTTGTTTATCTTGTGGATACTGTTACAAACGAACTTTACTACTTCAAAAAACATAAGGTATCGTCAGATGCCGGCTTGCTTAAAGAAGACATCAAGGCATTCGCCAAAGGAAGATAGAGGAGTATGATTACCGGAATTACGCCAGAGGGTATCCGTTACGCCGTGCGTCGCGCAGGCGCCGCTGTGGGCTATTGCGCCCTGACTATTGGCTGCGGTACCCGCGACGAGGGTTCTTTTCCCAGCGGAATAGCCCATTTTACTGAACATGCAATCTTTAAGGGTACCGCTCACCGCAGCGCCCGCAGTATAAATTCCTGCCTGGAGCTTCTTGGCGGGGAACTTAACGCGTTTACTACCAAGGAGGAAACCGTCATCCATGCTACTGTCCTTAAGGAGGATTTGTCCCGTGCTCTCAAGTTGCTTGTAGAGCTTGCTACGGAGCCGTCTTTCCCAGAGGATGAGATAGAGATTGAAAAGGGTGTCGTGGTAGAGGAGATTCAATCTTACAAAGACAGTCCTGCGGACGATGTTTACGATTGCTTCGAGGAGCTTTTCTTCAAGGGGCATCCGCTTAGCGGGCCTATCCTTGGTACGGAGGAGTCTGTGCAGGGCATTACGGTGCAGCAGTTGAAGGACTATACTGCCGGCGGCTTTACGCCTGACAGGATGGTGCTTAGCATGGTGGCCGATCTGCCTGAAGATCGCATGGTGGCGATGCTTCATCGTGCTAGCGCTCGCCTCCAGCCTGTGGCTTGCGTAGGCATGGTGAAGGAGGATGGTGCTGTGGTCGGGAGCGTGAGTTTCACGACCACAGCACCATCCGACATAAGCCTAGCCACAGGCTGGAGCGAGCGCGGGGGCTTTGACGAGGTGGTGAAGAAAGATAACCACGAGGCGAACGCGGTCTTCGGCGGCTATGCACCATCGCTGGCAGACGGCCGGCCGCGGCTGGTAGCAGGCCTTCTATCCAACATCCTTGCCGGCCCCGCATCCAACTCCGTCCTAGGCAGCGTGCTACGCGAAAGGAATGGCTGGGTGTACGGCGTAGAGGCGTCTTACACGCCCTATAAGGAAACCGGCATCATGGCCATCAGCCTTGGCTGCGACCCCTCGAACCTTAGCAAAGTAACACGCGCGGTGCGCCGCGAGCTAAGCCGCATGTGCGAGGCTCCAATGGCACCCCGCACCTTTGCCGCCGCCAAAAAGCAGCTGCTGGGCCAGATGGCAGTATCCACTGCCAATGGTGAATCCCAGTGCCTTGGCCTAGGCAAAAGCATGCTGGCCTTCGGCCGCGTACTAGAAGACCAGGTGGTTCGCCAGGAGATCCTCTCCATCACGGCAGAAGAAGTACGCGCAGCGGCAGAAGCCATCTTCGCCCCCGGAAAGTATTCATCGCTTGTATTCATATAAACCATGGAAACCCCGCTGGAAAAATACCTCAGAGAACACTCGGATGCCCAGTCGCAGGCCCTTGACTGGATTGTCCGCCAGACCCACATCCGCACCAATTACCCGCAGATGCTCTCCGGCTCTGTGCAGGGCGCGCTGCTTACAATGCTGGTAAAGCTGGTGAAGCCGCGCCGCGTGCTGGAAATTGGCTGCTTCACCGGGTATTCCACCGTCTGCATGGCCTACGGCCTGACGGAAGGCGGTCATATAGACTCGCTGGAAATTAACGAAGAGCTTGAGTATCTGATACTTGAAGGCTTTGAAAAAGCCGGTGTCAAGGACCGCGTCACCATGCACTTTGGGGACGCCAAGAAAACTCTTGGCACCCTTCAGGGCCCCTACGACCTGGTTTTCATGGACGCAGACAAGCGTGACTACTGCGCCTACTATGAACAAATGAAGCCACTGCTTCACAGTGGCTCCTTAATTCTTGCGGACGATGTCCTCTGGGATGGAAAGGTCTATGCTGATCCTGTTCCCGGTGACGCTCAAACCCGCGGCATTGTTGCTTTCAACGACATGATCGCCGCAGACCCGACAGTAGAAAAAGTACTTCTGCCGCTGCGTGACGGCCTTTATCTTATACGTAAAGTTTAACGTCGTCGGCGGTGACAGGGTTGCCGCCAAGGATTAGCAAACGCTCAACTACATTGCGAAGTTCACGGATATTACCCGTCCAGGAGCGCTGCTGCAGCAGTGCCACAGCCTCCGGCGTAAACGGACGCGCGGGCTTTCCGGCCTCGGCGCTGACCTGCTCAGAGAAATAGTTCACCAACTCAGGGATATCCTCTTTACGCTCGTCCAGAGAAGGAACCTGAATTACAATTACGCTAAGGCGGTGATAAAGGTCTTCGCGGAAGTTGCCGGCGGCAATTTCTGCGCGCAGATCCTTGTTGGTTGCGGCAATTACGCGCACGTTAACCTCTATATCTTTGTCGCTGCCCACGCGGGAAAGCTTCTTTTCCTGAAGAACGCGAAGAACCTTGGCCTGCGCTGCCAGTGACATATCGCCAACCTCGTCCAGGAACAGGGTGCCGCCGTCGGCCTGCTCGAACTTACCCTTATGCTGCTTGATGGCAGAGGTGAAGGAGCCCTTTTCATGGCCAAACAGCTCACTTTCAATTAGTTCTGAAGGAATTGCGGCGCAGTTTACCTCTATGTAAGGCATAGCGCTGCGGACGCTCTTCTGGTGCAGGCTTCTGGCCACCAGCTCTTTACCGGAACCGTTTGCGCCGGTAATAAGCACACGCGCATCGGTAGGCGCAACCTTATCTATCATTTCGCGGATGTGAGTAAGGGCGGGGGAGTGGCCAATCATCTCTTGGCCATATACTTTCTTCTTTAGTATCTTATTGTCTGCCACCAGTTTAACTCTATCTGTGGCATTCTTTATGGTGATGAGTATTCGGTTGAGGTCCAGCGGTTTCTGGATAAAGTCGAAGGCGCCTTTTTTGATGCATTCCACTGCGGTCTGGATGTCTCCGTGGCCGGAAATCATTACAACTGCAGAGTCGATGCCCTCTTCTACCAGCTTCTCCAGGACCTCTGTGCCCTCCATTCCGGGCATCTTGATGTCGCAGAAAATAACGTCGTAGCGTTCTTTGGATGCGGCTTCCAGCGCGGAGGGGCCGTCCTCTGCTACATCGGCCTCGTAGCCTTCGTCCATCAATATTTCTTTCAGCGAATTGCGAATCGCCCTTTCATCATCTACAATTAAGATTTTCATATGCTTCAATGTTCGTTATACCGGACTCCCATCCAACGGGCTCCTGGAATATTTGGGTTTAAGTCGACCTTATGGTTGGAAGTCCGGTATCTCATTATTACAAATATCGGACAAAATTTTTAGTTTTTGAATTAAATCAGTAAATTTGTAAAGATATGACCAAAGAAACAATGAATACAATACCTGACATTATCATCGCAATTGACGGCTATTCAGCAACTGGCAAGAGCACTCTGGCCAAACTCATTGCCGCAGAGTTCGGTTTTACCTACCTTGACTCCGGTGCGATGTACCGCGCCGTAACCCTTCATGCCATGGAAAGCGGTTTTGTAAAAGGTGAGGCCATCGATGCCGATGCCCTTCTTGCCGATCTGACCAAAAATGGCCTGGACATAAACTTCGGGGAAGGGAACCGCGCCTTTATTGGCAGCCGCTGCATAGAGAAAGAGATCCGCAGCATGGAGGTATCGTCGCACGTAAGTCCCGTTGCGGCACTGGCATTTGTAAGGGCCTTTGTGGATGAAAAGCTGCACGAGTGGGGTCGCCGCGGCCGCGTGGTAATGGATGGCAGAGATATAGGAACCGCTGTCTTCCCGGACGCACAGCTAAAGCTGTTTGTGACGGCATCGGACCAGGTACGCGCCCAAAGGCGGTACGACGAGCTTATAGAAAAAGGTCAGCCTTCGTCCATGGAGGATGTAATAAAGAACCTTAAGGAACGTGATTATATAGATTCCCACCGCGAGACTAACCCTCTTCGCCAGGCGAAAGATGCCTTTGTGCTGGACAATTCGGACATGAATCTGCACGAAGAGCTGGTTTGGGTTAAGGGCCTGGTAATGGGAAGGTTCCAACTGTTTGAAGCTATATAGATGAACCTGAAAATAGAAATAGACCACCGTTCCGGTTTCTGCGGCGGAGTGATCCGTGCCATCGGGCAGGCAGAAAGCTATCTGGAAGCGCATCCCGGCAGCACGCTATGCTCTTTGGGCGCCATCGTCCACAATGAAGAAGAGCTGTCAAGGCTGTCCCAAAAGGGCCTCAGAACAATTGACAACCTGTCAAAGGCGACAGAGGGTCCGGTGCTGATCCGTGCCCACGGAGAGCCTCCGACAACCTATAAGCTGGCAGAAGAAAGAAATATCGAAATTATTGACTGCACCTGCCCCGTAGTGCTCAAACTGCAAAAGAGCATAAGGGAGGCCTATGCACGCGTGTCGGAAAAAGGCGGAAGGGTAGTGATTTTTGGCCGAATCGGTCATGCCGAGGTCCTTGGTCTTGTGGGCCAGACTGCTGCCGATGCCATTGTGATTGAAACCCCGGCCATGTTGCTTCATGCCCTTGATTGTGAGGTCATTGACGTAACGGCTCCGGTAGAGATTTTCTCCCAGACCACTGGCGACCCCGCTACCTTCGCAGAGATTTGCAGGATACTGCGTGGGGCCATGAAAGACGAATCGCTCCTTAACGTTCACAATACCATCTGCGCCCAGGTTTCTTCAAGGCACAGCCAGTTGTCGGAATTTGCCATGTCGCACGACGTAATTGTTTTTGTGTCAGGAAAATTCAGTTCCAACGGAAGCGTGCTGTTCAACCTGTGCCAAAGTGTGAACCCAAGATGCCACAGAATAAGCTCAGAGGCCGAAATTCAGGCCTCCTGGTTCAAGGATGGAGACAACGTAGGGGTATGCGGAGCGACCTCTACACCTAAGTGGCTTCTGGAGAAAATTGCCGTCGTTCTTGGCAGTTTCAAAACAGTTTCTTAACTTCGCAGGTCAAAACAAAAATTTTTATGGCAACAACAGCTGATTTTAAAAACGGACTTTATCTTAATTTCAATGGAAAACCGTGCTCTATCGTATGGTTTCAGCATGTAAAACCCGGCAAAGGCCCCGCTTTCGTGAAGACCAAACTTCGCAACCTTGAGAATGGCCGTATCCTTGAGAACACCTTCACAGCAGGTGCAAAGATAGACACCATCACCGTTGAGCGCAGGCCCTATCAGTTCCTTTACGGAGACGAGGACGGCTACAACTTCATGCACGAGGAAACCTACGAGCAGATCTCCCTTCCTAAGGAGCTCGTAGAGAACGCAGACCTCATGAAAGAAGGCCAGCACGTAGAGATGATGTTCGTTACAGAGCCGGAAGAAAGATGCCTCACCTGTGAGCTTCCTACATACGTTACTCTGGAGGTTACTTACTCAGAGCCTGCAGTTAAGGGAAATACCGCTTCTACCAGCGCCCTTAAGGAAGTTACTCTTGAGACCGGTGCTAAAATCATGGTTCCTCTTTTCATCAACACAGGAGAAAAGATCACCGTCAACACCACCGACCGTTCTTACGGCCAGCGCGTATAATCATACGCTAGTGAAAAAATTAACGGGGCTAATTACTTAGTCCCGTTTTTCTATTTTTATCTGTTGTATCAGGTAATTAGACCCTTCCAAACTTACAAAGATTGTTACCCTGAAGATATCCCCTCCGGCCTTCATTGAGCCCAGGGCGTACTTCATTGTTTCACGGCCCACGGTGTGCTCTATATTAAAGCTGCTGGGCTTGTAAGTGTCAAAGAAAGACTTCAGGATTTGCTTTGCCTGACTCTTGCTGGCATCGTTAGTGCCCTGAAGTACAGTTATTTCCAGATTGTCAGAGAACCATGCAGAGAGCTTTTCAACGTCTCCCATACGAATGTATTTTGTTATGGGATTGAAGACGTTGTACGATGCGCTTCTGGTTTGCTGTGTCTGGGCAGAGGCCCAAACGCAGCAAATCACTGAAAGCAGTGCAGGCAGTATGATTTTTTTGACATTCATCTCCTTATCAAGGAAATTTTTATGCAAATTCCGAGCCGAAATCTCCTCACATTTCATATATTTGCAAAAAGAGAAGAGGAACAGAAATGAAGATTACTCTGCTTACGGTAGGAAAAACAGATATGGACTGGGTAAAGCAAGGTCTTGAAATGTACCGCGCCCGCCTTGTTCATTACATCCCCTTTACCGTAACAGAGATTCCCGAACTCAAGGGCGTGGGCTCCTTGTCTCCCGCCCAGATAAAAGAAAAGGAAGGAGAGAAGATACTGGCCGCCCTTAAGCCTACGGACGATGTTATCCTGTTGGACGAGCACGGCCGCAAGTATCGTTCCCTTGAATTTGCATCCTTCCTTCAGAAGAAGATGGCCGGCAGCGGTAAGGACATAGTCTTTATAATTGGCGGCGCCTACGGCTTCTGTGAAAAAGTATATCAAAGGGCATCGGGAATGCTGTCTTTATCTGATATGACCTTCTCTCACCAGATGGTTAGAACGGTTTTTGCAGAACAGCTTTACCGGGCGTTCACCATCATGCGCGGGGAACCTTATCATAACGAGTAATGGATCCGGGAAAGGTGATAAAAGGCATACGTAAATTCATGAAGGACAACCTTGCAGTGGTCCTTCAGGTTCTTGCGGTGTTGATTGTTGTCTTGTCCTTCCTGCTTAACGGCGGCTCTGACCGCACGGACACCGCAGCCCGCAGCCTTTCTTCAAGAATATCTTCAAGGGTTCAGCTCTTAGAGCAATACATGCAGCAGGCCAGGAGCCAGTCACTGAACAGCTGGCTGTCCCTGGAAGACCTGCCGCAGGATATGGTTATCTACCGGTACACAGGGGACTCGCTCCAGTCCTGGTGCCACCAGTTCCCGGTTGCCGACGACGAGATCAATGCCAGCAGCACCTTCCGCATGGCGCCAACCCTTACCAATTCGCTTGACAAGCCGCTGGCAGAAATAGACTCTGTACTAAGCTTCCGCAGCATCGGACCAAAATGGTATATTGCCAAAAGCATACAAGATTCCAAATGCCGGGTGATTGGCGGACTGGAGATTAAAAACACCCTTAATACCACCACCGTTAACGGCGTAAGCAGCGAACTAAGGCTGTCAGACCGCTTCTGCGTATATCCATTGAGCTACAGCGGCGGCGCCGTGGTTCAGGTGGACGGCAAGCCCATGCTTAAGGTTATTCAGGAAAATGCCCAGGTGCCGCTAATGATACCGGACACCATCCTGGCCTGGATAGCCCTGCTCATCATGCTTGTGAGCGCCTTTGTTTATCTGTACGCCCACAGGACAATTAAGGGTATGGTAGTCACGCAAGTATGGCTGCTTCTGGTGCTGGCCCTGTTCTACATTGCAGGCCGGCTTTTCCCCGGCTCTACCGGCATCTTCTCTCCGTCCATCTATGCCGATGGCTCTGTTTTCTGCTCCCTGGGTGCGGTGCTGCTCATAAATATAGCAATCACCCTTGTAGTCTATACCGTTTATTGTGTCCGCCTGCCAATGATAATGGCGGTCAAGAGGCAGAAAGGATGGCTTTTCTACCTGCTGGCCTCCATGCCCATCGTGGCCATTGTGGTGGTAGTTTCATATTCGCTGGTATCGTTCAGGAGCATAATTGTCAATTCAAATATCTGCCTTGAGCTGTTCAGGGTATCGGAGATAAGCGAGTACACAATTTACGTGTACATATCCTACATCTTCCTCTTCACCACATGCGTGCTGATGCTTCAGATGCTTAGGCCGCTGATATCAAGGCTCTTTGGAATAAGGATTAATTTCCTGTCCCATGTGGGCAGGATGGTGGCCGTGGTGGTATGTGCCGCCGCCCTTGTGACGATATCCTCTACAGAAGGCCTTAAACGCGAGCAGAAGAGGGTTAGCATTTGGGCGAACCGTCTTGCGGTAGAAAGGAACCTGGCCTTTGAACTTCAGCTGATGACGGCATCTGCCGCTATCGAGTCGGATGCAATTATCGCCGCCCTGCTGGACCAGAACGCCAGTTTCAGGGTTATACTTAACCGCATTACAGAAAACTATCTGGTCCGTCTTTCACAGGACTACGAGGTTGGCATGTACCTGTTCAAAGAGAATGAGGGCGATCCTGCCATCCTGACCTTCCTTGCCGACAGGCTGTCCAACGGCTCCCCGGTATCCGACGATTCCAGGTTTGTATATACCCGCTCTGCCCAGGGCCGTCCGCAGTACACGGGCCACTTCGTATTCTACACCCCTCACAATGGAGGCCTGACAAACCTTATCCTTACCATAGAGGCCAGGACGGATTCTGACGATGTGGGCTATTCCGCCATCATGGGCAGCACGTCGCCCGGAAGCATCGTACTGCCGCACAATTATTCTTATGCTAAGTATCTGGGAGACAAGCTTATAAGCTATAAGGGAAACTATGCATATCCTACCATACTGAAGGACAAGTTCAAAGAGGTTTCCAGGACAGACCGCGCCTCCAGGGTGAGCTTCGACGGCTACGAGCACTTCTTTAAGAAGGTTTCTGCAGACGAATTCATTGTCATTTCCCGCGGCGAGGTAGAATTCAACAACTACCTTGTTGCTTCCTTCCTGGTGGCCCTGATAGCCATGGTCATACTGTCCCTGATTGCCATCGACAGGAAGCAGCGCTCCGCCTTTGCAAAGAACTACTACAAGTCCACCTTCAACACGGTGCTCTTCGTCTCACTTGTGGGCACCATGGTGGTTCTGGCCCTTATCAGCGTGCTGTTCGTTTACCGGCGCAACGAGGCCAACATCAGCAACCTGATGACCAGTAAGATCAGCACCATCCAGTCCCTGATGCAGTCAGAGATACGATATTACAATACGTACGAGGACTTTGACACCCAGCAGGCATCGCAGATGATATCGGCAATAGGGGACCATACCAAGAGCGACCTTACCCTTTATACAACCGACGGCCGTGTGTTCAAATCTACCAGACCGGAGGTCTTCGAACGCCTGCTATGGGGCACCAGGGCCAATGAAGAGGCCTACAGGAACATAATGTACGACAACAAGCGCTACTATATACATAAGGAAATTGCTTCCGGCAGGCAGTACTATGCAATGTACGCCCCGCTCTTCAACGGAGACGGAAAGATTCTTGCCATCCTGTGCGCTCCTTATACGGATACGGGTCTGGAATTCCGTTCAGAGGCCCTGTTCCATTCGCTGTTCATTATATCCCTCTTCTTTATATTGCTGTTCATGGCAAGGCTGATATCGTCCCGCATCATCGACAAAATGTTCATTCCGCTGCTGGATATGGGACGAAAGATGGTATCGGCCCGCAAAGAGGGTCTGGAATATATTATTTACGACAGGGAGGACGAGCTTTCATCCCTTGTGCGTGCATACAACTTCATGGTGCACGACCTGTCAGAGAGTAGCCGCCAGCTGGCTAAGGCAGAGCGTGACAAGGCTTGGAGCGAAATGGCCCGTCAGGTGGCCCATGAAATCAAGAACCCGCTTACTCCTATCAAGCTTCAGATTCAAAGGCTTATGATGCTGCGCGCCCGCGGCGATGCTTCATGGGGCGAGAGGTTCGATGCCATGGCACCTGTCATTCTGGAGAGCATCGACACCCTGACTGATACGGCAAACGAGTTCTCTACCTTTGCGAAACTGTATTCAGAGGCGCCTGTGACCATCGATCTGGACAAGTTGATAGGGGAGCAGATATCCCTCTTCGACGGCAAGGGAGATGTTGAATTCCAGTACTTTGGCCTGCAGGGTGCCGTAATTGAAGGCCCCAAGCCGCAGATTACCCGCGTCATTGTGAATCTTATCACCAATGCCGTTCAGGCAGAGGCAAGCAAGATATATGTGTCGCTGCGCCTTAGCGGCCGCGACGGCTTCTATGATATTGTAGTTGAGGATAACGGCCCCGGCGTCAAGGACGAAAACCGTGCCCGCCTGTTCACGCCTAACTTCACTACCAAGAGCAGCGGCAGCGGCCTTGGCCTTGCAATCTGCAAGAGCATTCTGGAAAGGTGTGGAGGCGAAATCTCTTACAGCAGGTCCTTCACCCTTGGTGGAGCCTGCTTCACAGTGAAACTACCTAAGAAATAATTATTTCTGGCGGATGAAGACCTGGATAGGGCAGCCTGTCAGGTCAAAGTGCTCGCGCAACTTGTTCTCCAGGAAGCGCTTGTACGGCTCTTTCACGTACTGCGGCAGGTTGCAGAAGAAGGCGAACGACGGTGATGCCGTAGGCAGCTGGGTTATGAATTTGATCTTCACGTACTTGCCCTTCCATGCCGGCGGGGGATAGTTCTCTATCTCCGGAAGCATGACCTCGTTCAGAACAGAGGTCTGGATCTTGCGGCTGTAGTTGTCGTAAACCTTGCTTACGGCGTCCAGAACGTCCAGTATGCGCTGCTTGTTAAGGACGGACGTAAAGATAATGGGAACGTCGTTGAAGGGGGCCAGACGGGCCTGAATACCCTCTTTATAGGTCTTCATCGTCTTGGAATCCTTCTCTATTGTGTCCCATTTGTTCACTACAACAACGCAGCCCTTCTTGTTCTTGCGAATCAGGTTGAAGATGGCCATGTCCTGTGCCTCGATTCCGTTGGCGGCATCGATCATGAGGATGCAGACGTCGGAATGCTCTATTGCCCTGATGGCACGCATTACTGAATAGAATTCAAGGTCTTCTGATACCTTGGTTTTGCGGCGCATGCCGGCGGTATCTACCAGTATGAATTCGTGACCGAATTTGTTGTAATGAGTTGATATTGAGTCTCTTGTTGTGCCGGCAACTGGGGTGACGATGTTTCTTTCTTCTCCCAGCAGGGCGTTTGTGAGGGACGATTTTCCCACGTTAGGCTTGCCCACAATTGCGATGTGAGGCAGGCCGGCGAAGGGATCCTCTACGTGCTCTTCTTCGGGGAGAAGGCGTACGATCTCGTCCAGCAAGTCGCCGGTACCGCTGCCGTTGGCGGCGGAAATGCTCCAGATCTCTCCCAGACCCAGGGAGTAGAACTGGTAGGTGTCATAGACTTTGTCTCCGTTGTCCACTTTGTTAACGCAAAGGACTACGGGTTTCTTGCTGCGGCGCAGCAGGTCTGCAATCTCTGAGTCGTAGTCAGTTATGCCTGTTGCGGCCTCTACCATGAACAGTACAAGATCCGCCTCTTCGATGGCAATCACCACCTGTTTGCGAATCTCCTGCTCGAAGGCATCGTCGCTGCCGGAAGACCATCCGCCGGTATCAACGACGGAGAATTCATGGCCACACCAGTCGCACTTTCCGTAATGACGGTCACGGGTTACGCCTGCGGTTTCGTCCACTATGGCCTGGCGCATACCGACCAGGCGGTTGAAGAGGGTGGATTTGCCTACATTAGGCCTTCCAACTATTGCTACTAAACTCATGATTGTTTGGGTTTATCAAAGTCATAAAGGGAGCAGCCGGCGCAGTCTTCGGACCACTGGCCGTTGCAGCCGGCCTTGCTTCCTTTTTTATGTTTACGATGAAGTTCTGCATCTTCCTCTTTGAAGCAGTGGATTCCCCTTTTGCGCATTTCCGGGTTGGAGCCCACGTCGCTGTTGGGAAACTCTTTCTTGCGGAATATTATATTGAAACTCATTATAAATACTCCGAAGCCAATAATAATCAGCGCTGCCAGAAAGACCTTCATCGGCAAAAATTCTAATGTACGAACTCAGAGCTAATCTGCTCGTAGTTGTAAACACGGTGGATAATGTTGGCGAAGGTCTCTGTCATAGATACCACGGTGATCTTGCTCTTGTCCTTGGTGGGGTCTGAGCTAAGAGGAATGGTATCGGTAACTACAACCTCCTTAAGTGCGGATGCGGCGATGTTCTCGTAGGCGTGGCCGGAGAGAACAGCGTGGGTTGCGCAGGCACGGACAGATGCAGCGCCCTTTTCCATAAGCACGTCAGCGGCTTTCTTAAGGGTACCTGCAGTGTCAATCATATCATCTACGATGACGATATTCTTGCCTTCAACTTCTCCGATTGCGGTAATTGATGCTACTTCGTTTGCTTTCTCGCGTGACTTGTGGCAGATGATTACCGGGCAGGCAAGTTCCTTTGCGTAAACGTTGGCCCTCTTTGCACCACCCATATCAGGAGCGGCGATGGCCAGGTTCTCAAGGTTCAGGGACTTGATGTAAGGAAGGAATACCTTGCTTCCGTAAAGGTGATCTACCGGGAAGTCAAAGAAGCCCTGGATCTGCTCTGCGTGAAGATCGCAGGTCATGACGCGGTCTGCACCGGCGGCTTTAAGCAGGTTTGCAACCAGCTTGGCGCCGATAGAAACTCTGGGCTTGTCTTTGCGGTCCTGGCGGGCCCATCCGAAGTAAGGCATAACAGCTATTACCTTGTCTGCCGATGCCCTCTTGGCTGCATCGATGGTGAGGAGCAGCTCCATAAGGTTCTCGGTCGGGGGGAAGGTAGACTGAAGAATGAATACAGTGGCACCGCGGACGCTCTCTGTGAAGGCGGGCTGGAATTCGCCGTCACTGAACTTGGTAACTACTGATGCTCCAAGATGAAGCTCCGGCTCTTCTGGATACTTAATCTTGTTGAAAGCATCTACCACTTTAACTGCAAAATCTCTTGAGGCTGAACAAGAGAACAGTTCCATTCTGCTAGGGTTAGACATTGTAATTAATTAGTTTTTAGAAGTTTGTTTATAAAATTCAGGATTTCTTCTCTTCCCAGTCCCGTCTCTGAAGAACTGGCAAAGCACTCTGGCTTTGCCCCGTCCAGTACGGGTTCCAGCTGCCGCAGGTTAGCCTCTATCTGCCTTTCTCTTGCCACCGGTCCCATCTTGTCTCCCTTTGTAAAAATAAGGGAGAAGGGGATAGTACTGCCTGCAACTTCTGTTATGAACTCTACGTCTGCCTTCTGCATATCATGCCTGCTGTCTACCAGAACAAACAGGTGCTTAAGCTCCTCTGAATGATTCAGGTAATCGCTTATGATAGCCTGCAATTTCTCTTTCTCCTTCTCTGGCAATTTTGCATATCCGTAGCCCGGCAAATCTACCAAATACCAGCTTCCGTTAATGCGGAAGTGATTGACTAACTTTGTCTTACCCGGCGTGGCAGAGGTCATTGCCAGCTTCTTGCTACCGGTAAGCATATTAATGAGTGAAGATTTGCCTACGTTCGATCTTCCGATGAACGCTACCTCCGGGAGTCTCTCCTTGGGTCTTTGATCTACCCTGGTGCTGCTACCGGCGAATATGGCTTCAGTAATTTTCATAATTCCGTGCAAAGATAGCAAAAAGTGATGCAAATTTAAAGAAAAATCGTATATTTGCAGTCCTTTTCCACGAGGCCTCGCGCCTCGCACGGTTAAGCGGACGGTTCCGTAGCTCAGCTGGATAGAGCAACAGCCTTCTAAGCTGTGGGTCTTGGGTTCGAATCCCAACGGAATCACAAAGGTAAGGGGTCGGGGCCAACAGGCCCCGATAATTGTAAGAACCAGCCACTCAAAAACTTGTTTTTGGATGGCTGGTTCTTGCATTTATCCTGCCGCCCGCTTGCGGGCGACGTCCCGGTGGGCTCTGTTCAATGGCCCTCCTCGCGCCCGCCGGTTTTAGGAGCTTAAACAAATTATTGTAGAGAGATTCTCAATGTCCTGGGAACGCCTTACAGCGCCTCGAACTTGTAGCCAAGGCGATGCAGCTGGATGGCGGCGCCAATCTTGAACATCGCCTCCACGGTAGAAAGAAACATCCTGTAAGCATCGGCCGTACCAGGCTCCGGACACTGCCGCATAAGGTAATGATAGGCATTAGCAGCACACATCTGCATAGCATCCACACTCCACTTGCCATCCTTCAGGATGGAGGATGTGATATGGTCGTCCATGTCGTCGAAACCCCTCTCTCCCTGAAAGATGCTGTACGATGCCTCTGAGTATCGGGCCCAATCCTGATCCCAAAGCTTGGCTACCGCCATGCCCAGATAACCCGCACAGCCCAGGCAAAACTCCGGATAAGAGTTGAAGTTGCTAACCGCGTCGCCATAAAAAGCCGGCGCATACCGCACCCATGCCTGGTCGATATCCGGTGTTGCCAGCAACGTGCCCTTAAGCAAGCCCGCATCCGTACAAACCCCCAGCAAGTGCTGCAGGATGCCTGATTTATATTGTTCTAGAAAGTTGTCCATGGTAGGGGAAGTTGAAGATTCTTGCAAAAGTACTCATTTCTTGCGAAAATCTTATTAACTTTGCGGCGAGACAATAAACCGTGATACGGATGGACACAGGGTAGTGCTAAGTCCCCGCCAGCTTAATCCTCGCTTTTTGAAGTAATTCCGCCACGTGGTCTTGGGGCAAAGTTAACAGAAGGCCAATCGGCCTTCTGTTTTTTATTAGTAATCACCGTCGAAGAGATTGTCGTCCGGATGGTACACTAGTGTATCCTTTTGAACAGGAAAACTATTATGCCGTTTCTTTTGCTAGCAGTTTGCCGATGAATTCTCGTGTTGCCAGCTCTTCTTTGCCGTGTTTAACAAGGAAGTTGAAAAGCTTTTTCTGATCTTCTCTTATTTCTCCAGTCTTAATTATTTGGAGGTTGTTGAGGCCGAAGAGTGTGGAGAGGTTCCCGTCTGTCATGCTCTGAAGGGATCGCTTGATTTGGTTCTCTGATAAGCTATCGCGAGTGAAGATAGTAATTTCCTTGCGCCGGGTCGCAGAGTAGTTGGTTTGCTGGGTGAAGAAAGCCTTAAAATACTGGCGGTCGTTCTCTCCGATTGAATGACCGAAAATGACTATTTCGTCGGCGTCCTGTAGATCAGCTACAAGTGCGGGAGGGTTGTAAGCTGGGTCAAAAGACTTCTGGAGGAAATCATAACTGGCGTTGAACTCTTTGTCATCGCGGGTGCCGATGATAATTCTTCCATCTTCGCAACTGCCATGCATATAGTGGACTATGGCAGCATCCGGCTTGCGTCCGTTGAGCAGTATACGAGTGTAGTTAAATGAGTACACATTGACGAAGTCACCTTTCCGCGCTTCTTCATCCAGAAATGCAAGAATCTGAAAAGCGATTGTATTACTTGCCTGCATAATCATTCCAAGGGTGCCAAGATACTTGCACAGGCCTTCTTTGATGAGTCGAAGCGAATTTTTTTCGCGCCAGATGGATGGTTGCATCATATCTTCCCGGTAAGGCATCAAATAACGCGGTGAGAGTTTGGGATTCTCCACCAGATAGCCTTTCTGTAAGAGGGAATTGGCGGCGTCGTAATACTCATCAGCAACTCCAAAAGACAGGTATGCAGGATCAACGTTCGTAACAAACTTCTTCTCATCTGGTGTTAGAACATCCGGAATTTCATTTCTTTTACGAAGGTCAGTGTAGTATTTCCAAAGCTCATTCTCAAGGTCATACCATTTGACAGATTGAAGATTATCTGGCCAGGTCTGATTCAGATGGGAAATAAGTGCCGACGGGTAATCTTTCGGGCAATACTCGGATTCCCAAAAGTCTTTGTAGGACGTTTTGAGACCAAGGTCAAGATCAAAGCCATTGCCTAGAACGAGGACTATTTTGCGTGGTTCCATATTGTGCTAAAATTATGGTCTTACAAAGCTATCAAATCTGCATAACAATTCAAAGACACAGGGTGTTACGTTTCACTCTTGAAGGAATGGGCGGGAAGCGGTGCTAACTATAGTATGTTGATAACTTTAGTTAGCATATCTACCTTTGTAATTAGTAAATCAAGCAATTACATAATGGAAAAAGAACCTATTCTCAAGGCTTTCGGGCAGAGAGTACAAGAGCTTAGAAAAGAAAGTAATCTGTCACAAGAACAGCTTGCTGACTTGGCCGGTGTACATCGAACATATATCGGTATGATAGAACGTGCAGAAAAGAACATTACCCTCTGTAATATCGAGCGCATCGCTAAAGCATTGAAATCGGACATCAAAGATTTATTCTGATATGGCAACAATTGTCCCAGTTACTATTAACGAAAATTCTAGAGCGGATTATAGGCGTACTCTAACAGAGCTGTTTCTAAATGAGCCAAACGGTGCTGCTGGCGCACCAAGCAATTTCGAATACAACGTAGAAACAGATAATGCTGGAAACCGGATTTATTTGAAGAGGCCCACGAATCTTAATAAAGGTTTCGACTTTGAGGTCCGTATTTCAAATCAAAGATTTAAACATGTAAGCAAGAATGGTCGTGTATCCCATAGCAATAGGCCTTCTCACGATAATATCTTAGATGACCTTGCAGCGAAGAAGGCAGAAGACCCTGCGCAATATTCAACTCTTCGTGCTATCATAGACCGTATTTTTAACTGTAACGAGATTGATCCTTTGGAGTATAATGCGTTTACCTTCCAGAGTGGCTATCCTGTTGACATGATTTGCAAGTGTATTAAGTGGCTCTTTATTGAACAGGATATAACATACTGGAATTGGAGTGGTCGCAATATGCTTTACAATGGTATTCGAAGCATTTAGCATTTTGCCTATGTATAATCCAAAGTATTTCATTGACAATGAGATGTGGCAGTACCGTGATCCTAAAGGTCCTGCCATTCACACCTTTGTGGCTTCTGATGGAACAGCAATCGGTATCTTTCAAGGGAAAAAAGGAGCACGACCCGATCTGGATTTCCGCGTGAAGATTCTTCAGCCAAAACCCGATGCGAAGCCGTTCCTTCTTCCCCACGACGAATGGGTAGTAGACTTACTGCTAAAAGCACAGCACCACAAAGATGCGGTTGTTCGTTTACTGGACTATTATCTTGAGTTCTATGAATCTTGCAAGCCTTTCGACTCACTGGAAGAGCGTAAGCTTTATCAGCCTCGCACCCTAAAAGAGATCGAGACCAAGTTTGCAAATGTTAGTACTCCAGGGACAATGTCCATCGGTGGAATTGCCATTATCCTTGAACTATTCTGCTTGTGTGAGAAACAGACGTCTGATGCCCATCAGTTCAAACTGGCGCTTCAGTGGACAAAAGAGTGCATTTTGGGCCAACGGGACTTCAAGAATGTCCTTAATTTGGTGATTCGACACAGAGAGTATTAGAACGGAAGTTCGGGGCCGTAATACGTCTCAGGCTCAAATAGTACACGGATGTCTTTATCCTGAAAGAATTTTGCTTGCTTCTCTAACTTTTTCAGGATCTCTCCTCTACGATTAATGCTATTCAGTTCCTCGCGACGGGCTTTGCTCATCTCGAGGAATTTTTCTTCCTGGTCAATGCCGAGGAAATGGCGACCCAGTAGTGTTGATGCAATGCCGGTTGTACTGCTACCAGTGAATGGGTCAAGAATCCATGCTCCTGGCTTTGTTGAGGCTTGGATAATACGTGCCAGTACACATAGCGGTTTCTGCGTGGGATGCTTTCCACAGGATTTTTCCCATGGTGCAATAGCCGGTAAGGTCCAGACGTCGCGCATTTGTGTACCACCATTTATCTCTTTCATCAGCTCATAATTGTAGTAGTGAGCCGTTTTCTGTTCCTTACGAGCCCAAAGGATGTATTCTGCGGAGTATGTAAAATATCGGCAGGATAGATTGGGTGGTGGATTCGTCTTTACCCAGGTAATGCAGTTTAGAATTTTGAAATCCAACTCTGTTAAGCAACGAGCAACAGAGAAGATATTGTGATAGGTGCCGCTAACCCAGATGGTTCCGTCGGATTTTAAATGCTCTCGGCATGCTGCCAGCCATGTTTTGTCAAATTTGTAATCCTCTTCAAAGCCCTGGGACTTATCCCACTTGCCCTTATTCACGGATACAGGAACACCGCTCTGTATGCTTATACCGCCGTTTGACAGGTGATATGGCGGATCGGCAAAAATCATATCGAACTTGAAATCGAATGAGTTCAGAAGTTCGACACAATCTCCCTGCAGGAGCGTGAAGTTTTTATCCTGTGATTTGTAGTAGGCTGTGGGCATATAAATTATACCAGCTCTTTTCCTATAACACCCTCTTCAAGGTCAACAATGTTGTACATATGTTCCAGAACGTCAAAGGTTTCTTTGAGGTTATTAACTGCAGAACCCCAGCCCTGGCCATCTGTAATCCATACAAATGTGAAGTCTTTGTGACCGTTGGTCTCTAGAGCAAGCGTCTTATAACTACGGGCTGTCTCATTAAGCTTGGAGCCGCTGCTAGCGTAGAAGTTTGTCTCTATACCATAAATCCTGTTAGGACGTTTTATCACAAAGTCAAAACGCTTTTCAGTACCACCCTTGTTTGAGATGCAAGAAAGATTAATTCTCCATTTCTGTTCTATGTCGTGAATGTACATCTCCTTGAAGTAATCCTTATCCCTCACAAGACCAGCCTTCTGTAAGAAACCTTCAACAAGGTCTTCCATAACATGGCCACCACGGTTCTTTCGCGCATTGGAATCCAAGCCGGTTTCTACGCCGGTAACGTAGTCTATCAGGTTGTTGATATGCTTGTTCTGCATTAGATCAAACAAGCCGGTTTCTCGCATAAATACAACGTACTCTTCAATCTCGTAGTTGGCTCGTTTGAAGTCATAAATGTGTTCTCCGTCAAAATCAACGGTGAGAATGTCAGACTCGCGCTTTGCAAGCAAGATAGGGATGCATTTGAGAATCTCGGGATAGCGCTTGTACAACGTCACAAAGGCATTTTCTATGTCTTCGCAGCCAATAAGGGAGTTCATGATGTTGAGCTCCACCCTAATTGCATCTACATTACGGTAGACTTTTTCAAAGTCCGTGTAGTACTTATAACCGGCAATGGCTGGACGGAAACCTGCCAGCCATGTTTGAAAATCTCTCATAATTACACGTTAACTACGTTAGAAATCATCAGTTCGGAAATGGTTCCGCGGCCAGAGGCATCAGAATTAATCATTCTGGCTGCAGATACTCTTTTGATGAAGAATTGTTGGTATAAGGTGTCGAAGAAATCCTCTTTTGGATTGACATCCTTCGGGTCAGAGTTGCTGGCTACGAAGAGGGCCTTTTCCTTGCTTATCTGGCTACAGAAGTCGCGGAGTCGGAGTTGCTCGTAGTCGTCGAACCCCTCCTTTGCGTAGGATGTAAATGAAGAAGTTTCAGTGATGGGTTTGTACGGAGGGTCGAAATAGAACAATGTATCAGGACTAGCGAAACGACCAGTTTCGGCAAAGTCACCACAAAGGATTTCGACCTTCTGTAGAACCTTAGAGCTAGCACGTAAATTGTTTATATCGCAGATGCGAGGATTGGCATACTTGCCGTGAGGTACGTTGAATTCGCCCTTTGAATTGACTCTATATAGACCATTGAAGCACGTCCTGTTGAGGAAGATGAAGAGAGCAGCCGTTTCTATTGGTGAAGTAGGCTTAGTGTTGAAACGGGCTCTCTTCTCCATGAAATACGCCTTGCGGTCTTCTGCGTCCATGGGAATATATTCGTCTTGGATGTGAGCAAGATCTATGATAAGATCCTCTACGTCCTCCTTGATGACATGATAGGTACAGATAAGTTCCTGGTTGATGTCGTTGATGACAGCTCTCTCAATGTTGGGATAAGCTTGAAGAATCCAGAACATAACGGCGCCACCACCTACAAACGGCTCCACATACGTAACATGCTGACGTGATGCGAAATCGCGAGGTAGCAATTTGCGAATCTCAGTCAGCAACTGTGTCTTCCCTCCAACCCATTTGATAAATGGCCGAGCCTGATTCTTGTCTTCAAACAACTTCATTAGAACTACATTTTCTACAAAGATACAAAAAGTTCGGATCGGACAAAGTGGAAAATGAAAAAAGTCATACAACGTTATTATTTCGCTCTCACTTTAGTTATCTGCACTTGCATTCCCATGGCGGCAACAATCTTGAAGAAGGAGGTTGCGGTGGGGTTAATCTGGCCGTTTTCTATGCGTGAAATGTAGCTTTTATTTGCGCCGATTTTTTCTGCGACCTGCGTCTGTGTCATTCCGGCTTCTTTCCTGGCGGTACGCAAGATTTGTCCGGAATAGAAGGCGTCGGCTTCTAGCTCGAACTGAGCTCTTTCCGGTGTTCCTGTTTTGCCATACTTTGCATCAAGAGTTGCATCATAATCTCTGATTATGTGGTCGTTTTTGTGTTCTGTAATCATGATTATTCCTCCGTTTTTATTATTTGCAAAGATATGAAAAAGTTTCAAGCTATTGCAACTTTAGCGAAGGAATTATCTACTTCAGGTTACCCCAAAATTGCCGAAAATGTGATTTTTCAGCGTTTTTTATTGCCGAAAATGTGATTTTTTCGCGAAAAAAGGTGCCGAAAATGTGATTTTTCCGGGTTTTTTGATGCCGAAAATGTGATTTGACCATGGAATTACCCGCGGCGCTACCGTCCAAAAAGTGCCAATAGTGGGCGTCAGCGGCATTTTTTAGGGGGTATAACGCCCATATTCACTGGGATGTGGGCGTTACATGGGGTATTTGATGTGCGCCCTTTTTGTTGGACGGATTTAACAATAAGATATTTGGTTTTGAGTTCGGTATTGTACCGGACTCATTCCATTCAACTTTTTCTTGATTCGATCTTCGTTATAGTAACGCAGATATTCATCAAGTTCTTTCAAGAAGTGCTCGACGGAGTCGAACTTTTGCAAATATAACAATTCTGATTTCAAAAGACCGAAGAAGTTTTCTATCACGGCGTTGTCCAAACAGTTCCCTCTCCTGGACATGCTTTGTATTATATTATTATCTTTCAGTAACTTTTGATAATCTTTGTGCTGATATTGCCAGCCTTGGTCGGAGTGGGGTGCCCCGAAAAACTTGGACATAAAACGAAAGGATTATGCCAGAGTTAAAGAGAGCCGTGAGTACACAAGTGAAAATCAAGGTTATCCGAGCGATTGAATCGGGCATCCGGATGCAAACGGTA
>Ga0256405_10002311_pt1 | contig 44625 bp, 31 predicted proteins | sample RumenRJG_02DNA_FD_189096 | JGI IMG/M metagenome (GOLD analysis project Ga0256405, IMG submission 189096) | Bovine rumen microbial communities from Lethbridge, Alberta, Canada - RJG_02 | ecosystem: Host-associated > Mammals > Digestive system > Stomach > Rumen | place: Canada: Alberta... | reverse complement strand
GAAATAATCGATTTTATAATAAAAGAAGCATCCAAAGAACTAACACAATACGAAGAACATCAATATGATGAAAAAGAGCGAAAAACCCCAGATGTTAATAACAAACATCCGGGAAACAAGAAAAAAATACACTAATTAACTTTAAACACACACAAAATTAGTGAGTTTTTAAATCTTGTTTAATTTTTTGTTCACAAATAATATAAAAAACTTACGAAATCAAATATCTTTACTAGAATAATATAACAATGTTATTAAAAACCAATTATGATGAAAAATTTCATCTAAAATATATTAAGTTTCTAGGAATGCATGATTTCAGATAAAAATAATAATTTTAAAGCTCCTGAGTATAAAATACAAAAAGAAAGGGAGTATTATGTTCTTCTTAAATTTTTAAGTTATGCTGATAAATGTGGTTTGAAAGTTAATGGAGAAGAACTAAGATTTTGGATTCATAATAAATTGAATGAGCCATTTGATTATTCTCTGTATCAAGATGGAGTTATGGAAGTAATGTCTCTTGCTCAACATTATGGTTTACCTACTAGGGCATTGGATTGGTCTTATGATTATAGAGTTGCATTGTATTTTGCCGTAAAAGATGTATTAAATTCCAATAATAATTCTGATGGTGTTTTATGGGCATTAAATCATAAATTAATTGAAGTCCCGGAATATCATAATCTTCAATATAATTTGAGGATTCACAGACCGGAATATAATACAAATCCAAACTTAAATGCTCAAAAAGGTTTGTTTACATTTTTAGAAAGATATGTTGGAGAGTATAATAAACCATTGGATGAGATTATTTCATCAGAGTTAAATCAAAAACCTGAAAATAAAGGAGTATCTATTTCAAAAGATGTAAAAGTTACTGTAGTTCCAAATGATATTTCTAAAGATGATGTGGTTTTTTATAAATTCATTATTCCTAAAGGAATTAAACCAGAAATTTTAAAGGAGTTATATCTGGAAGGTTATTCCGAAGAATATTTGTTTCCAGGTTATGATGGTGTTTCTAAATCAATACTTAATAGAGTAAAGTTAAATGAGATATTAAAAAATCATGATGAATATATTAAAAAAAGTATACTATTGTCTGTGGACTGGAATTTAAATGAGATTGTAAATAAAAATCAACTTTATGTATTTGTAAACTTTGATTTTAAAGAAGAAATTGATAAAATCTTTATTTGCCATAATAATTGGGTCGTAGGATATTTTAGAGGAAATGAAATAATTAAAAATTCGCTAAATGTGTTATGGGAACAATTTGGAGAATATTCCGGTTTATCTGAAGATATATTTAATGAGTGTTTTAAAGGCAACGATGAAGCATTTGCAATCAGAATCAATGATTTAAATATTTTTAACCATCCAATTAAATTGTGCGACTTTGATTTAGGGAATGACTTTTGTTTTGTAGAAGATAATGATGATTTAAAGTTTTTATTGAATTTCAATTAAAAAACAATTTAAATTTTTCTCAGAACTTTTGGGTGCAATTTTATTACAAAAATATAATCAATGTCGTCAATTCCTAGGGTATCATTTGTTTTTTTTTTACTCTTGAATTGTCTTCTATTTTTAATTTATCAGACTTTTGCATATTTAATCAGGAATCTTAAGTGACAATTTATGTTTCTTGATGTAGTTTCATGTTTTTGTACTTTATTTGGCGATCTACTACACGATTTAAAAAATAATTTCCACTTATTTTTTCGCAGTTCTTCAAATGGAGATAACAATATAAATGGCAAATGGTCATTTATATTTCTAATTAAGTTATCTTAATCAACACTATATTCCTCATAGCAGCCTTGAATATATTTATTTATCATAATACGTCTGTTAAAGACTATTTTTAAGTAATGGAATATGTTGAATATGAAGAACTTGGAATATGCATCTTGTTCAATGCCTATTCTTTTTTTGCTACTGTAGTTTTCAATGTAGAATCTGTTTTTTGATGTATTGTAATTTGTTTCATCACCCCATCGTTTGCAATAGATATATTCTAAATCATCAATTGTCAGGATACTTTGAGGTAAATTAGTTAATAATGTTTCTTCAGTTCTATTTTCAAGAGTTATTGTAACGATTCTTAAGTTAATACTCCACATTTTTGAGTATTTTTCTTTCAAAGTTTCATCATGAAATTTTTTAAGACTGCTGGGTGTTAGTTCCAATTGAATGGGAGAATCATTGGAAGTTATTTTTCTTATTTCTTAAAACTTGCTGCGGACTTATTTTTAGGTAAAATCACAGTAAATGGTTCTATCGTATGTATGAATGTGAATATTGACTTTAAGCTATTAAAAATATTGTTTCAAGGAAAATCAAGGGATAATGTTGGAATTCACATAAGTTGACACAAACTTTAATTATATTAATTCATTGATTCAATTTAAATGACCGGTATTTTCATAAAGTTTGTGCATTTTAAAAAATCAAAAATAAACACTATTAAGACATAATAAACTAGTATATTATGAATAATATTAAAATTTAGCAAAAAAATAAGATTTGAAGTTGACGACATTTGGATTTATTTTTACAAGTTATATTTGAAATGGTGTAATATTATTTTTTAAACTTTACGCATCAGAAAAATTAGTGCTTAAATAATTGATTTTAGCTATTGTAATTTCAATAGTCAATCAAATATCCATCAATTTAATTGAACTAACTTTTCACTATATTATTTTTCTTTATTTTTCATATCATTAACAGGCATGTAATGTAGTTAAACCCCACTGAAAGTCTTTATGTATGGAATCTTGCTTAAAACGTAAGGTAAAAGCCAGCTTAAAAATACTATCAGCACAAACATTATTGGGAATAGTAAGTTTGATCCCGGATTGTGGTATGAAAGTGCCTTTACGATAATGGTGTGTGAAAAGTACATTCCGTAACTGCATATACTTAGGGACAGTATTGCATTACCTATAAAACCATCTTTTATTGACTCGAATCTGTTTAGTCTGTCAAGGCACATGATGAATATAAACAGTCCCGCTGCCTCAAGCATGTTGGGTAGGTTTTGATACTGGGCTAAACTGAAATTTGTATAACAGCAATATACAAAGACTGCAAGGGAAATTAAAAATATTATAAGACCTGCCATGCATAGCTTCTTGTCATTGATATTGAACTTTTTGTTTGAAATCCAGTATCCCAAAACAGGATATCCGATATAGTTTGCAAACATGTCCAGGTTGAAATGGCTCCATAAAGGATAAGCATTGAATGTTTTTAGAATAATTGTAAAAAGCCAGATTGCCAAAAAGTATTCAGCTCCTTTGATTTTATAATCCTTAATAAACGAGTTTAAAACAGGAATGAACAGGTATATTCCGATCAGTGTCCAAAAATACCACAAAATTGATGGCTCACCAATAAAAACTCCCCAGATGAACTTAGAATTGTATCCATGGTAGTAAAGCTGTCCTAGAATTAATATTGTCAGAAGATAAATGGGTAGATGATTCTTGCAAACCTGTGTTTTAAAAAGTTTTTAAGGTTTGGATACTCTCTGTTTAAAAGCAGTGCTCCGCTAATCATCAGAAAGATTGGAACACCAACCATACCAATGTTTTTGAATGTGATTTCAGCTATAATCTGTGTAGGTGTAGTCAGCGGACCGAAAAAGTGTTCTACATGACATATTATTACAGCTATTATTGCAAATGCCCTTAAGACATCAAAGTAAAATATTCTATCTTTGCTTTTCATCTAGTTTCTACCTAATAGTTATTATTAACATTTTCGACTAATTAAATACAGTCAAAACAATAACTGTTATTTGTGTATGTGTAAATAATACATATTATTTGAATATTGTTTGTATTTTATTTTAACACGGATATTTCATTCTATTATTAATTTTATTTTTTTTTCATTAAAAACCTTGACTAGATTCAAATATTTAAAATAAAAATAATTTTTTCTCTTGTTTTATTAATTTTACTGGATTTTTTGATTTTTAATTTTTTCTAATAACATTTTCATTTGGTGAAGTAAATATTTTTCTACAAATGTATGCAAGAAGTTATGTTATATTTTAATTTCAATTAATTTAGTTTAGCTTTTTCAAATTCCATTTCCATTTCTTTAACAGCATTTTTATCAAGCACATTCTTAACTAAGGAATATGGTGTTAAACCTAAAATAAAATTGCCTATTCTAATTTTAGATAAATTTTGGAATAATTTTAGTTTATTATTAAAATTTACAGAATAATCAATAACAGATTCGGAATCTGCTAATTTAGCGTATTTTTTATATAAGTTGGTATAATGATTATTTTCATTTTTCCATGGGCGGAAAAAGTTAGATCCACAAAAGTGTAGAACTACAGGATTTTTTCTAGCTTCATCAATAATTTCTTTAGAATAATATTCATTATCAATTCCTGAAAACTTTTTGGATACTTTATAAGACATGAACTGAAAATATCCTTGAAGATTATACTTTGGAGAAATAATTTTAATATTATTTTTAAATATATTATTTATTATTCCTTGATCATGTTGGTAATATCTATTTTGATTATTCATTATAAATTCTATAAATTTTTCTTCAACATTGTCTTCACGCCATTTTTTTAAATTAACATACAATATACCTGCATTTATATAGTTGTCTCCCTCAGAAATACCCAACATTTTTTGGACTGTAGTATTACAACAGTCCAGTACAGCAGCACAATAATAATCAGAAATATCTTCATCCCATAACTGTTTAACGGAATTGACAACAAGAATATCACAATCCAAATATATTATTCTATCAATATTATCCGGAATTAAACTTCCGATAAATAATCTGGAATATGTAGTAAAAGAAGCAATATTATCTTTTTCAAGAGATACAATCTTAGAATTTAAATGTTCGATATTTTTTGTTTTTATGAAAACAACATTGCACTTATATTTATTTAAAATATTATTTATTTTATCAATGTTTTGTTTAGAAATTCCATCATCCAAAATAAATACATTTATTTCATTAAATTCATTGCTATTATTTTCCAAAAAGGACACTATAGATATAGTTAATAAAGGTACATAATTATCATCAGAAGCTAATACGATATTCATTTTATCATCTCATTAATACAATAAATATTATGTTATTATAATTTTTAAAGTTTTCAATTGTTTTTATTATGTATGGTAGTTGTTGTTTTTTATAAAATTTTTGTATGTTTCACATCCTTACTAAAAATCTATGATATATGTGTATGAAAATTTTAACAACATTAATCTATTATTCATTGTTAATTAATTTAACACCACTATATTTAATAAACAGGAAATTACGTATCTTTTTATTATTATATAATATACTCATTAATTTAGCTAATATTAAAGCTAGTTTAAAATGTTTTTTCATGATAATTTTATTCAACATGTTGAATGGTAATGACAATGGAGCCAATGTGAAATCTAATTTATTTTCAAACCTATAAAGTATTTCAATTCCTTCTGATTTATTTTTTAACTTAGACAGTATGAAAAACACCATATTCATCAAATCATTGAGTAAATTAACCTTAGTTTTTTCTGAGCAGTTTTGTCTTAATAAGTTATAAATTAATTCCATAACTTTTAAAAAATCATTTAAAGTTTTCACACTAACATCATGGGTAATTGATGTATCATTTTCAATAAAGTAAATGTATCCTGGATAATTAGGTAAATAAATAACTTCTTTTTGAGTTTTTATTAAACAATAAACTGAAAATACAACATCTTCAAACAGCATATGCAAAAATTTAATGTTATTTTCTCTAAAAAATGATGTCCTATAGATATTTCCCCAAACGGTATGATTTAAAACTAGTAATCTTTCATCATCAGCATATGTTTTAGTAGTCAAATCAATAGATGATATGTCTTGAGGAATGTATAATTTATCATTTAACTTGCTCGTGTGGTTGCAATTTACAATATCCACGTTATTAGTGCTTATTAGATTATACATTACTTCACAGTAATCATCAAATAATCTATCATCACTGTCTAAGAATATTATAAACGGTGATGTTACTTTTTCAAGAGCAATATTTCTAGGATAACTAGGATGTCCTGAATTTTCTTTAAGAAATATTGGTTTTATATTTTCGTATTTTTCACAATATTGTTTAATTATTTCTCGTGATTTATCTTTAGAACAATCATCTATCAAAAATAATTCAATGTTTTTAAATCCTATGCTTTGATTAATGACATTTTTTATTGTATCTTCAAGAAATTCTTCAGAATTATAAATTGGAATAATTATACTTATTTTATATTTCATGTTAGATCTTCAATTTGGTTCCGATTTAATCAATATCATTTTTTTGATTTATTTTTTGTTTAAAATAAATATTGCGGCGTGTCATAAAGTTTGTTGATTTTTTTGATTTTCATTCCAGTTTTTTATTCTGTGAAATATTTGATTAAATATGCATTTTAATATTCTTAATTATTCTTTTTTGTGTTTTCCATGCAGTTTTTCGTTGGTTCATGATTATGTGGAATCTACATGAGTGGAAATTCATATTTGCTTTTTTGGTAATTGTGGGATATTCTTTTAATCTATCTCCAATCAGAGTATCTTTTTTTAAATCTCTTAATAATAATGGATGTAGGGATTGAGCGTTTTTGGGTCTTTGTAATGTGATAAATCTTTTGTGGGTATATGATGAATGTTTCTAAAAAAATCTCGATATTCATTTTTTGGTATTATTTGATCATTGATAATGCATTGATTGTTGGAATCTATCATTGCTAGAAATGCGTATTTTTCTATATTTATTGTTAAAAATAATTCATCATGCCCTGGAAATCCTGTAAGTTCGATATTTTTTTCATTTAACTTTTTTTGTATTTTTTCTTCTTTTTTAGCAATATATTCTTCGGATTCTTTATCATTAAAATTATAATTTGATTGTTTTGATAAACTTAATTCATAAGCTTCGTTTAAAAATTTTGTTGCATTCTGATAAGACATATGTTCTTTAGAATATAAATTTACAGTTATATTCTTTATATCTTCAGTATAGTTGCATCCTTTTTTTATATATGGATTCTAAAGGAGTTATTATTTCAAATCATGGTGTATAAATAACAATAATTCTCCAGTAGCTTTATTTCCCCCATAATTTAAAGCATCAGCAGCTCAATTAAATTTATTTTTAGTATTGTCTACTAAAATCAATTCAAAATCATTATTTTGTTTATATGGTGTTTTTAATAAGCAATTCTCTAAAACTGTTTTATTGTTATAAACACAAATAATGGATATTTTGATAAAATCACTATTTATTTATAAGCATATATTATTCCAATTTCTTCAAAGGATTTATTGCTGGCATTACAGGGAAATGTTTTAATTTTAAAATCTTGTGATTTTAATTTATCAATTAATTGATTACAATCTTGTTTAACCATGTCTGCATGATGTTCAAAAATTATTTCATTGAATTTTCTTAAATCATTATTTTTTATTATTTCAAATTCACAACCTTCACAATCCATTTTTAGAATATCATATGGGAAGTTATAATCATTAATCACGTCTTCTATTGTTGTTACTTCTATGTCATATGAATCATTTCTATTAGCATAGCCTTTGAGAGATTCTGCATTAATATTTAACAATCCTTTTTTAGCACCAACAGCTTTATTTATATATTGGATTTTATCTTTTAATGAAGGATTAAGTTTAATATTTTCAAGCCCTAGTTCATAAATGTGCTTAACAGGTTCAAAAGCAATAACACTAGAACCATTTTTAGCAAAATATAATGCAGTATCGGCATTATTGGCACCAATATCAATAATATTTCTATTTTCAAGGTTTAACATATCCCATTGATCATCACTAAAATATTCCTCAGTACATACATTATATTCATTAGGATGAGTTTCAATGAAATTATCATTGTAAATATTTATATATTTGATATTGTCTATTTCAATAACTTCTTGATTGTTATTTAAATCATTAATATATTCTAAAAACTCAGGATATTTTTCTTTTTTTACTATAGGTATATAATGCATAAGTCTATTCAATGCATTAATGTTATTTAACCTAATTTTATAATTAATTATTTTTATTTTTATTTCGCATTCTTTTTTTATTCCGAATTTAAATTGCAATACTTCAATTGGATTTTTTAAATATTGAAAATATTCAATGAAATTTCTAATTTTTTTCATCTTATCATCTTTGTTATTATTTTTTTAATATTTTTTACAATAATTTAATTTAGTGAATAATCTGTAATAATCTTTAATATAAGATTTATCTACCATTTTTAAGTAAATCTTTTAATCTAATCAACCCCGAAAGATAATATCTTATTTGGGAATGGTTATTATTAATTTCCATAAATATATTATTAAGTTCTTCAGGAGTTTTTATTTCATCAAATCCCCACAAATAGTTTATTAATTCATATTGATTGTTAGTGATTTTTGTTTCAAATTTTGAAAAATATTCTCTTATATTTTTAACATTTTCATTATTAATTTTACTTTCTTGCACCTTATTTGTATGTTTTATCATTAATTCAGCATGTTCTCCATTTTTTTCTTTTTCATATGTTGTTTCATGACTATTAAAAAGAAAATGAGGTTTATTTAAATATATACAATAACCCAAATGTGAACCACATTCATTAGACATAGTCATATCTGATGCTTCAATAATACTTTTTAGTCTAGGCATAAAATTATAATCATTAAAATGTCCCGCAGAAACAATTTCAAAACCTTTTTTTTCGTATGGTTTAAATCTTTTTAAATTAACATCTTTATAATACATACATATTCTAACAGAGTCAAATTCTGAAGAATATTTATCAATTTCTTCGCAGAATTTTTCATAGTCAAAACTAGATAGTGTTCCTTCTATAGAATGGCTTGGAAATACCAAAAGAGTTTTACCCAAACGTTCTTTCTCTTCATTTAATTCATCAGAGTTTAATAATGATTTTGAATAATGAATATATGGTCCAATTGCATATGCTCCATTATAATTTTTTTGTTTTTTCAATACTTCAACACGATATTTTGAGGGCACAATACTTGGCTCATATTCATGTGCCCTAAAAAAACCTTCACAATAATCAGTAATTTGAACTCCATGTTCAAATAATGCATGAATTTTTTCATCCAACGGAAAATTAGCATATTCTTTTAAAATTTTATCCATCCAATATCTAGAAAAACCAATTTCACCACTTAGCAGGTATCTATCAGGTAGTTTTATTGGTTGTGATAATTTTTCAATTTCAGTAAATTTTAACTTTTCCCTTTTTTTTGATTCATCAATCATGATTACACATTCTTTTATTTTAATATAAATATTTTATTAGTTAAGTAAATCAATATTTTTTTTAATTGTTGGTATTGAACACATTAATTAATATTTGATTTTATATATAAATACATTATTGCTATTACTTTTGTGTAGGACTGCCTTATGTTTGTTAATTTTGGTTCGATCCAACATTCTTTTATGATAAATTTGATAATATCAAATGGTACGCACAGTAATAAAAGAAGAAATAACCGTCGATAACAATAATGATTGTCACAATTAAGCCATAAATATAGTCAGATTAAATTATAATAGAAATTTAAAAATATGAAATGTAAAAATATTATCAAGACCCATAAAATTTTTTACATAGTCGAAATATGCATAATTGATGTCTTTTAAATTCTAATTCTTCTATTATATCTTCGTAATCTATTTTTAGGTTCGTAACAATTGCCATTCTGTATTTTTGTTTTGTATTTCTTTGATAAACTCACGAACAATGGAAATATTCTCTGCATTTGTGAATATATCAAAAAATACTGCAATTACACAATAAAAACCCAAAAATACGGATTGTCTTTCATTAAAATTATATAATTTGTCATACGGTTAAAATCAGAAAAATTTAACGATGAAAACAATGTCCAAATATAAAGAAAATATATATTTGCATGAAAAACGCCATATCTCATATACATTGTAGAAAAAGAAAAAGAAATACTAAAATCATTAATAATTAAATTAAAAAATTCATAAATAAAAGATAAGAAGCATCAAATCTCCACAAAACAAAATAACAAAAAACGAAGAAAAAATAGACAAATTAAAATCAAAAATAACATTAAAAAGAGGCAGATACCATAAAAACGACAAAAAGCACAAACAATGTTGAAAAAAGAAAAAAATTAAACAATGAAATAATCATTTGGGAAGCTCAAATACGAAAATACAAAAAAATCAAACAACATAACTATTATAAAGAAAGAATACAAGTAATGTTAAAATCAAAAATATTTAAAATTGCAATGGATAGATACAACAAATTAAACGACAAATTTGAAGAATTACAAAAAATAATACAATAATTCATCAAAAAACTATCCAAAAAACTCAAAAGAGCATTCGAATACATACAAAACAACAAAATACCAAAAACAAATAATTTAATATAACAATTATTCAGAATAACTTTCATCGAAGAATAAAAAGAATATTCGGAACATATGAACGAGAAAAAACAAAATAAAACTTAACAACATTAGATGGTTTGAAAGACAAGTATTCTCAAAATACACAAAAAACTAAAAATTAGCGAAAATTTTTACAGCAGCTAATTTTCCATTGAATAGTCCAAAAAACTTGGAATTGTATTTTTTAATTTTATATTATTTCAAATAAAAAATATTTTAAATTTATTAGAAAAAATAATCAGTAGATTAGGGATTGCCATGTAATAACATTGTTTAATCAATAATGAAAAAATAGAACATTATATATTAATCAATACTTCACAAAATAAAAAATTGGAATGAAAACCAAAAAAATCAACTTACTTTTTGACAGCACACTTTGAAATTAATAACATTAAATTTATATAGTTACTTCATAAAACTATTATCATAAATTAGTTTTGTGTATCTTGAATTATTTATACTACTAATTTAATCATTTTTTTATTCCTATAATAAGTAAATAATAATGCATTAATTGTTATATGGAGGAAATATTTTGATAAAAAAAATTAGAACTTTATTAGATTATTTTAAATTTTTTAAAAATCCTATTTCATGTTTGTTATTTGGGTTTGGTTTAATTAGCAAAGTTGAAGTTAAATTAAAAAATACTGATAAAACCATCAATGTTAATGATATTTTTGTTTTGAATAAGATTAGGACTATATTTCATAATAAAAAAAGTTTATCTGATGAAACTATTAATTTTTTTAATGATGTATATTCTGAAAAAAAAATTATCAAATGGCTTGGAGCCAATATTCTTAATCTGCATGAGTTAAATTTAAAAAATATAAATTATTATTATTTTTCTGAATATTTTATTGGAGAATACTGGAATGAATTTGGAATTGATTATTCTGGAAGAACTGTTATAGACTTGGGATCTAATATTGGAGATTCTAGTTTGTTTTTTGCTATAAATGGTGCTGAAGTTTATGGATTTGAACCTGTTAAATATTTATATAATTATTCATTAGAAATAATTAATTTGAATGATAATTTGAAAGATAAGATTCATTTATTTAATTTGGCTGTTTCAAATGAAATTGGTGAATTAAAAATTAATGATTTAGATTCAACATCTGAGTACAGAGATACTAATTCATATACTGTAGAGGTAACTACTATTGGCAAGATTTTAAAAGAAAACCATATTGATGCAGATGTTCTTAAAATGGACTGTGAAGGATGTGAATTTAATATAATTTTAAATACAGATTTATCAGAGTTTAATGATATTATTTTTGAACATCATTCTAAACTTGTTAATAAAGATTATGAGTTATTAATTCATAAATTAAAATCTCAAGGTTTTAAAATAAATAAACTGGAAGTTGAGACAGAAAATTTTGATGATTTTGGTTCCATACATGCATATAAATAGTATTTTGAATATTCCAAAATATTAAATAAACTTCATGAGATTAATTCATGATTCAATCTTTATATTTTGATTTTTTGAAAATTGGATAAATATAAGTCATAATCAATAAAAATTTAATTCTAATTATGATGGGGAAACGTTTATCAAATATAACACTCCAATTTATTTCTGGATAAACATTTTTCCATTTATTAATCCATTTAATACCAATTACAGCATCCCATAAAAATATTTTGGGTCTAATTTTTGCTTTTACCACAGCCTTACTATCATCAGCATATCCATGTGATTTTAAAAATGAAATTATGAATTGACTGTTTGCATATGAATCTTCAAAGCGATTTACAATTTCTTCAATACCTGATCTACGTGTCATCGATGCACGATTATAATATGCTTTATAATATGACTTGTGAATATATCCCAATCTATCAGAATAATATGCTAATTGAACAGATGTTGCATTATCCTCATCAATGTTTCTAGTTGGGAATTCTAATTCAGAATTTTTATATAAAGAAGATTTTACCAGTTTATTGTGTAGGCCATTTGAAATATCTCCATCTATAATCAATGTTCTTAATTCTTCTGACTGCAAATGATCTTTTTTATAGGATAATGAATAACATATCTTTTCATCATCCACAACATCAATATCGCATTGAACTAAGTCAAAGTTGTAACTTATGGCCATATTGTACATTTCCTCATACATTTCTTTTTCCATATAATCATCACTATCACAGGCAATTATATAATCTCCTGTTGCAATACTAACACCATACTTTCTTACAGATGGAAGCCCGCTATTTTTAGGCATTCTTTCAATTTTAGTGGAATGAGCTCTTTCGGGATATTCTAAAAGTACTTCTTTCAGGATAGATATTGAATTATCAGGCGTACAATCATCCACAAATATATACTCAATATCATCTAATGTCTGTTCAAATAGGCTTCTAGCACACCTTTCTATATATCTTTCTACATTGTAAATTGGAATAACAACACTTACTTTAGGCATAATTATTCTTCCTTTTGTATTTCATCTTTTCATTTTCCATCATTTAGTACTATTATTAAAAACTAACAATAATGTCTTTATAAAATAGTGGTTTAAGTGGAGCCCTAATTTTATAGTAATATTTTATTTATTTTCTTAATTATTTTTAATTTATTTAATAGTACAGGGATTTGGATGTATAAATATAAATAAAGACTTATTTTGATAATTTAAGACAAATAAACTATTTAATAAAATTTCACTTTTAAAATTTAATATGTTGGGAAATAACATCAATTAATAGTTAAATCAAAAATTATATGCAATAAATATTATTCTATGGAAATAACATGTTACTAGTGATTTTATACTAAAATGATGTACATTTATTTTATTAAATGAAGTATATATAAATATCGGATATAAAAAATATAATTCTCTCAAAATCTTCATTGATTTTTGAAATCATATTTTCGGTTTTAATTCTAAATTAAATCTCTTCAATATATTTGTTTAAAACTCTACATTAATCTTTAATATTCGTTTTTTTTTCTGGATTTTATATTTTTTTGAATAATATTTTTAATTTTATTACTTTTTTATCTATTTTATTATATTTTAAACTATAAATGGGCACTGTCTAATATTTTGTGGGTTATAATATATTAAAACAAGATAATACTAATTTTATACTCTTTTATAAATAATTTAAACACTATGGAATAGATACAGTAAAAATAGATTATTGTTATAATTTTAATTGCAATTTAAACGATTATTTGGATAATATGTTATAAATATCTTTTGGAATTATTAATATTATCGTGTGCTTCTTAAATTTAATTAATCTAACTCAATATGGTGCATTAAATCAATAACTTCATAAATATTAGATTAGTTAATTTTGATTATTTTTATAAGGGTAATGATTATTTAATAAGATTTAAATAGGTTGTATGGACATATATTTATGTATGTCTCCCAAAATAGTCCCTACAGATATTATATCTGCTGAATTAGTATTTAAAGATTATGTTGCTTTTTAATGAAAACAAGGTTTATTTGACTGAAGATGTTCCAGATTATGTTGCTGAATTTTTCAAAGAAGTGATGCCAGATTTTGTTTTAATCATTTATGAAATGTTCAATCCTGTCTGTCCGCACTGTGGTGCTAAATTACATCGACATGAAATAAAAGAGTGGAAAATGAATAAAAAAACAACTGTATACAAACAGAGATATAAATGCACTAACAAATCATGCTCTAAAACAGTAACCACTGAATTACCAGATATTGTTGATAAACATTGCAATTATACAAAAGATATAAAGAAAATAGGCAATGAATTGGAAGATTTGGAGCATATCTCTTGTGAAAAGAAAGCAGAATTAATTGAAAAAAGATATGGAGTTAAAATTCCAAGACAAACTGTACAATACCATGAATCAATAAACTCCGAACAATACTTATCTAAAAAAAGAGGAAAAAATAACACAAATTATTAAAGAAAGAAATATTGAATTTTCAGGAATTATTGGATATGATGAGTCATTTTTCTCCATAAATGGAGAAAAATATGTTCGCACAACCAGTATTGACACTCAAAATCACATGATTTTAAATGATCAAATAATAAAATACGAAGATTTCGACAAATATTTCATAGAAATCTTCATGACATACTCCCTAAAAGATTTAACAGCCTATTCAAACCCATATATTCCAAATCCAAAACATCCACTACTTTTAAATGATTTAAAAAAGATACAATGATTGCAGATGGATACACCGCATATGTACTAATAATTGAAAAATTACACATGACCCATCAAAAATGCGTATTTCACAAAATAATGAACCAAAGAACACTCGTATGGAAAACAACAAACAAACTACAAAGACAACTAGAAAACAAAGAAAATCAACTAGAAAAAATAGAAGAAAAAATACAACAACTTGAAAAATTATCCAAAGGACAAAAACCTGGACGAATACCATTAAAAGACAAGAAAAGACGAAAAAACAAAGAAAAACTCAAAAAGAAAAAACAAGAAAAAACACAATTAAAAAAAGACATCAAAAAAATAAACAAACAACTGAACGAATTTGAATATTATAACAACATAATATCTGAAATATTCAATTATGATACAGTGCAGAAAGCAGAAACAGAATTCAAGAGATTATACAACCAATTAAACTTTTTACCCGAAGAAATAGCAAAATTTGTGAAAAATCTCAAAAAAGACTTTGACAAAACAATAAATCACATCAAAAGAAAAGACATTCCCAAAACCAACAATCTACTCGAAGGATTTTTCAAAATAACCTTCCCAAAGAAATACAAAAAAAGATTCAGAACAGAAAAAGGAGTTAAAAATTACTTACGACACATGCAAATACGATGGTACGAACGCAATGTCCTGCACGAAAAAATCACAATCTAAAACAACAACCCATAAAAAATTAGACAGTGCCTTATAAATAATTAAAATTAGATATAAATAAATTAAAACTAATTAAATAAGAATTAAAATAATTATAGCAAAATACAAGCAAATTAAAATACATATAATTTAAAAATAAGTGAAAAAAATCAACATTCAAAAAAAATAATAAAAATTAAAACTGAACTCCAAATTGAATAAAAATTGATTAAATCAATGAAAATAATTAAAAAATAAATATAAAATTGATTTAACTAAAAATAATAAAAACTAAAGAAAAAATAAAAAATAATTTAATCAACAATCCTTAACTTTATAGGGTTGGTCATAAATAAAAAAATATAAATTAATCTTTAATCAATATTTTATATATTTATTTTTTAGTTATAAATAATAAATAACAATATTTCAAATAATTATACTATAATCAGTTGAGTTTATGAATCATTTACAAAAAATATTTAAAAATATGAGTTGGTTATTGATTTCACAGATAATAGCTAGTATTTGTGCTTTTATTTGGACTATTTTAATGGCTCGATATTTGGGAGTTAATAATTATGGTATTTTTGGATTTGCTACATCATTAACTGGAATTTTAATGATTATAACTGATATGGGACTCAACAATCATGTTGTTAGGCATATTGCTACAAATTATGAATCTGCTCCAAAATATCTTGGAAATGCAATGCCTTTAAAAAGTATTTTTGGACTTGGAACTATTATCATAACATTAGTTATACTAATAGTAATGAAATCTAATGAAATTGTTGTAATTGTTACACTACTTTTTACACTCGAAATGATTATTAAATCTTTCATTGGATTAATTGATGGTTCATTCCAAGCTTTTGAAGAAGGAAAATATCAGGGAATTGGTAATTTAATTTTACATATATTGCTATTAATTTTCATTTTAATCGCAATTTTTACAGATTTAGGGATTTTGGGAATTGCAATATCTTACATTATAGCTAATTTAATTGCTTTTGCTTTTGAATATTATATTTTAACTAAAAATATCGTTAAACCAAAATTTGAGATAGATGTGGAGTTTTATAAAAAAATTACAATTATTGCCCTCCCATTTGCAGTAACTGGACTATTATATACAATTTATTATTCAATAGATATTGTAATGTTAACAAATATTGTTGGGGATTATGCAACAGGAATTTATAATGCAGCATATAAATTAATTTCAGTTTTAACATTATTTTACTCAGTTTATCTTGCAGTAATCTTTCCTGTTATGAGTAAATTCTTTAAAAATGATGAATCAATGCTTTTAATAAGTTTTGAAAAATCAGTTAAATATTTGATGCTTATAACTATTCCATTAGCTATGGCAACAATGATTTATTCTACTGATTTAATACAATTCATATATGGATATGATTACGATGCAGCTTCATCTGTTTTATCAATTTTAATTTGGACAGTATGCTTACTATTTATTAATGGTGCAGCTAATACCGTATTAAATGCATCTTATAGGGAAGTTACTCTTACTAAAATTTATGCAATAGCTGCAATATTTAATATTATTTTAAATTTCTTCATGATTCCTCAATTTTCATATAATGGTGCGGCAATTACAACTGTTTTAAGTGATATTTTAATTTTAATCATGCAAAGTTATGTAATTTATAAATTAGGTCATAGACCAAACAAAAAATTATATTCTGATTTAGTTAAAATTATTATAGGATCTGGAATTTTAGGTATTTTATTATATTTCTTAAAATTAAATATGTGGGTTGCTCTTCCTGTTGGAATAATAATCTATTTTGCAATTATTTACTTATTAAAAGTATTTGATAATGATGATAAATATATTATAAAAGAAATATTGGGTAAAAATTAATCACAACTCTTTAATAGTCAATTCAATTTTCCAAATAACTGTCTAAAGTATTCTTAATCAATCAATAATTGATTCATACTTTTTTTTAACTTGATGTCTATTTATAATCTTGTTATTGTCAGAATTATAAGTTAAAACATTTGCATAGGCAATATCTTATCCTATACAACCATGTGTTGTTTCAGCCAACATATGGGGATTTTCTTGAAACTAATATGATTCATATTAATGGAGGTATTATTTTAATTCATGTTTTGTTTTAATTTAATATGTTATATAACTCATACTTTATAATCTAAGCCATATGTTAATATAATGATTTCAAAAATAGTTCACTACTTTTTGAAGCAGCGTAATATGTTTGGGCATCAATGGTTGGATTCTTATTAAGAACATGTTTTTATTCACTAGAAACAGTTGTAGACTATGAAAATAGAATTTTTCTAACATCATTTTTACTAGTAAAACCAATAGTTTCCAGTTGTATTTAATTTTATTGTATTGGTTACTATCAATCTTAATGGAACTCTTGTCATTGCTTCAAATGAATACATATAATTGACATATTGGTTGATTTTGCAACTAATTATATTCCAAAAAATCCAACATAAACAACACATATAAAACAAATATTAACAACCTTTCATGACGGTAAGTATATTTTATCTGCTTTATCATAATAATTAAAATAGACTTTTGAAAAATCAAGATTATCCAAACATTTTCAATAAAATATTTTGTATGATTTTTTTAGAATCAAATTTTTCATGTTCAAAGGAATTAATAGTTTCTAATTTCTTTTGTTCTCTCTCAAAACAATAAAAAACACAACTAAAAATTTAATTAATCCTAATAATAAATAGTATTTTTCTGTATAATTAATTAAATAATAAAAAATAAGATATGGCACAAAATTTTTAATTGATTTTTGTGTTTTTTGATTTTTTATATATTTTTCTTATTTTTAGTTGTTTTTTTATGTTTATTTCGTTGTATATTCTTTTTAAGTTGTGTACGATTGTGTATAGTTTGAATTCTGTGTTTGTATTTTTTATTCCTATTGTGGTGAATTCATGTAGTTTAATGTTTTGTTTCATGTGTGTAAATAGTAGTTCTATTGTTTTTAATCATTTTTTGTAGATTTTTTGTGCCCAGTTTGTTTCCATTTTCCGTTGTATTCAGATTTTGGAAGGGTTTCCATAGTCTTGAATTGTTTTGTAATTCTTTTTTTTGCAGCAAATTTTTTTCATAATGCAGTTTTCACATTCGTTTGTCCAGTAAATTATTCAGGGTTTGTTTTTGTATTCGTATGTTCTTCTTCTATATAAAATTTCTCCTAAAAGGCAGATATAGGTTTCAATTTCCGCATCATAAGTGATTGTCTTTCCCATATATTGTATTTTTTTCTTTTATTGAGAGTTTTCTTCTGAATATGTATCTATCCAGTCCTGTTTCTTCGAATCAGGAGTTCCACGAAAATCTTGGTTCGCTTTCGAACAATTAATTAAATCAACCACATTTTTAATAAAATAATAGGGTGATCTTTAGGAATCAAGTTTCGCAAGTCCGATTTGATAAAATGCTTTGATTTAGATTATCATCTTTTAAAACCATTAATAAAATAACTATAAATATTAATAACTACAATAAATGATTATACTTCATAGTATATAAAATTAAAGAAAAATAAATTAATTAAAATTAGAAAAAGTTGTGACTTCATGTCACATACTCACAAATTAATAAAAAAATTTAAATACAAAATATGAATCAATTCATAAATAAAAACAGACTATTCAAACTTAAGTTCTTTTGAATTGATATTAATAATAAAATTAATATACTTCTTTTAATTAATACTTTAATATACTTTTACTCTTTTTTATTAATCTTTTATGAGAATACATATTTTTTTTAATTAATTCAAAATTTATATATAATATATTTATGCATAATTATTATTGATTATTTAAAAGGTGTTAACTAATGTTAAACGATAAAGTTATTTTAATTACTGGAGGAACAGGTTCTTTTGGTAAAAAGTTTACAAAACGTGTTTTAGAACAATTTTCTCCTAAAAAAATTATTATTTACTCAAGAGATGAATATAAACAATATTTGATGCAAAGACAATTTCAAGAATATAATGAAAAAATGAGGTATTTCATTGGTGATGTTCGTGATAAAGAACGTTTTGCAAGAGCCTGTGATGGTGTGGATATTATTGTTCATGCTGCTGCTTTAAAACAAGTTCCTGCATGTGAATATAATCCTTTAGAGGCTATTAAAACAAATATTGATGGTGCTAAGACTATTGTTGATGTTGCAATCGATAAACAAGTTGAAAAAGTTGTTGCTTTATCAACAGATAAAGCCGTTAATCCTGTAAATCTTTATGGTGCTACTAAAATGGTTTCTGATAAATTATTCATTGCAGCTAATGCATATGTCGGAGCTAAGAATACTAATTTTTCAGTTGTTAGATATGGTAATGTTAGCGGAAGTAGAGGTTCTGTAATTCCTTTCTTTAAAACATTAATTGATGAAGGTAGTACTAAATTACCTATCACAGACATGAGAATGACTCGTTTTTGGATTACTCTTGATGAAGCTGTAGATTTAGTAATAAAAGCTATTGGTGAAGCAAGAGGTGGAGAATTATTTATCCATAAATGTCCATCATTTAAAGTAACTGATTTGGCAAAAGCAATGCTTCCAGATTGTGAATTAGAAGATGTTGGAATAAGGCCTGGTGAAAAACTTCACGAAGTAATGATAACGTCTGAAGATTCAAGATCTGCTTATGAATATGATGATTATTATATAATTTATCCAGAGTTGGACTGGTGGAATAATGTCAATGTTGAAGATGGAAAAAAGGTTGAAGATAGGTTCCGTTATGCATCTGATAATAATACTGAATGGTTAAGTGTTGAAGAGATTCGTGAAGCTTTAAAAGATATTGATATTGTATATTAGGTGATTTTTATTAAAATTATTGTTCTTGGTTCAACTGGTATGTTAGGTCAAGAGTTAACAAGATATTTTTCTAGTATTGGTAATGATGTTGTTGGTGTAGCTAGAAATAATGCTGATTATAATTTGGATATAACTGATGATAAAAAATTATTAAGTTGTTTTGAAGCTGAAAGACCAGATATTATCATTAATACTGTTGCTATTGTAAATTTAAATGAATGTGAAATGGATAAAGGAAATTCATATTTGGTTAATTCTCGCCCAGCAGGTGTTATATCAGAGTACTGTTTTGATAATGATATTTATTTTATTCAGGTATCTACTGATCATTATTATTATGGTGACGCTGATAAAAAACATATTGAAACAGATAAAATTTATTTATTGAATGAATATGCAAGAACCAAATATGTAGCAGAGTTGTTGACATTAAATAATCCTAATTCTTTAGTAATTCGGACAAATATTGTTGGATTTAGGGGAAGAAAAAATGATACTTTTGTTGAATGGGCATTAAATTCCTTAAAATCTCAAGAACATATAAATGTATTTGATGATTATTATACTTCAAGTATTGATGTTTATAATTTTTCTAAAATTTTAAATGATTTGATTAAAGATAGACCATCAGGAATTTTTAATATTGCTTCTTCAGAGGTTTCAAGTAAAAAGGATTTTATATTTTCACTAGCAGATTCTTTTAATTTATCTCATTCTAATTGCACTCCTTCAAATATTAATAATGATGGATTAATAAGAGCAACGAGTTTGGGATTAAATACTGAAAAAGTTGAAAATATTGTAGGTTATAAATTACCTACTTTGAATGAGGTAACTTGTTCATTAAAGAAATCTTATGATTCGTTAAATGAAAGTGGTAAAAATGAATAATTATAATTCTGAATTTAAAATAAATGATAGACTTATTTCTATTGATTCTCCGACCTATTTTATTGCAGATATTGCTTCAAATCATGACAATGATTTGGATAGGGCTATTGATTTAATTCACGAAGCTAAAAAAGCGGGTGCGGATGCAGTTAAATTTCAACATTTTACTGCCGATACAATTGTAAGTGATTATGGATTTAAAAATTTAGATTCTCTTTCACATCAATCTTCATGGGAGAAATCTGTTTATGACACATATAAAGATGCTGAATGTAATGTCAATTGGACTGAGGAATTGGTTAGAGCATCTAAACGTGAAAATATTGAATTCATGACAACTCCATATAATTTTGATGTTTTAACTGTTATTGATAGATATGTTAATGCTTATAAAATTGGGTCTGGAGATATTACTTGGATTGATTTTATTGAAGAAATTTCTAAATTAAATAAGCCTATTTTGCTTGCAACAGGGGCGTCTGATTTAGAAGATACTAAACGTGCTGTTAATTCAGTTTTATCTTATAATTCTAACATTTGTTTAATGCAATGTAATACTAATTATACTGGATCTCTTGAAAATTTTAAATATATTAACTTGAATGTATTAAAAACATTTTCTGAGATATATCCTAATATGATATTGGGGTTATCTGATCATAGTCCATACCATTCTGCTGTTTTAGGGGCAATTGCTTTAGGAGCACGTATAATTGAAAAACATTTCACTGATGATAATTCTAGAGTTGGACCTGACCATGCATTTTCTATTAATCCTGAAACATGGAAAGATATGATTGACAGATCAAGGGAATTAGAAAATGCTTTAGGGGACGGTATTAAAAGAATTGAAGAAAATGAACAGGAGACTGTTATTGTTCAAAGAAGATGTATTAGATTAAAAGATAATTTAAATGAAAATGATTTGATAACTAAAGATAATATAGAATTTTTACGCCCTGCTCCTAAGGATTCTATAGAACCTTATAAAGTTAATGAAATTATCAATAAAAAGGTTAATAAGTTTAAAAATAAAGGAGATGCTTTATATTTCAATGATTTAATGGGGTAGTTTTATGATAACTGGTGATGTGGTTGGATTAAGAGCAATTGAACATGATGATTTAGCTAGTTTTTTAGAATGGAGAAATAAACCTAATTTAAGAAAAAATTTTAGAGAATATAAAGAGTTAAGTTTTTCAAATCAAGAAAATTGGTTTAATAATATTGTCTTGAATTCTCCAAATCATATAATGTTTTCTATTGTAAATTTAGAAAATGATGAGCTTATTGGTGCTTGTGGATTAAATTATATAGATTGGGTAAATAGAAATGCAGATTTATCCATTTATATTGGTATTGGTGATGTTTATATTGATGAAAAATTTGCTCCAGATACTACTAAACTGTTACTTGATTATGGTTTCAATGAGTTAAATTTACATAGGATCTATGTTGAGATTTATGATATTGATGTAAAGAAACAAAAATTGTTAGAAGATTTAAACTTCACATTTGATGGTTTATTGAGAGAAACTCATTGGACTGAAGGTAAATGGTGTAATTCTTTATTTTATAGTATTTTAAAAAATGAATATTCTCTTAAATAATATGTTTTGGTGAGAAAATGCAAAGTAAATATGAATTATCAAATTTTGGATTAGGTACAGTACAATTTGGTTTAGATTATGGATTTACCAAACGAAAAACTCAAGATGAAGTGAATGATATTTTATCTCTTGCTGTGGATAATGGTATTAATTTAATTGACACTGCACGTGAATATGGGGATAGTGAAAAGAAGATTGGGGTATTTAATAAGGAATTTGACAATGATTTTATAATTGCTACAAAATTAAGTTTAATTAATGATTTAAGTAATTTATCTTATTCATATTTAAAAAATCATATTCAAAAGTCAGTAAATGACTCTTTATCTAATTTAAATATAGATTATATACCAATATTGCAATTACATCAGGTGGATATGGAATTATATGAAAATATTGATTTTTGGTCATGTATTGGTGATATTAAACAGGATAAAATAGTAAATAAATTTGGTGTTTCAGTTTATGATACTAATGATACTCAATTTTTATTAGATAATTATGCAGATATCATTGATTATATACAAATTCCTTATAATATCTTTGATAGACGTTTTGATAGTATTTTTAAGTGTATTAAATCTAATAATATTGAAGTTATTAGTCGATCAACATTTTTAAAAGGAATTATTCCTTCATCTGTGGATAATATTCCTTCTGAATTGAGTGATATAATACCATATAAACTAAAATTAGAATCTATTTCTGATAATGTGGGTGTTCGTGTTGATGAACTTGCTACATTATTTGTATATTATAATCAAAATATATCTTCTACAATATTTGGTGTAAACTCACCCGAAGAGTTAAAAAATAATATTGATACTATAAAACAATTCGATGAAAGTATTTTAAATAATATTGATTTCAATGAGGTATCAATTTCTGAATCAAGATTAATTGATCCAAGGCAATGGAATGAATTTTAAATAGGTAATTTTATAATTATTGATGGGGTATTTTATGAAAGTTAATGCAATTATTCAGGCCAGATTTGGTTCCACTAGACTTCCAGGTAAGATATTCATGGAAATTGCGGGAAAACCTCTTTTGTGGCATGTAGTAAATAGATTAACATATGCTAATCTAATTGATGATATTGTTGTTGCCACAACAACAGGCATTAAAGATGATGCAGTTGAAGAATGGTGTGATGAAAATAATGTTAAATGCTTTAGAGGTAGTGAAGAGGATGTACTCAATAGATTTTATAATGCCGCCACCACATTTCCATGTGATGTGATTGTTCGTGTAACAGCAGATGATCCATTTAAGGAACCAAGTATTATTGATAAAATTATAAAAAAACTTGTTGATGAAAACTTAGATTTAGCTACCAATGTGTTTCCACCATCATTTCCCGAAGGACTTGATTGTGAGGTATTTACATTTGATGTACTTCAAACAATGGAAAAAACAACTAATGACTCATATGATAGGGAACACGTGACTCCATATATTTATAATAATCCGGATAAATTTAAAATTGGTAATGTTTTATCAAATCTTCAGTTATCTTCATATAGGTGGACTATTGATAATAAAGAAGATTATGAAATGGTAAATGTAATTTACGATAATAGGAAGAATCAAAATGAGGGAATTCTTTTAATGGATGAAATACTTGAAATTCTTGAAAAGAATCCTGAAATTGCATCTATTAACTCAGATGTGGAACGCAGTGCTATGTATAAAAAATAATTAATAAAGGAGTTATTTTATGGAAAGAATATCAAATTTAGAAAAGAAATATGTTATGGAAGCTTTAGAAAATGAATTTGAAACATCTAAAAATTCTATTTTCAACAACAGACTTGAAGAAGTTTTTGCAGAGAAATTTCATTCAAAATATGCAATAGGGCACTGTAATGGAACTGCAACTCTTCATGTTGCATTATTATCCTGTGGTATTGGTAGGGGAGATGAAGTAATTGTTCCTCCATTAACCATGTCTTCAACTTCTATTCCTGTTGTTCTTTGTGGTGCTATCCCAGTATTTGCAGACTGTGATTTGGATACTTTTCAAATTTCTGCAGATAGTATAGAAAAATGTATCACTGAAAAAACTAAAGCAATTATTACCGTGTCACTTTATGGTCTTGCACCAGATTATGATAAAATTCTTTCTATTTGTAAAAAGCATAACTTAACACTTATTGAAGATAATGCCCAATGTTTTTTAGGGGAATACAAAGGAAAATTAGTTGGAGAATTTGGAGATTTTGCTAGTTATAGTTTTCAAGCAAGTAAACATATTACCTCTGGAGAGGGTGGTATGTTAACTACTAATAATAAAGAGCTTGCTGATAAAGCAAGACAATTTAACTGCCTGGGATATGCTGGTGTCAGTGCTGAACAGGGTAAAATTACAAAAAATGATATTCAAGACCCTCAATATAGCAGACATGTTTCATTTGGTTATAATTATAGAATGTCAGAATTACAAGCAGCTTGTGCTTTAGGTCAACTTGAAAGAATAGAGGAATTAGTTCAAAAAAGAATTGAAGTTGCATCTGTTTTTGATGAAACTATTGAAAATCAAAATATATTAAAAAGACAAGTTGAACCTGAAGGTTGTAAAAATTCATATTGGTCATATAGCCTTGTTCTCGACACTGATAATCCCACTAAAGATTGGTATACATTCCGTGATTTATTCCAAAAAAATGGTGGGGATGGTTACTATGCTGCATGGAAGCTATCATATAACGAACCAGCATACCAGAATGTTCTTCAAAAACGGTCTGGAATATGGCAGGAATACGATGAAAATTGTTGTCCGAATGCAGAGTATTTGCAAAAACGTATGATTCAATTAAAAACTAATTATTGGGATATTGAAGAAGCAAAAGAACAAGCAAATATTCTTAAAAAGACAATTGATGATTATCAAAAAATAATATAATTATAAGTTAATATTTAATATATCAATTGAATGTGATTAAATTCACTAAATATCATTATCTTAACGTTATTTTCCATATTATTAAATATAACAACAATACTTCATTGATGTCTTTGAATAGAATATTCTGATAGTACAATAAAAATATGAATTTAACTAATTAAAAATATTTAATATTATTTTAATTCAAATAAAATAAAAAAGTAATGGAAATAATTATTGAAAATTAATAAAAGATAAGTTAAAAATTTCTTTCGAAAAAATCAAAACTTAATTTGGAGGATACCAAAAAAATTAGAAAAAAATTATTTATTTGATAATTTCCATATTTTCTTTTTTAATTAATTTTATTAAATCATTGCGAGCGGTGATTAATATTTCATTTTTCAATTCTCCGTCATACACATATATTTTTGATTTTTTAAAATTAATTAATGCTGTTGAAACTACTGAACAAGCAATATCTGGCTCAATACCTATTAAGTTTAATAGTTCTATTGGAAAATATTTATCAATGATTTTAATTTTTGGAAAAATTTCGTTATAATTTTTCGGATCCCTAGGATGAGGTTTAATTATTATATTTTTATCTTTAAATTTTTCAATTAGGAAGTTATAAATTGATAATTCCTCTTTTAATGTAACATTATCTTCTGCTAATGGTTGTGTTAAAATAAGTACTGTTTCATTATTAAAATTAATATCTTCTAATTTTATATTAAATATTTCTAGGATATTATTTTTTTCATTTTCTGTCAAATCTTTCCAGAGTTTATGCATATCTATAACTTCAGTTTTATTTTCAATAATCTTTGGAATCTCATTTTTAGTTAAATAAACTTTTTTAATATTTTTATGGGTTCCAAACCCTTCATATAAGTCATTTGTGTAAAATCCAAAAAATTTTAATAATCTTGATTGTGAATATTCTGGCTCGGCCAAATCCCTGTAATTTCCAAGTCCATCTTCAATAATATAACTGTTTTCATATTCATACAATGGAAATGAGAAATTCAAATGCCCATGCCCATAAACTTCAATATTATAGTTCCTTGTTTTGAAAAATAGTAGAATTCTTAATTTTATTATTCCATAGGCACGTTTTGTAAGAATCAAAAATCTTTTAAGGGTGATTAAAATTAAGTTGGAATCAGGAAGGTCGCTATGCTTAAAGTGAGGAAAATAAATATGTTTGATGTTTTTTCTAATCTCTTTTGGAACGCCTCCGGATAATATGAAAATATCTTCTTTATTAATTCCACATATTAAGTAGTATAATAATAATGTATAAACTGTGTCTACCACACATATTCTTTTTATTTTTTTTTCCATTCTAACACCCTTTTTAAGATAATATTATATCTCTTTCTAATAAGATTTGAATTTTAAAATATTTTCCCTATTTTAAATATTATTAATATAGAATTATATTTTTCTTAAAATATCATCTATTGTATAATAAATTTATAAGAATCAATGTCTGGATTTTTTTTCTGAAAATAATATTATTATAAAATTTTTTCAGATATATGTTTTATATTTATCATCACTAATATTTATTTAATTTAGATATGTTGTCGCCAGTATCATCTCGTGTGTATCCGAAATCATCATCTAACATGGTGCTACCATTCAATAAAGGTTCATAAAGATTATTTTTTTCGTAATCAAATTTTTTATGTGTTAAAATATAAATTTTCATATCTGTCATTTAGTATTCCTCTTTATTCCAATATCTTAAAAATAACTTTATAATTTGACACCACTGTATTGTACAAATAAAAAACTGCACATAATAAATATTATTATGTACAATGCTTATAATATTTTTTAATGCAACATATACTAAATCTTTTTTCTAATAATCTGTTTATTTTAAATATTCAATTGTAAAAATGTGGGAGTAATATCATAATTTAATTTATTTTAAAAAGTTTATTAGCACTCAAATTAATGATTTTAAAGAAAATTAGTAACTGTTTATGAAAATGTGGAAATAAAGACTTTTTTCACAAAATTATTAATAAAGATAGTATAAACTATTAACATGGACTATGATAAGATAATTATAATTTTGGCTTTAATCATTATTGCAATCCTTGCAGCAGGGATTGTGGTTTTAAATCCTTTTGCAGCGAAAGTGGAGACAGCTATTTCTATTATAAGCTCTCAGGAATTAACAGAAGGCGATTCTCTTTCAATTTCACTGACTGACATCAACTCCAGGCCGGTTTCAGGTGCTCTCATTCAAATCAACATAACTGATTTGAACGGCAGTACAACACAAAAAACTCTAACGACTGACGCTTCGGGTAATGGTGTAATTGCTTTAGGTGATTTGACAAGTGGACAGTATATGATAAATGTCTCATATGATGGAAACAGCTCATTCAAGTCAAGTTTTGCTTCCCAAAACATTAACATAAATCCGAAGGTTGTCCAATCAGTTTCAACAGAATCTGCAGCACAGTCATCCATTCATCCTGGTTTTACTCCGTCATATAAGGAAGGACCACTTACCTATGGGTATAAGGGGGACCGTTGGGGATTTGTCACTCCTACAGGAAACTTCTTTGAGATGTAATGGACTGTTAAAAATGTCACTGGTTAACCATATTTTTTTGGTGTCTTTCGATGACATTTTTCCCATCCATTTTATGTTGTTTAATCTGTTATGTTCATTCTCCTTTGACTGTTCTATAAATTCTTTTCTAGGAAATGTGATTTTATAAAATAATTCGACTGAATTATTGTTTTTGGCAATAATCCGTTATTAGTGATGCTAATACTCTTTCAATCTTTTTTAATAAATTTTTTAAAAAATCATGAATAAATAGGGTAATTCATCTTTTTTATCTATTATTTTATTGAATATTTTTCTAGTACAGTAATTTATCATTCATATGTTACTTTGTAACACTGACAAAATTATACTTACAAACTGCCCTTACACAATACGATTAATATTAGTTTAAGACTTCTAAAATCATACACGATTCCGGTTAGAAATTTATATTTCCAAATCATGCGTGTAAATGTTTGTGAGTTCATTCATGTTCATCATTTATGGTGGCGGTTTTACTTTAAGATTCAATGTCGTTAGGTTAAGTTTTTTTCATGATTTTTTCTCCTATTTTTTGATGTTTTAATTCATGTTTTTTTTTTAGAAAGTTGATTTGTATCCTGCTGTGAACTTTGGTTTAAATAGTTTTTTCTTTCTTTGATATTTCTTAGGTTCTTTTATTTTGTTTGACGAGTTATGTATTTATTTAGGAAGTTTTTTTGTGAAATTACGGACTTTTCCTTTGGTGTAATTTAGGATTATTTCAAAGAAATCTTCTTTTATGCTGCTGATTAAGTTGGATTGATTCACATCGTAGTATCCTGTTTTTCCTTTTTTTATCATTACTCTGTTGATTATCGTGTTTAAGTATATTATGGAATAGTAAAATATGTTATATGTTAGGAATATGGAGTAAATATCTTGTAATATTCCTATTTTTGAGTATACTGCGTATTTTTCGATTTGGAGCCTTTGTTTTAATGGTTGGTATGTGCATTATATTTCCCACATTGCATCGTAGATTTCACTAAGATCATTTTTACTCATTATTTCGGGAGGTAAATTTGTTATTAATGTTTCTATTTTGATTTCAGTTTCTCCTGTTTTGCTGTTTTCTTTTTTTAACTCTATTGTTACGATTCTTAAATTTTTCATTAACATCCTGAAATTGTTCTTTTAATTCAAATCTTTGAAGATTTTTAATCTATTTTCATTTAATTGTGGGGATATTGGATATCATCAGTTTTGATGCTTTTTTTCTTTATTTATAACTATTCTTTCTTAATATTATGACAAAGTAAGTATTAATGCTAAACGACATATGGTTCTAATGCGACAAATCCTCGGTCAAAAGTGAAAATGGATTCTGTAGGTTCGATTAAACCCATGCAGTTTTGAATATTTTGATGTATTAAAGTTATTTCACCAATTTCACGTTCTTTCTTAGTCCTTCGATTAAAAAATCATTTAAAACATCAAAAATTCCCAAAAGAAAACTTTAGGCAATCTATCATAACCTTCAGGAAATCCAAATTCTTCTAATGTTTTTTGTTTGTTGTATAATGTAAATCGTGACTCATCACCTTAAAATAGTCTGAATCCGTAAAAAGTTCTGAAAAAAGGATTATCCCTTTTAAAATCAAAGTATCCGATGTTATTCAAGTAATTTAAGCGGATTTGCTTAAAAACTTCAGACATTATATTCACTCTTTGTCCTGAAAAACTTTGTTTGCGATAAGTATCAATATCAAACTTACAATACTTTAAATGAGTATCAATGTTGTTTCTGATGGTTTTTCTTTTATTAAAAATGATATGTTTTGTGAAATCTTCAAAACCTCATTTTTTCTTCCTAGTAAATGCAAAAACTCCATAAATATGGTCTTTTAGAGATTCACAAACAGAATCGATTTCTCTGGAGGTAAAATAAAACATTTTTCAACCTTGCCTCTCAGAACTTAAAAATATGCATCCTCCTTCAACAAAATCAAAAAATTAATTATTAACTTACAACAATAAAATATTGGGGATGTATATTTTAGGTTTATAATATATATACTTAATTACTATATACTGCTATCTATGAACTGTAAATTAAAAATAAAATTAGTATAAATTTTAATATCATTATTCTTTTAATTAATATCAAAATAAAGAAAATTTAAAAATAGATAACAATGTATTGGTTAATCTAAGGAAGTTTAAAAGAAATAGGTACTCTAATTGGCCAATACTCGTTTAATCAAAGTATATTTAATTAAAAATTGGATTTATGGAGATTTAACTTATAATTTATTTTAAAATTGGAATTTAGTAATAATTTACTAACTATATTGATATATGGAAAATTTTAAGAAGAAATAAATCTTCTTAACCTGACGACATTGTTTATAAAATATAAATCGAGTGGTTTTATGTGCGAAAATAATGAATTTGTTGAAAAATTAAAGAATCAATTAAAAAGTTCTTATAGAAAATATAAGACAAATATATACTACAATACATATGACGCAATTCCAAGAACTAAATTATCAGAATTTGAATATGTTAATTTTAAAGATAAAGATACTAATGAAACCACTCCAAAAGATTTTAATGAAAAATTTGAGGAATATTTTGAAAATTTTGCACATGAATTATCTGAAAATTTTGATGATATGATAGAAAACATAATTAATAAAATAGACATTATCTCCACCCCAAAAAAAATCAAAGGTCCAAAACATGATGAACAAATCATAAGTAACATTTCAGAAACAAGTTCTGATGTTTCAAAAATACATTATTTTATTGATTTACCAATTGAAGGACAAATTTTAGGGGTTTTATGGATTTTAAGATGCGGTTATGTTCTTGATGACCGATTATACGAACATTGTTATGCTAATAGATTAAATTCTGTACTTTTAGAAAATCTAAAAAATGATGATTACGGTGAAAAATGTGAGTTTACACCGTTTTTATTCCAACCTTATTATCAAAGATATCAATCTTGGAGAGATAAAGGATTAGATTCTGTTAAAAAACTTTTAAATGAAAATCAAGATGTAATAATGTTTTCATTAGATTTCCAAGATTATTATTATCGTTCATTAATAGATTTTAATGATTTAATACTAGATATTAAACGAACAGAAAAGAAATTAAAAATTAAAAAAAGTAAAGATGAAAAAACATTCGATGATAAATTAAATGAATACATTAAAAGAGTATTTGAAAAATACTCTGAAAAATTCAATAGACCTGATAAAGATAAATATCCTATGATTCCTTTAGGATTTTTACCATCATTAATAATTGCTAATTGGAACTTACAAGGTTTTGACAAAGTTATTCTTAACAATATCAACCCATTTTATTATGGTAGATATGTTGATGATATATTGATTGTTTTTGGACTTCATAAAAAAAGCGAATCTTATGAAGATCCTGAAATTGACCATATGAATGTTGATTCAATTTTGAGAAAATATTTTACCAATAAAGATCCACAACCACATAATGAGATTATAAAATTTAATGATGAAACCAAAAATGAGGATGAAGATAATGATGATAAAAAGTATGGAATCTATAATCAACCATTATTTAAAAAATCAGAAAAGGAATTTCATTATGAAAATTTGACCCTCCAAAAGAAAAAATTAAGAATTTATAAATTCTCCAATAAGTATTCAGATGCGATAATTGAAAACTTTAAAAAAGAAATTCGTAAAAATTCTAGTGAATTTAAATTATTACATGATTTTGATGCAATAATTGATGAATTAGATGATAAACTTTACCAGATCGAATACAAAGATTCTATTAATAAATTAAATAGTATTAAAGATGTAAGAATCAATAAATTTGAAATTTCAAAAGAGTTATCGCGCATAAATCTCGCATCTAAAAATATAGATATCCCAATTGATGAGGAATCAAAAAATAAAATTATAACGATATTTAAACAAAATACTCTTGAATTTATGAGTTTATGGGAAAAAGCATTTTCATTACTATATATTAATGAATATAATGATGATTTATGGGATTTAATTGATAAAACAATTAATGTTATTAGCAACATTAAAATTGATGATAAAAAAGAAAAAAATAAAAAATCTAAAGAAAATGAAGATTACTATTATAGCATTCGCCAGGATAAAGAAAATCTTAAAAAATCACTTTTTAAAACATTATATTCATCATTAATAAGAACATTATCACTAAAATCATTTAAAGAGGATGATAAATCTGATAAAACCTTAAAAAATTTATTTTTAAAACTTCATAGTTATGATAAATTAGATATTAATGTGAATGACATTAATGAAATTAAACTCGAAGTTAAGGAAAACATTAAACAATACTTATTTGCTTCAATGCAAAATAATATGCTAATGAAATACCCCCTTCAAGACACTTCAAATATTATCTCCAGAATGAAAAGTTATAATTTGATTAAACCAAAAAACAACTATTATGGATATTATAAAGGAATATATCCTCGTTTTATCAAATACAATGAAATAGTTTTAAACGAAATTAACAGAGAACTATATAAAAAGAGAAATGAAGAACCTTTGAAAGATAAAAATGAATTAAAAAACTTTTTAGAGTTACTAGGAGTAACAATTGAATTTGAAGATTACATTAAGAAAGCTTTCAAAAAATATTACAGATATAATTTTGGATATGGAGCTCCGAATAAAAAAATTTTTAGTGAACTAGATACTGAATGCAAATTAAATTGTTATGATGATTGCCCAAATAAAGATGAATCATGCGAAATAATTAAGATAGGATCTAAAAGAAAAAACAAAATCAAAATTGGTTTAGTTAATGTTAATTTATCACAGGATGACTTTGAAAATAGATTAAAAAACCGCCCTAATTTAAGCAAAGACAGGTTGGGAAAAATCCAACATACCATAAATGAAGCCATACAAAAAGAGGTGGATTTAGTGATTATGCCTGAATGTTATATTCCAATTGAATGGATTAATGAACTATTATATGTGTCTAAGAACCACCAAATTGCAATGATTTTTGGCTTGGAACCAATATTAACTGAAAATAAAGTTGGAAATTATATTATGGCAGCTTGGCCATTCAAAATAAGTGACAAATATCATGAGACATTATTAACATATAGACTAAAAAACCATTATGCTCCAGGTGAATTAGAATCATACAAAGAAAATGATAAAGAAGAAATAGAAAGTAATCTTAAATATTACTTATTTAATTGGAATGGAATTTATATAGCTCCATATTACTGTTATGAAATTGCAGATGTAAATGATAGGAGTTTATTTAAAAGTTGTTGTGATATTGTTACCGTATCAGAATTTAATAAAGATACACAATATTTTGATAACATTGCCGAATCTTTATCCAGAGATTTATTCTGCTATTGTATCAAATCAAACACTGCCGAATTTGGAGGAAATGAAATTATCCAACCTACATCATCAGAAAGCAAATATCTGGTAAAATTAAAAGGTGGAGATGATTATATTGTCACATATGAATTAAATATTAAAAAACTCAGAGAAGAAGCGATAAAAAACGATGCACATTCAAAAAAAAGAGAATTCAAACCAAAACCTCCAGGTTTTAAGAAAGATGTTGTTAAAAAAAGAATGGGATTAATGTAAATTATTTACTATTTTACCAAAGGTTCATGCCTATTCATCAAACCCTTGGCAGAATGAAACTAAATCATATATTTCGTATAATTATCCAATAAAAAGTAAAAAAAACAATTAAAATATCAGATTTAATTGAATTCAGTTATAAAAATATAAGAAATGTTAAATAGATTAAGAGCAAAAATTATGAAAGGTATAAAAGAGCAATTTGCAAGAGTATTTGAAAATCCCAATAGAGTTAATTTTAGAAATTTATTAAAAAATTTAACTGGAGAATATGACGAACTAGAATTTAAAGAAAAAGAAATTGAATATCCAAAATTAGCAAAGCATATATTAGCAATGGCTAATACAAATGGAGGAATAATGTGCTATGGTGTGCGTGAAACTGATAATGGACTAAAACCCATTGGAATAACCAAAATAGATGACATTACCGATATGAAAAAGAAATTAGGCAAATATTTGCCTTATGAATTAAATTACGAAATATACATAATTTCATATGATGAAAGTGTTGAATGGAAAGAATTGAAAAATAAATCATTTATTTTAATTATAATTGAATTTGAACCAGAATATATAACTTTTTTGCCTTTAAAAGGGAGTGAACATTTTAAAAAAAACAGATATTTTTTGTAGAAAAAACTCAAGTTCAACAAAATGCGAATATGCTGATTTAATGAATATTTTAAACAATAGAATAGAAACTAATATTATTACTACACTATCAGACAGAGATTTTGCCGAATTATATATATTACACCATTATGCAAGATTATTCCCTGCAATTCCAATTTACAAAAAATTATATGGAGAAAAAATAGAGATAATTAGGAAAAAAATGAAATGAATGTTATTGCTTAAAAATAAAATAATTTATTACATCTGACATCGAAACAGCTTTGGATGGCTTAAGACTTCAATTGAGTTTGTACTGGATGATAATGAGTTCAGGGATGATCCAGTTACATGAAAAGCTACATCCTGATGTGAAAAACACATGACAATGCTTGAATGTAGAGTCAACGAAACTACAAGTTAATATTAAAACTTTAGTTAAAATTAATCTTATTTTTGATATTATAAATTCAAACAGTCATTTCAGATTGATTGTGCAAGGTAATGTAGATGAAATGAAAAATATTTTACTAAATGAATAGGAGATTTATTTTCTAGTAATTAACAAATCAACAACAAGACAGCATTTTTTTAAATTAAAGAATTTAAATTTTAATATAGCTTAAATTATACTTACTGGAATCTTTAATCATTTTATAAACATCTATTTCACGTTTTTTACAAATTTCCATAATCGTTTGTTTACACTCAGCAGAAATATCCAAACCCAAAAATACACAGACAGGTTTTGGAAATTTAACAAAACATAACTCCTCTCGTTTATCAATAAAATCAGTTAAAAAACCTGATTTTAATTCTTGCTTTAATTTTATTTTATCAATAAGTATTCTCCATTCCTTTTCATAACTCCAATCATATGACTTTTTCAAAAATGGCTCTTGTAAAACTTTCAATTTGTTTCGCTTATCATTGTCAATATTACTGATATCCTTTGCAAAATCAGAATTATGAACATATAAAATGGGATGGCACGTTTCCTCACAACCCAACTCAAAATCTGTAAGGTCATATCCGATACATACTCCCTTATGATTATCTGCATAATGAGCCCACATCGGAATAATGTTATTCGATTCGGATAAGCAGACAAAAAGCATTTGTTTTTTCAATTCAAGATTGTAGTTTTTTACTATATAATGAGCAAAATCTTTAAAAATCCCCACAAACTCTAATTTGAATTCATCAAATCTTAAACCATCACCCAATTTCGAATCATTATTATAAACAATATCCATAAATAAATAAAAGGGATTTTTGCTATTGACAATCATGTTTTTGTCTTCATCGGACAGATTAAAAACCGGAACATCCAACTGCCGAATAAGCAAATCATCCTTATACTGTTGAGATATCATATCATAATCAAACAACATATCTCCTTCAAACGGATCGTTGACATTGAAAGGGTTGGAAACTTTTATGAAATCATCTTTTAGAGAACCCACTGCATATTCCGCTTTCATGTATTTAAAGAGAATTTTTGGAAAATTCTCCTCTTTTAAAATTGATGCCTTGGCCTGTGATTCAACATCTCTAACATCATGAAAATACAACTTATGATATTCCTTTTTCCACATCTAATTAAACACCACCATAATATAGCATGATTTAATATTTATTCAAAGTTTTTAAAAACTTTTTAATTTTTCAAATACCAATATATAGTCTGAAATAATCAAATGGTGTTGGTAAACATTTCTTGTGCGTAAAATAAAATCATCTAAACAGAAGGTTGAGATTATGTGAAAGGACATGCCTTGACACCGGAAGCGTCAAACTTTATCAAAACCGTGCAAAAAGACCGGGATTATACATCGCTCGCTTGAGGAAATCGCAATCTAAAGTGATACATTACAACCGAAAATTGTTGAAAACAGCTGAAAAACTTTAAAAGACCGATTATGGCTCATACTTAGTTAACCTGGCAAGAGATGATTGATTATGAGAAGATTCACTTGTAGTGGAACCTGCTGTTTGAACACTAAAGAGAATACTTCATGAAAAATGAATTTAAAGATTAGGGTATGAGCTGAAGTTCATTCGGTCAAAATCAACAAGGTAAGTTTTATCCATAATCAGAGAAGAAATCTTTGATGTTGGAGTCTGCTCAGAAGAGATTCAAAAAGCTACTGTGAAATATTATCCGAAGACAACAAAAAACAGTTATACCTTCCTTTGGGCTTTGCACACGGATTTCTGGTGCTGTCGGAGGTTGAATTCTATAATAGGAGGATGAAATCGGCATCAACTGGCCATTAGATGAGACAATCCTTTCGGATAAGGATAGAAAGTGGATGAGCTTTAAGGATTCAAAAATCAGGTATTGAATTTACACATAAGTCAGTCTGGTTTAATTACATGAAAGTGAAAAAGTGAACAGAATTTGACATGCAAATAATTAAAAGTAGAGTCAAACAAACAAGTAATTGATGTGAAAACTTCACTTAAAATTAATTTTAGTTTAAGATTATGAAACATCACCATTATTTCAGATTGATTGTGTAATGTAATGTAGAAAGTTCTACAAATTAAATGTATATAATATAAAAACAATATTAACACTCATGTATCTGCAAGAATTACACATTAAAAATTTTAGAGCCATAAAAGATACCAAAATTCATTTCAATAAAGGATTGAATATTTTAATTGGACCAAATAATACAGGAAAAACAACAATAATTGATGCATTAAGAATTTGTCTATCCAAAGGAGAGTACAATAGCAAAAGTGTAAAGTTAGAAGATTTTTATAAAGTAACTAAAAAATCTAAAGAAAATTATCCTACAGTAGAATTTGACTTGACTTTCCGGATTGAAGAAGAATTTGAAAAGGCTCTTTTTATTGAATTATACAATCCAATCAACAATACATTAGATATTAATTTTACTTTCAATTACAATTTAAAACAGAAGAGGATTAACTATGAAATCAAAGGTGGTGAGAAAAAGGACAATCCTATTTCAAATGAAAGTCTTGGTTTTATTAGAAATATTTATTTAAGCGCATTGAGAGATGCTAACAGACATTTAACTCCTGGAAGATACAACATCTTAAGTTCATTTTTCTCGGAATTGATTTCCGATGAGGATAAAGAAGAACTAATGGATGAAATTAACAATGACATCAATGAAAGTCAAATTTCGGAATTTATCACCAAATCAAATCAGAAGTATATTCAAAATCATTTTGATGAGATGATATTTGAAAACGAAGAAATGAAGTTATCAATGTCCCCTTTAGATTATGATTTTGATAATTTCACAAAAAATTGGAAGATTCAACTTCCATTTGGAAATTCTGATTATCTGGAGTTATACCAAAATGGTTTAGGATATAATAATTTAATATATATTTCAGTATTATTGAGTCATTTGAATATTCTTAAAAATGGCAGTGATGAGAATGCATACATTTCGTTATGTATTGAAGAACCTGAAGCCCATTTACACCCCCAGCTTCAAAATTCATTTTTTAGATATTTAAACAAAATTAATAGTTTAACTAATATCCAATTGTTTATAACTTCACATTCACCAACATTAACATCAAAAGCTGACTTGGAATCATTAATATTAATCCAAAATACTGAAAATAATGTTGTAACACATAATTTAGTCAATTCTTTTCCGGAAGTTGATGACCAAAATTTTTTAAAGAAATTTTTGGATGTTACCAAATCCCAGTTACTGTTTTCAAAAAAGGTAATTTTTGTTGAAGGCATTACTGAAGCCATTTTAGTACCTGTTTTCGCCAGAATATGTGATTTTGATTTAGATAAACATGGTGTTGAGATCGTTAATGTCCAAGGACTTAGTTTTAAGCGTTTTGCACCATTATTTAATGATGAAAAGGGGTTAATTATAAAAGGAGCAATATTAACTGATGATGATAGAAGTACAATATGTGGTGATGAATCAAATTCATATAATGAAATTAAAACACTTGAAACCGATAAATTGAAAGTATTTTCTTCTAGAAAAACATTTGAATTCGAATTGATTTATACGAATGGGTTTGATTCAGAAATTTGGGAAATATACAAAAAGAAACATCCTGGAATTTTTGGAGACATAAATGATTTCACTTCCCTTTTCAATGTTTTCAATAGTTCTCAAAAAAACAGCATTAAAAAAGCTGACCTTGCATTAATTCTTTCAGAAGAAATCAAAAACGAAAGCGAGGACATTGTTCCAGAGTATATTAAAAAAGCTTTTGATTATTTGAGAGGTTAAATTATGGATATTGAATGGAAAGGAAATCAAGAAAAGATTCATGACCTCAAAAATTATAAGAATGGAAAGATAATTGTTAATGCATGCCCCGGAAGTGGTAAAACACTATGCGTATCTGAAAGAATTATCAAATTCATTAGCCAACATGAATCAAAAGTTTCAGGTTTGGCAATAACTTCCTTTACAAATGTTGCAGTTAATGAAATCAAAGACAATTATGAAAGAGAAACTGGTGAAAAAATCGAACACCCCCATTTTATCGGAACATTGGATCATTTCATCAACAAATATGTATTTTTACCATATGGCTACTTAGTAATGAAATGTGGAAAAAGACCAATACTTGTAGGAAAACCTCATTCAAAATGGCACCATGAATGGCATAAATGCAGATATTTTGATCAAATTTCATTTAATAAGGAAAATCAAATTTATCCGATTAATGAAAGAATTCCATTTAATGAGAAAATGGAAAAATGCAAAAGAGATTTAATAAAAGAGGGTTATGCCACACAAGAGGATGCAAACTATTTTACAATGCGTATTTTGAATGAATTTCCACAGATTACTAGGGCATTGATAAATAAATTTCCTTATTTAATCATTGATGAAGCTCAAGATTTAAGTGAAATTCAAATGGAAATTGTGAACATTCTAATTAAAAATGGATTGGATAATGTTTTACTTGTTGGAGACCCTTATCAAGCTATTTTTGAGTGGAAAACTGCAAAACCACAACTATTTATTGAAAAATACGGAGAATGGAAAGAAAAATATGATACGGCAATTGATTTAGAATACACATTTAGATGCTCTGAAAATATTTCCGAATATTTAAAAAAATTTTCAAAAATCCCGATAAAATCTTGCGCTAAGGAATCCCTTAATTTAAAACCTGAATTAATTCCCCATAATGAAAATTATAAGCAAATCGTTGATAAGTTTATAAAAAAAGTGAAAGATAACTTAGGAGGCAATATTGAAAAGGATAAAGTTGCGGTCTTATTTAGAAGCAGAACGGAATTAAATAAATTCATTAACAGCACTCAAGATAATTATAAATTTGAAAATATTTTTAAATCAAGTGAAAAAGACATATCTGAATTCGAAAAAAATTTTGGAGGCCATCTTAAAATTAAAGATGAATCAAATATCCAAAATTATACTGAAAACGTTCTTAAAGGGGAATATTACTTCCTAAATAATGATTTTATCAATGGATTTAAAGAATTTGAAAAGGCATTCATTAAAATAAAAACCAATCAATTCAATGACACTCCATCTTTAATTAAAGATTCGATTGCAGAACTGGGATTATATAAGCATAGAAAATGTGTATGGAAATTCATCGAATTATTTAAACCTCCCACAAGCAAAGACCAATTAGTTGATGAGTGGATTGACATAAACAATGAGTCATTATTGAAAAAAGGAAAATTTTATTTAAATAAAATTAAAACAAAGGATAAAACAAAAAGAAAGATAAATAAAATTCTAACCTGGAAAATGATAGATTTAGATATTGGCGAAACAACTTTAGATTACTACTGCGGAACAATACACAGTGTTAAAGGAAAAAGTTTTGATGCAGTATTATTGTTATTGAAATCACAGTGTACTAATAAGTTAGGTGATGATTTGATGGACGAAACGGAATTGCGTAATGTTTATGTTGGAATGAGTAGAGCCAGACATATTCTAGATATTGCGGTTCCCACTGATAATTTAATAAAATGGAAGGGCTTTTTTAATCAATCTTCTTTAGATAAGTTTTATAATAATTAATGAATTACCCTACAAATATAATCTATTAAAATGTTTATTTAAAAACATTATTAATATCAATGCCAAACATATTTATTTTAGTATTGATATAACTAAAATTATCATATTGTGGAGTTATACTTAATCATAGCCATTCCATTAAATCTACTCATTATTAATCTTTTAAAAATAAAGGAGGTTGATATTATGGAAATACTTATAAATATTATTTCAATAAATATTGAACTTTTAATGGGAGTGATTAATGGTCCTTTGGCGGTGGAGAAAGAATGAAATTGCTGTGATGTATAATGTCCATAGCTGAAGGGTCATACCTTCCTCCACAACTTAACTTTTAAAATTATATGAAAAATGAAACGCGAAAATTCTTAACTAATTTTTTATTTACCATACACTAAATAATTTCATTTTCTTTTAATTTATTTCTAAGCGTACATATTCATTTTAAATTATACAAAACAATCTTCCATTAGATATATACATATAAATAGCCAAATTGTCGCCACCACTAAAATTAATCAAATAAACCAACATTAAATCATGTAAAACTTAAAAGGGGACATCCTACTCTGCAAAAAAACCACTGATAAACACCTATGACAAATACGACCATTCGATAGTTTCACTTATGGAAGTTCCAAAGGACAATATTCGCCTGCACAGAATCATCACAGGTAGCCACAACGGACACCAAGTGTCAAGTAAATCCATTCCATCAGCATTAATACAGTTTACTGTGATGACCATTTTCAATCAACTATTAAATACTACATTTTGTGAATTTCCAAAAATTACTCATGTGAACAGGCAAATAGTGACAGAAACATTTCCATATTCCATCACCAAAATAATCTTACATCAAGAAACTCAATGATTTTGACCGCATGAATTCTTAAAGAAACGCCTAATCAAATCAGCAGACATTGCCAAAAATACCTTTTAATCTCCTGAAATTTTAAGATTTATCAATGACAATTACAAGTCAATAAAATAGATTTAGTTAAGTGATTAACTTTACAATAAACAAATCACAAAATCTTGAACTCCGTATGTTACCAGCACAAACATACGTAATTCTACCTGAAAATCCTTAAACTATAAAATCCATGTCAAACCTATTTCAATGAATATTTCTTATTAAAACTATTTTAATTTTAAAATAACGGATTTATTAATCTTAATTTAAAAAATAAAGTAAATTTAGTTGAAAATTCATCATTAAAAAAGATTATTATTACACAATCTCATACTCTTCAATTCGTGAAAATAGTTCAAACTCCGTATCTTTCTTCATAAAAACTACACTTTTTTTACAGAAATACGAATTAAAAATAATTATTTTAAAGATATGACAGTATATGGATATCTATATAGAAAATAAAAACATTTAAATAAGATACTAATCAAAATAAAATCTGGAGGTGAAAATTGTTGAAAACAAGTAGTGAAAAGTCCCATAGATCATTACTTATTTTAGCCGAGAAGTAATGACCTAAAGACCTAACAAATTACGAAGCAAATCATAATAAGTCAAATAATAATTATAGTGAGCACTATATTTAAAATTTCTCTTTTTAATGATTTTAGAAAAACAGTATAACGGACTTTTACCTTGTTGATGTGACAGTAAAGCCTCTGCATTTAATTGAATTAACCTGCATAGGGGGTGAAATTTATGATAAGAGTTGCTTCAAGCAATATATGGGTTGTGGATTATAATCCCCAAACACAAACATTGACTATCCAATTTAGAAGCGGTCACATCTATGAGTACTTTAATGTTCCACTGAATGTATTTGAGGGATTGCTTGCTGCCCCTTCAAAAGGCAGATATCACCACAGATACATTAAACGTTATCCTTACCGCAGGATAAGATAGCATTCACTTTTGTGAATGCTATTTTCATTAGTATTGTTGCGAACAATTTATATACCTCGGATGACAAAAGATAAAACAGAAATAAGAAATTAGAGACATACTATTACCGGAAAAAATAAGTTAAAAAAATTCACCACAGAATGAGATTTTATACAAACACCAAAAAATAAAATGAGCCATACCTGGGTAATTTATGATAAAAATGTCAATAGTATTGAATTAGAAAATATCAACAATTTAATCACAGAAAAGTACCCAAAGACAAATTTTTGGAATAGTTATACTTAAATGATGAATTAAATGAATTTATTAAAGCAAATACTCCATTTGAAAATTTCAAAGAGATGTGTATACTATCTTCTGAAGAATACGTTGCTAAAAGAGTACTGGATTAATAATTAGTTATTGGTCATTTGCTAATTCATTTAACAAACATTATTCAGATTTGAAAAAAATTAGACTCAAAGATCCACCTAATAATTGTAAACGGAGAATTAAACATGAAAAATTATTCTGATTTAACAATTGATGCCTTCAAATATCTAGATATTGGAGATATCGAAAGTGCTGAAGATATTTTAAAAATATTGAGAAAAGAAAAAATGACTTCTGAATTAAAATACATAATGGGTGCTTTATTAATAGAAATTGGAACAGCCACACAAAATATGGATTACATCAATGAAGGAATTAAAAATTTTGAAGAATTAGAAAATAACACTCCATATGCAGTGGACTATAATTTAGGAAATGGATATTATTCAAAATATAAAATAATGAAAGATAAACCTAATTACCTTACTAAAAATGAACATTTACTGACAAAAGCAAAAAGGCATTATTTGAAAAGCATTGCTAAAGTTCCCATAGAACAATTGGAATTGAATTATGTGAATTTGGGAAATACCTATGATTATGTTGGTAGAACATTGGATGCCCTTGAATGTTATGAAAAAGCACCAAATAATGCATATTCAAGAATTAACAAAGCAATTGGCCTATTCGTCTATTCAACTTTCCATGCCAATACAACACCAATACTAAAAGATTCATATGATTGCTTTAAATCTGTTCTTGAAATTCCAGAAATTCCTGTTGAATTTAAAACATTATGTTCAGAATATATGAAATCAATTGAAAACACATGTGGTAAACAAATGTTGGAACAGGAAAATAAAAAAACATTGAAAAGACCATCAAATGACACTCTTGAAGGATTTATGACTAATTTTTGTTTAGATAATAAATTATATTTAAATTTGTGCAATTTCTGCCAAAGATGTGACAATGCAATTGGAGACACAGTAATTATACCAAATATGATTGTAAAAATTACCGACTCATTGGAAGATGACCCATATCTTAAATTATCATCTCAACTAAACCAGATTAAAATGGATTATGCAACTTCAAGATTTTTATTAATGCTCAGCCAATCCGAAAGTTCACTCTTGAATTTAATGAGTAAGAATATGACATTAACTTTAGATTTATCATATGAAGAAAACAACACCTCTGTACAATTATTAAAAGATTCATTTGCCGGATTTTATAATATTCTCGATAAAATTTCCCATTTGATAAATATCTATTTTAATTTGCAAAAAGATCCAAAACACTTAAATTTCCGCAACATATGGAATAATAAAAAAGGAAATATCAATGGAAAATTGAGTTCACTAAACAATTCGGGACTGTCTGCATTATATGACATTCATCTGGAATTAGAAAAAGATAATGAGAAGTTTTACTTAAGAATACTCAGAAATAATTTAACCCATAATTTCAGGCCTGTAAAATTATTTAAAATGGAAGAAGAAGATTTAACTTATGAAGAGTTAAAAGATAGTACAATTGAACTTGCAAAAATTGTCAAAAATGCAATAATATATTTAATACGGGCAATTAATATCAATGAACGAAAAAAATATGGGAGAAATAAAGATAAAATTATTCCAAAAATTAATAGTAATGTTAGAAAGTTATGATATAAAATCAAAAAAAGTCTAACAAATTGACAGTCACAATGATTTTTAAAAGATAAGTTTATAAATCATTACAACAAAAGTATAATTTAGCATAGAAAGTTCACACCATTTTACCAAATGAGATAAAAACGAGGTGTTTCATAAACTCTTTGCTACATTTCGTCAGTATATGATGAAAAACTGTTCAATACTTGTGTTGCTGTTAAATAGTAGGTGAAATTTATATTTATCAATATAAATTTATT
>Ga0256405_10002310_pt1 | contig 44633 bp, 41 predicted proteins | sample RumenRJG_02DNA_FD_189096 | JGI IMG/M metagenome (GOLD analysis project Ga0256405, IMG submission 189096) | Bovine rumen microbial communities from Lethbridge, Alberta, Canada - RJG_02 | ecosystem: Host-associated > Mammals > Digestive system > Stomach > Rumen | place: Canada: Alberta... | reverse complement strand
AAAACAAGAATTAACACGAGGAAAAGGAAAAGGTATTTGGTTTACAACAGGGACTTACATAGTCCCTTTTTTATTGTTTTTATACAGAGTATATTTTATTATTAATTTCCAAAATAATTCTTTAAATCTACTGTTAAATTAGCATTTTTGCATAGTTTTTTCAATTTAGAAATGGCTCTGTTTTCTATTTGTCTTATTCTTTCCCTTGAAACGCCATAGTGTGAACCTATTTCATCAAGGGTTTTCTTTTCTCCGTTATTATCAAGTCCGTATCTTAAAATTAATATATCACGTTCTTTTGGACTTAATTGTTTTAACATTTTTTGAATATCTTCGAAAAGATTTTCTTGAGAAACTCTGTTATCAGGAGCCATAGTATTTTCATCAACTATGTAATCTGCTATTTTTGTTGAATCTTCTTTTTGATTAGCAGGAGTTTCTATACTTATTGTTGATTGTGCAGACTTTATTATTGATGTAAGTTTTGATACACTTAAGCCTAATTTATATGCAACTTCTTGTTTTGTTGGTGGATGTCCGAGTTCTGTTGTTAGTTCAAGAGTTGCTTTTCTTATTTTTCCTAATGATTCTATCATATGGATAGGAAGTCTTATAACTCTTGCTTTATCTGCTATTGCTCTTGTTATTGATTGTTGTATCCACCATGTCGCATATGTTGAAAATTTATAGCCTTTTTCGTAATCAAAGCGTTCCGCAGCTTTCATTAATCCGATATTTCCCTCTTGAATTAAATCAAGAAATGATAAGCCTCTTCCTATGTATTTTTTTGCTATACTTACAACAAGTCTTAAATTTGCATTAACAAGAATGTTTTTTGCTATTTCACTATTATTTTCTTTTATTTGTTTTGCAACTTCTATTTCTTCTTCATGTGAAATTAAAGGAATTTTTCCTATTTGTTGTAAATATATTCTTACAGAATCATCAGTATTTACTGTTGATAAATTCTCTTGTATTTTTGGATCTTCCACGGATGCAAGCAAATCTTCATCTTCATCTGTTTCTTCTATTTTAGAAAAATCTATACCTTCTTCAGATATTTCATCTGTATTAAAAAAAAGTTTTGAATCGTCTTTCATTTTTATCTCTCGCTTATTAATTTTTGACGAACGCTTTCAAATATTATAATACTTAATGCATTTGAAACATTCAAAGAATTAAAGTTTTTTAACATAGGTATTTTGATTTTAAAATCTGCAAGTTTAAGTATTGATTTTGAAACGCCCGCATGCTCCGCTCCCATCACAAGAACGAAGTTCATATTATTATAATCAATATCATAATAATTATCTGATTCAAATGCTTCTGCTGCAATTACCCACCAATCTGATTTTTTTAATTTTTGAATTGCGGAAATCGAACTATTTACTTTTATTATGTCAATATGATTTATTGCTCCCGCACTTGCCTTTTCTACTGTGGAATTTATTGGACATGTTCTTCTTTCCGGTATTATTATTGCATCTACTCCTGCACATACACTTGTTCTTATTATTGCACCTAAATTTTGTCCGTCTTCTATACCATCAAGCATTACTATTTTTGAATTTGTATGTTCTTTTGCTAAAAAATCTTCCAATTCTATAAATTTTATTGGCGATATAAGTGCTATTATTCCCTGATGATTGTATTCATCATATTTTGACAAATTTTCTTTTGCTGTAAATTGAAATAATATCCCCTTTTCTTTTGAAATATTTATTATTTCATTAATTTTTTCTGATGGATGAACACTTTTTGAAATTAAAATCTTATTAAATGTTCGTTTTCCGGATTTTAAAGCTTCAAGAACCGCATTTCTTCCGTATACTATGTCTTCCATTAAGTTACCTCTAGCATTTTTTGTATACAAGTTCTTGCTTTATCAGCAATTTCTTTTTCTACTATGATTTCATGTTGTTCATGAAGCAGAGCTTCGTATATATCTTCAAGTGTGTTAAATTTCATATTAAAGCAAACTAAATCTTTTTTTATTGGTATTAATTCTTTATCAGAATAATCTCTTTTAAGTCGGTCTATTACTCCTTGCTCTGTTCCTATTACAAAGGATTTTTTATTGCTTTTCTTAACGTAATCCATTATTCCTGAAGTTGAACCTACAAAATCGGCTAGTTTACTTACTTCTATATGACATTCAGGATGTACTAATATTTCTGCATCAGGATAATTTTTTCTTGCGTTTACAACATCTTCTTTGGTAATTTTTAGGTGTGTTGGGCAAAATCCAGGATATGTTGTAACTTTTATTGATTGTAATTTATATTCTGACCATTTGCCAAGGTGTGTATCAGGTACAAATAAAACTTCTTTTGCTCCTAAACTTTTAATAATTTTTTCTGCATTTGCACTTGTACAGCATATATCACTTAAGGCTTTTACTTCTGCTGTTGAATTAATATAACAAACAACAGGTAAATCAGGGTGTTTTTCTTTAAATTCTTTTAGTTGTTCTTCATTAATCATATTTGCCATAACACAGCCGGAATTTATATTTGGTAAAAGAACTTTTTTGTCTGGTGATATTATTTTTGCAGTTTGAGCCATAAAAAAAACACCTGCAAAAACGATGATATCTGTATCTGTTTTTGACGCCATTCTGCTTAAATATAATGAATCTCCTACATAATCCGCAACTTCGTCAATTTCTATATTTTGATAGCAATGTGCTAAAATACAAGCATTTTTTTCTCTCTTTAATTCTAAAATTTTATCCTTTATGTTCATTTAAAAACCTTAATTGACGTATAAATTTATTCAACCTATAATAACTATTATATAATAGAAAAAAAGTTGTACAACATAATCATGCTGAATAATTTATTATCCAAATTTGGGGCCGGTTCAGGTGCTGTAATAGGGGTATCTTTATCACCGAGTGTCGGGCTGGAGATGATAGAAATTGATAAAAATACTAAAACTGTAAGTAAATACGCTTGCAGACCTTTAGAATATAATTATTCCACTCGTGAAATATCAGATTATGACGAATTTAGAACAACATTATCAGCTCTTTTTGAGGATTTAAAAATTCCTAAAAATTCTGATATTATATTAACTGTTCCTAATGTTTATTTTGGTCTTATTAATTTACCGCTTATGTTTGGTGATGAAGCTGTAAATAATGCTATTTTATCTGAAGTTGAACAAACATATATCTTTAAAAGACAAGAACCTGTTATAGGTTGGACTAATATTGTTAAACCTAATCAGAATACGGATTCTACTGATATCTTATATTCTGCTATACAAAATAATGCTTTGGCAGAAATTTATGCTTCTTGTGTGGAAGTCGGATGTAATATTATTGGGATAGAAACTTCTTATCTATCATTATTAAAAGCATTATATTATACAAATTCTGCTGATGAACAAATGCAGGATTTTGTTACTTGGAATTTAATGGTTATCGGGCAAAATAACTATTCTATTATTTCTATGTCAGGTAAAAATGTCATTAGTTATTATGAAGAACCTTTGGCTTTAAAATCTTTTTCAGGAGAAGAAATTTATAATGCCATTATTTCTTCTTCAACACTTACTCTTACAACTAATCCTGCAAATTGGCTTTATATTGTTTCTGAAACAGATTTGGTTTCAGCTGAAGTACTTTCAAAGAAAATTTCTTTTGATGGTAAAATTACTTATTTAGAAAGTAATAAATATGTTCAAAATCCTCTTATAGAAGCTTCTAAAAGTATTATGCCTAATTTAATTTTAAAAATGACTCCTGAAATTATAGGTTCAGGAATTTATACGTTTGTTGATTATCCTATTAAATTAAATTTGATTGGGGATTTTAAATCTGATGATATTAAAGTTGAAAATTTTCCGATTGTTAATATAGGAAATTTATCAATTGAACTTTCTCCTTCTTTTATAAAAAAAATGAGTATTTTTATTTCAATACCGATTTTACTTATTATGTTACTTATTTTTGTTATATTAAATGTTTTAAATAATAAGCAAATTGTTGAGAGTACAGCTCTTAATGCAGAACTGGAAGCTAAACAGGCAGAAATGAAAAAATATGATGCAATTAAAGTTGATGCTTTTGATGAAAAGACAGAAATGTCTTTAATAAATGCATATAATAAAGAAAAATTAATTTATTATTCAGCTTTAGGTTTGAGTATACCTGCAAAAACATGGATTACTCAGTTTAAAATAACAAAAATGGGAAAAGTTTATATAAGTGGTAAAACATCTCGTTTAGAAGATGTTTATAATTTTTATAGAGATTTAAAATTATCTGTTATAAATTCTGATTTAAAAGTGCATACTTTAGAAGCTATAGAAAATGATGATAGTGAAAGTACTAAAAAACCAAAATTTTATAGTTTTGAAATAACAAATATGGAAGATGTTGATATAGTTGCAATGAAAGAATATAAAAATTATAAAGGTGATCAAAGAAGTCAAAATCCGGAACAGGCATTAAATGAACAAGATATTCCTGCTGCTCCGGTAACTGCTTCTGACGGTAGTACTCCTCAACCATCTGCGGATGGAAATGCACCACCACCACCTCCTCCTTCTGCTTCAGGCGGTGAGAATAATGAAAATCCTTTCAGTAAAGGACTTCCTCCTAATCTTGAAAAAATAGAAAGTTTTTAACGGATAAATCGATATGCAAAATTTCTTAAAAGTTTATAGAGAATCATTATTATTTGTAATACTTGCAATATTATTGTGTTTTGCTGCTTTTAATCAGCTTAAACCTAAATTTAGTGATTTTATGTCAGGCAAAAATGATTTAGCTCAAAAAAAAGCTGCTATCGAGCAAATAAATGCTCAACTTCAAGTTGCACAACAACAAATGGCAAGACTTGAAAAAGCAAGAATTGCAAATAGTATGGTTAATAAATCAATATTTCAACCACGTTCATTATCTCTTGATAATGAATCAGGATATAGTGTTTTATTCAATGATATTTTTGAAATGGCAAAATCTAACAATATTAAGACATATTCCATTCAGTATGAATATAATCCTACGGATGATCCTTTTGTTGCATCTAATAAGGGTTATAGTGTTTGCCTTTTAAAAATGAAAATTATTGGCGGTTTTAAAGATTTTGAAGACTTTTTAACTGATTTGTATAAATATCCTTATTTTGTGAGTATAAGTAGTTACGATATTGTTCCTTACTATAAAGATAAAAGTGTTTTATTTATTAAACTTGGTATTAAAGTTTATATGAAAAATGATTAGATAAAATTTTATATTTGTTAAATATATCAGCTTGCCAAATTTTTATTAAAAATTTGTTTTATTTTATAAATATTATTTAAAAAGAGTTTTATCAATTGCAAACATTTGATTTTTGTTTTTTATACATGTCATGCAAAAATCTGTTTCAAGAGGCACTTTTTTTGCATAATTTTTAAAATCACTTCCCATCCTGCCTCTATAATCATTGGCTAAAAAAGGACATGTATAAATTCCTTTATCCGTTAGTATTCTTGAATTTTCACAATCCAGAGAACCTTTTATTTTAGGTATTTCTTCTGTAATGTTAGATTTTTGCCAAAATTCATTTATTTTAAAATTTTCGAATTCCATCTTTATTCCTGCATTTTCAAAAAGATTTATAAATTCTGCTATTATTTCTTTTTGGGGTTCTTTATAATAGTTAGTTATGCATAATATTATATAAAAATCATATTTATTTAAATTTTTAATTGCATGTATTACTTGTCTAAAACTTCCTCTACTTCTTGTTTCATCGTTTTTTAATTCGTTAAAATGACTCATTGGTAATTGAAATAATATTGAATATTCACTTTCGTTTTCAACTTTTTTTAGAAATCTTGCTTTTTTTTCATTTATAAAACTACCGTTTGTACAAATACATACATTTGTTCGTTTTAAACATAATCTTAGAATGCTGTTGAAATCAGGATGTGTCATTGGTTCTGCACCGGTTAAATAAATACAGTTTATTTGTTCATTTTGAGTTTGTTCAATAGCTTCTTTTATTTTATCTATATGTATGAAGTCTTTTATTTTTTTATTAATTGGAAAATCTATATAACATTGTTTGCAATGTTGGTTGCAATTTTTTTCAGTCAATTCTATGAATAAATTATTTAATTCTTTTAACGTACATATTGGTGCACATAACAGCATATTGTTTGTAGTCATCAGTATTTATCTCCTTTTATTAGTTATTTTAAAATTTAAAAAGGAGTTTTAAATTCACCATGCGGTTATATTGATTATTATTTTTTAAGTAGTTCTATCGGTTTTTTTATTTGAAATTCTTTTATTAATAATTTATGATTTTCTTTTTTGAATAAATAAAAATCTACATTAAGAGTATCTTCATTAATATTTAAATTCTTTTCATTTAATTCTGTTGATATTCTTATTGTTGATGTTTGTTCTCCGATAGGGAATATATTTTCATATGCAAAAATTTGTTTATCGTATGTTCTTATTTTATGTCCTTTTTCTTTGAATACTAATCTTGCAGTTAAATTTTTGATATTAAACGGTGAATTATTTCTTAATTGAAATTTCACATCAACATCAAGTTCTTTTCTATTCTTATTATATATTGCACTGATATCAGAAATGTTTACAATAACATCATTTTTATACAAAATCGTTGATGAAACATAATCTTGAAAACGCTTTGCTTTCATTGCATATAAATCTTTTCCGGCTTTATCTCCAAGTTCAGAAGCACTTTCCGATATTTCCATTAAAAGATTATAGTACATATAATAATCAAGCATTTCCGGAGCTTTTTTTCTTACAATTTCAAGCAGTTCAAAAGCTTTATTTGGATCAGTGTCTATATATAAAAGTGCTAATTTATAATTTATTTCCGGTTTATCATTTAGGGCATCTGCTTTTTCAAGGTAATATGTTCCATCTTCTATCATTCCTTTTTCTACAAATACATCTGCTATTGCCTCATAGCAGTCTGACAATTTTATTTTTGTATCATCAAGTTCTTTTTTATCACATCGTTTTAAATAAAAAATAGCTTTTTCATATTTACTTGCAGCTTGAGGATAGTATTCTTGTTCAAATAATTTATTGCCTATTTCTTTGTAGATTATACCTTTATTTTTAATTAGTTTTTTATCAGGTTTATCTGTGATATCATCCATTAATTTTTGAGCTTCGGCTAATTTATTCATTTTTATGTATAAAGCAGCAAGTTTGTATCTTGCCTTATATGCCATATAAGGTGATTTTTCAACAGCAATCAATAATTCTTTCTCAGAATTTGTGTAATCTTTTTTTATTGCATATAGTGTTCCTAATCTAATGTTATATCCATAATTTTTGGGATATTTAGATAATAGATATTGATTTTTTTCTATTAAAAAATCTATCAAGTAATAATCAAGTTCATCTGTTGATTTGATAATTTTAGGATTTTTAATAGTATTGGGTATCTTTAACCAAGTTATACCCATTATTATCCCTACTATTGCAACAACAATAAAAAATGTTATTGAAAAAGTATTTATATATGATGTTAAATCTTCTTTACTTAACTTATTCATCAATTTCCTGTATTGCTATTGAAGTTATTCCATTAAATTCTTCACATTTTTTATATGCAGTTTGTAATGGGTTTTTATCTTTTATGCTTATAACTGCCACTATTTTTGCATCATGCTCTTTATCAGAATCAACTTTTTTAATTTCATTTAAATATGGAAATTCTTCCATTATATAATTTTGTATATTGTTTACATTACATTGTTCACATTTTAAAGTAAGTTTTAATCGTTTTTTTGATATTTTACGTTGCTTTAAGAAGTTTTTTTCAATCCATTTTATAAAAATTAAAACAACAATACTTAAAATAGTACCAATTATTGCGATTTCAAAATTACCTGTACCGCAAGCCATACCAATTGCTGCTGCTATCCATAAGGTTGATGCTGTAGTAAGACCATGTACGGATGAACCGTTTTTCATGACAGTTCCGGCACCGATAAAACCAATACCTGTAACAATTTGTGCTGCAATACGGGCTGTATCTCTTAATCCTGTTGCTTGTTCTACAATTACATTATCTCCAATTGCAAATGTAGGAAATCCATGTATTGATAACAATGTAAATATACACGAACCTAAACATACAAAAATATGTGTTCTTAATCCTGCTTGTTTGTTTGTTAATTCTCTTTCCAAGCCTATTGCAAATCCAAGAATTACTGAAGTTATCAAACTTATCGCATATTGAATCATTTTCTTTCCTTTTATCTTCCTTTACTTTTAGGGTCAAGAATATCTCTTATTGTATCACCTATTAAATTAAATGACAGTACTGCAACAAAAATTAAGAAACCCGGTGTTAAAAGCCAAGGTCTGTATAGAATATTTGTGTATTCCTGTGCTTCTTTAAGCATATTCCCCCAACTTGCATCGGGCTGCTGAATTCCTAATCCTAAAAAACTTAATCCTGATTCAGATAAAATATATCCCGGAACTGATAAGGTCATTGCTACTATTACATAACTTGTTGTTTGCGGTAGTATATGTTTCAAAATGATTTTTATGTTTGAAAGTCCGATTGATTTAGCACTTTCTACAAACTCTTGTGTTTTTATCGACAAAACCATTCCTCTTACTACCCTTGCAAATCCTGCCCAGCCTATTAGGGCAAGAATTATTACTATAAGAATAAATCTTTGAATACTTGTCATATTTGGAGGTAATATTGCCGCTAGGATTATTAAAAGATAAAAACTCGGTATTGACATTATTGCTTCTGCAAATCTCATCATTAAAATATCAATTTTTCCTCCAAAATATCCGGAAATTCCGCCATATAAAAGTCCTATAGGAAATAATACAAATAATGCTAAAAATCCTATTGTCATTGAAATTCGACCGCCAAAAAGCAATCTTGAAAATACATCTCTTCCATTTATATCTCCGCCTAAAAGATATAATCTTCCTTCGTTTTCAACTGTTATTAAATGTCTTTTCATTGGGATTATTCCAAAGACTTTGTAAGGCATACCTTTTCCAAAGAACTTTATATAATATTTATGACTTCTATCTAATTTATATGTTGTTTCTAATAAATTTGGGTCAAATTCTCTTTTGTAATTATATGTATAAGGTTTTGATAATTTTCCGTCAGAGGTTATTGTAAATATTGGTGATGGCGGTACATAAGACAAATTTCTGTCAGAAAAGTCTTTTGTATATGGTGCTATAAAATCCGCAAATAATAATGCTGTATATATTAGTATCAATATTAACAGAGCAATTAGTGAAAATTTATCTTTTACCAGTTGTTTTAGTATATTCATTATTACCCCCTTGCCCTAATTCGAGGGTCTGTTAATATAAGCAGTATATCCGAAATTAAATTACCTGCAATAAGCATAAAAGCTCCCATCATTAACGATGCCATTACAAGATTTATATCTGATTTTAAAACAGCTTCAAGAATTAATCTTCCAAGTCCTGGATATTGAAATACATATTCTGTTAATGCCGCACCGGAAAGTAAGGATGAAAATTCAAACCCTAAAAGAGTTATCATTGGATTTACAGCATTTCTTAGTGCGTGTTTAAACAAAACTTTCTTTTCACTTAATCCCTTTGCTCTTGCAAATTTTACATAATCAGAATCCAATACATCCAGTATATTTGCTCTCATTTGTCTTTGTAATCCTGCTAAAGATATTGTAAATAATACAGTTACAGGAAGAATTAAATGATGAGTTATATCTAATATTTTATGAAAAAATCCCATTTCATTAAAATTATAACTTGTTAATCCTCCAACAGGAAACCATCCGCTTTTTACCGCAAAAATTAATAATAATATTGCAAAGAAAAATGAAGGTATTGCCATACCAATACTTGTTAAAAATGTCAAAAACCTGTCAAATGGAGTTTTCCATTTTACTGCCGCAAGCATTCCTAATGGTATTGCAACTGACCATGTCATAAAAATTACAACTATTGTTAATAGTAATGTATTTGGTATTCTTTCTTTTAATTTAGAGGCGACACTTTCTCCTGTTGTAGTTACTCCTAAATCGCCTTTAACAAAAGATTTTGCCCATAAAAGATATTGTTTCCATATAGGTTTATTTAATCCCATTCTTTGTGCTTCTTTTTGCAATGTTTCTTTTGATATTGAAGGGTTTAATTTTAACTCTGCAAGCGGGTCTACAGGACTTAATCTTATTATAAAAAAACTTATTATTGATACTAATATCAATAATGGTACTGTTTGTAATATTCTTTTTAATATATATATTAATATTTCCTGCATATTATTTATCCACATATATTTCTTCTATATTGTACAATATTCCGTTTAGTGCAGACGGATATATATTTTTTAATTTTTTTCTCACAGCAATTATCCTTGTTGGTGAATACAAATATATAATTGGTTTTTCATCATATACTGTTTGCTGGTATTTATCATATAAAGCTTTTCTTTCTTTAAAATCTGTTTCTAAAGAGGCCTTATCAAAAATTTCATCTAACTGTTTTTCAAAATCAAATCTATCATCATAAGACGTTTTTTCCAATCTTTGATTGAATAGATGTAATGAACCATATGAATTCCAAACATTTTTACCGTTATGCGGTTCAAGTGGTGAACCTGTTAAACCCATTAATATCATATCCCAGTCCAGAGTATTAACCATTTTATTAACAAGAGTATTAAATTCAATAGGTTTGAAATTAACTTTCATTCCTAAATCTTCAAGATCTTGCTTTATCATGACTCCTAAAGATTCTCTTTCGATATTACCTGCATTGGTATATAAATCAAATTCTACATTATTACCATATTTATCAATAAGTTTACCGTTTTTACTATAAGTAAAGCCTGATTGTTTTAAATATTCTCTTGATATATCAATATCTCTTTTATGACCTTTTATATTCTTATTTAAAAATATTGAATTTAAACTTTCTGCTGTAAATAAAGGTTCTGCAAGTCCGTTCGCTATATTTTGAACCATATTATCTCTATCTATTGCATAATCTATTGCATATCTGAAATTTTTATCTTTAAACCAAAATTGTTTTTCCGGCTGAACATAATATTTTCCTTCGGAATTTTTTCTGTTATTTAAATTTAAAACTATAAACATTGTTCCTGTATCAGGGCCAATATTATAAATTTGATAATCTGAATAAGGTTCTTTTTGTTTGTATCTTGCAACGTTAGAACCTTTTAATGAAATTACATCAATTTCTTTTGCTTCAAATTTTAAAATTTCATTATTTGCATCTCCTACTATTAAATAAACAACTTTATTCAAATAGGGTAACTTTTCATTTTTTGTATTTATTTCGTAATAGTTAGGATTTTTTACAAAAACAACTCTTTGTGCTGGTTTGTATTCTTTTAATTTGAAGGCACCCGAAGTTACAAAATTCTCAGGAGGAGTTGTAGTAGAATAAAATCCATCAAAATATTTTGCTCCTTGTTTTACTGCTTTTTCAAAAATGTGTTTTGGAGCTACTTCTGCGGATAATTGTCTTAAAAATGGGGCAAATGGTCTTGGTAAGCTATATTTTACAGTATAGTCATCAATTTTTGTTATTGTTGGTAATTTGCCATCTATTATACAGCTATCTCTTAAAGAAGTATTACCTAAACCGGCAAAAATTATATTTTCCCATGTGAAAATTACATCATCTGCTGTTATCGGAGTTCCGTCAGACCATTTTATTCCTTTTCTCAAATATACATAATAATCATTATCTTTGATTTCGTAGCTTTTGGCAAGTTTTGGAATAACCTCTCCTGTTTTTGCATCAGTTGTAAATAATCCATCAAACATCATTCCTGCCATTTGAGAAGATGTTGCATCTTTTGATGTAAATGGATTAAAAGTTTTTGGCCCTTCTCCGAAAATTGATAAAATTACTTCATTACCAAATTTCCCTATTGGAGCTTGGCTTTGAAGATAATCTATTCCGTTTAAAGTTATATTTTTTGTTGATTTCGGAAATTCAAAGCTTGTTGATTGTTTTGTTTGTTGATTATTTATTGTTTCTTGTTCAGGTATATCTTTTCTTATACAAGCTTTTAAAAATATCAATACCAAAAATATTATTAATAATATGTATATTACGCGTTTCATGCTCTTATTATCTCAAAAACACAGGATTTTTCATACCCCATATTACGAATTTTTTGTACAAAATTTTTAAACCGAAAATACATGTAACACTGCTTATAAAAATTTTAATACATTTATATTTGGAGGAAATTTTATGTATTCAATAATTTTATCTTTTAATAGACCTAAAAATGTTTTAACATCACGTGAAGAAGAAGTTTTAATTGAGATTGTAAAAGGTAAAAACAATGGTGAAATTGCTAATGAGCTTTTTATCAGTATTCATACAGCTAAATTTTATGTGGCTTCAATTTTACAAAAATTTGGTGTAACCAGACGTTCAGGTATTATTTTGAAAGCATTAATTGAAGGTTGGGTTGAGATTATTCAACGATATTAATTCTCTTTTTCATTAGTTTTTGCTTTAAAAAAACAATTATTATTTAATCCGTTTTTATCTATTAACAATTGGGCTTGATTTTTGTACGAGTCGGCTGTATCTATTTCTCCTTTTTGAACATATATTCTTGATATTAATAATTGAAACATTATTGATAATAAATCATTTGAATCAGGATTTTTGTCTAATAGTGCCATAGTATTTTTTGCTATACCAAGTCCGATATCAGGAGAATTTTGAGCAAATTTTAAATCAGCTATGAAGTACCATGCCAGAATAGAAGCATTTAATAATCCATTTTGATTTCCTATTTCTTTTACGTTTTGGTAGATTCTATTCGCTTTGTCATATTCTCCAAGGATTTTGTATGAAAATCCTATTAATAAATCACATATTAAATCAAGTTGTGCAAGATTATTTTCTTTTGCTGATAATTTTGCTTGATATACATTTTTTGCAAACATTCTTACATCACTGTTTATAAATTCAAATGCTTTTAAAATATTATAAATATACGTTCCAAAAATATTTGAATCTATAAGTATTTGAGGATTGATACTTAAATCATAATCTTCTCCTCTCATAAATCTTTGCATGTATATAAATAAAGTATATGATTCAGGTAAAACTTCCAATTGTTCTGCAACTTTTTTTATTAATGGTCTTACATCTTCCGATTGGAATATTTTTGCTATGCAGACATATCCTACTGTATCAAAAATTGATGAAAATACTTGATCTTGAGGCATTTTATCTGTTATCAAAAGAGCTATATTTTCAGGTGTAAACATTGATATTAAATCTTCACCCAAAGATATGCATTCTTTTAAATAACCTGTATTGAAGAATATATTTACTTTAATCAATGATACCCAGAATAAAATTTTATTAAAATTCTTATCTGCAGGGTTAAATGTTGATTCCGGCAATCTTGATAAAATTTTATTTGATAACGTTGTTGCCTGTGTATAATTTCCTGTTCTTAAACAACATTGTAATATTTTATTGCAAAGATTTATAACTTTTTTATCTTCCATTGCATGTTCTATGTTTTCTAAAACAAGTTTTGAAAAATTATATAATTTTGTCGGGATAAACTTATATAACATATTTGAAATGTTTTCATAAATTATCATTTTATATTCATTAATAGATTTTTGTGTTTCTTCATCAGAATCTTCTTCCATTAATTTTAGTAAAGTTATGCTATAATTCAAATAAGAACTGAAATCTCCTAAAAGCAGGACAATATTAGAAAGTTTTTTCCATACATTTTGTATTTTCTTTTTGTCATTTAAAATAGTATAAACATTTAAGTTAACCGGCAAAGGAACATTGTCATCAACTATTGTGTTTAATAGAAAACTTGCAATTTTTTGCTTTTCATTTTCATCGAGCATATCATCAATAATTGATTTTAAGAGATTATAATTGTTAAAATATACGATATTGTCTTCCAGATATATATATCCGCTTTCATCAAGAATACCTAAAGAATTGCCTAAGTCAGGAATATTTAATGATTGTAGTGTTGAAATATCTATTCTTGGTCCTAAATACAGCAGTAAGACAAATACACTGTATGCACTTTTATTATGGGTTAAAAATCTAAATCTTGTTTCTAATAATTTTTCTATTGTTGGAGAAAAAACTACTGATGTTTGGTTTTTAATTACATATTTATTATTTTTAACTTCAAGAATATCATTTTCAAGAAGATAATATGTTGCATGTCTTAAGTATAAAGGACATCCCTTTGTATATTGTGCAATCTTTTCCAAATAAAATGAGTCTAATATATTTGAATATAAATCAACAAGCGGAGTAATTATTTTTTCAAAATTAGAACCCTTTAAAATTATTTCTGTATATACAGGATTTGATAATAAGAAATGAGAATTTTTATGTAATGAGAAATTTTCATCTGCAAGAAGCAATAAATTTAAATTATATTTGTCAAAATCCTTTAGTAATAATTGAAGTATTTCAAAAGATGTTATATCTACTTTTTCAAAATTTTCTACATATATTAAACAATGTTCCAGAGAATTAAATAATATCGTAAATATATTATATAATGTATCTCTTACATCTTCAGGATTCAAACCTTTTATTGGTTGTAAATTTATTAACGCTTTAACGACACCTGTTTTATCAAGAGTTTCAAAAGTTGCAAAATTATTATTTACAAAGTTTTTTGCAGAAACTGAGAATTTAAATATTGAAGATAAAAGTTCATAGAAAAATCCATAAGGTTTATTTTTTGTATCATCTGTGCAAGTTACTTTTATTACTCGCTCACAAAGTCTGTTCTTTAATACAATTTTTGGAATTTCATTAGATATTGGATAATATTTTTTATTTGTCTTTACTGAAATAATATTTTTTGAATTTTTAGCGATTAAAGACAGTACAGTATTATTTAAATCTCCTGATTCAACTGTCATAAATTCACAAACTTGTTCATCAAAATTAAGTTTTTTAATATTATGAATGATTGTATCATCACCTTGAAGTTCAAATTCGGAATCAATATCATCTAAAGAAAGTTCTTTTAAACGTTCTTTTATATGTTTATCTTTTGGTTCATCATTTTCTTTTGGAATAGGGATATATTTTTTTAAGTCTAATTCAAAGAAAATTTCAAGTTTATCTTTTACAAGTACTGTTCCAAGTTGTGTAAGACTTATTTTATTTCTTAAAACATCTGCCGTACTACTGTCAAGAAGTACTTGAAGTGCGTTATGGTATTGTCCTTGTGATGTATTTTTGTACATCATTTTTATATTAAAGCCTGATTTAAAATCTTTTGGTCTTGTATTTATATTTCTTTTTATTAATGTAAAATTACATCTTAAAAGAGTATTATGAGACTGATGAAGCTTAATATTAAGTTTCATGATAGGTTTTGCAATTTCTATTATAAATGAAAGAGCTTTAAATACTGAATCTTCAAAAGATTGTTCTTTATTAAATTTTATTACATACGCTTTATCTATAATTTGCCATTTTATTCCAATTTGAGAACAAAATCCGACTATAAGATTATGTAGATTTGATTGAAATTTCTTAAAAGCATCTTGAGAATTAAAAATTTCTTTTAAATCGGGCATATTTGGAAATTCTATAACAATGCATGCAAAATCAAGAATGGAAGATTCATTTAAAGCTATGCTTAAATAGGTATCCATTCCGCATTTAGAACAGTTTTCATTTTGAGTTAAGTTAATTTTTCCGCAGTTATGACATTTGCTTAAAATGGTATATCCGCATTTAGTACAAATACCTGTTTTATTTAATGTTCCGCAAACAGGACATGTTAACTGTAAAACTTTTTTACAATTAGGACAAATTTTTGTATCAGCGTTTACTTCATGATTACATTTTGGGCATTGCATAAATAAATTATATCAGTTTATTTCAATAAATCAATTTTTTGTGATACAATACCCTTTAAAAGAGGGAGTTTTTTATGGAAATTTTGAAATATTTATTTAATCCTGCACTAAGTATAATTTTCTTATTTTTTATAATTTCTGTCGGATATTGTGTATATAAATATCAAAAAATTAATAGACAAATGATTGCCCTTTTGAATTATTTAAAAAAATTTAAAAAATCTGATTTAAGTTTTAGATTTAAAGAGTTTGATGACGGACTAAGTTCTAATCCTTATGTTTCAAATATTTGGACGGAATTTAGAAATACTCTTGTTTTTGATGAAAATGTTGTTCTTTCAAATGAAAAAGAAGATGTGGTTTTTGAAAATGCATCTCAGGTTGTATCAGGTATTCAAACCACAGTTGATTCGGCATATTTTTTTAATGAAGAAGTTTTAATTACATCTAAGCTAAATTATAAATTTGTTCAAGTTACACCAACGTTGTTAACAGGTATGGGGCCTTTATTTACATTTATGCATATAGCTTTTGCTTTTGCTCATGTTGATTTTGCTACAAATGAAGCTACTATGGCCACTATTGCTAATTTGATTTCAAATATGCAAATTGCGGCTTTGTGTTCTGTTTTTGCAGTTGGAGAATCTTTGATTTTTTTAATGCTTGAAAGACTTTTATACAATTATAAATGCAGACAGCCTCTTGCGGAAATTCAGGATTGTTTCTACAAGTTGTTTGATAGTGTTACTTCAGAAAAATTTTTGATTGAGCTTTTAAAAACAACAAAAATTCAAAATAATTCATTAACAAATGCAATGAAAACAATGCCTAAAAATTTTAAAGAAGCTTTGGACAAGAGTTTAGCTTCGGTTATGGTTCCGTATTTGGATAATATTTTATTTAACCTTGACAGAATTAAAGAAAATAGCACTAAAAATTATACTAAACATGCGATTGATTCTGTTGATGATTTATTTCAGGAGTAATATTTAATTTCACAAGGTGTTTGAATTTAAGAGTGTTTTAAGGTGTAAATATGTTTAAAAAATCAATTAATAAGTCAGATTATAAGGAAGAAAATATTTTTTGGATAACAATGTCTGATTTGCTATTAGGATTGATGATAATATTTTTGACTCTTTTTATAATGTCAATGATTGGATTTACTCAATCAAAATTTGCGGAAAAATCCGCACAAAGAGAATTGGCAGAATCACTTTCTGATAAATTTTTACAGAATAATATTAAAGTGAATGTGGATAAATTATCAGGTTTGGTAGAAATTTCAGACTTAGAATTATTTGATACCGGTAGTTATAATTTATCGATAAGAGGTAAAAAATATTTGGATAAATTTTTCCCTATATATATAAATACTATTTTTTCTAATCCTGAAATAAGTGATAAAGTTGAAAATATTGTAATTCAAGGTCATACAGATTCTCAAATGTTTAAAGGTTTACAAACTCAAGATGCACAATATGCTAAAAATCTTGAATTATCATCTCTTCGTGCTATTACTGTTGCTAATTATGTATTTCAGACAAATTATGATAAAAAATATAGAGATAAACTTTATAAAGTTGTAATTGTTGAAGGAAAAAGTAATACTGACCCCGTGTTAAAAAATGGAAAAGAAGATCTTGACAAAAGCAGACGTGTTGAACTTGATATAAGAATGAAAACAAATACTGCTAATGTTGAAAAATTCTTGTTTAAAAATGAATAATTACACACTTTTGTAAATACAAATTTTAAAATGATTAAAATTCAAGTATCTGATATTAGGCACTAAAGTTTTTCCGGCATGTTATCAATATGAAACTTTCATTTACATATTGTTAAATATAGTAAAACTACTTTATTAAGCTTTGAATTTCTTTAAAATAAGGATTTTTAGAACTTTGCAGTAATTCAAACAACACGATTTCAAGACACGTTATTTTAATCCCTTCTTGACGCATAAGCTCTATTCCTGTCTTAAATTCATACTCAGTTCTACTTTTAGAGGCATCTTTTATCAGATAAACTTCGTATCCTTTTTCTATTAAATCCATTGCTGTTTGATATACACAAATGTGAGCTTCGATACCAAATAGTATAATTTGTGATTTTTCATATGATTTTAAGATTTCACATACATTTTCTTCCCTCAATAAAGAAAAAGAAGTTTTTTCTATATATTTTTGAAAATTATTTTTTAAACATTCCATAGTGGAACCAAGCCCTTTAGGATATTGTTCGCTTACTATTGCAGGAATGTTTAAAATCTCAGATGCTTTAATTAATTTATTTGCACATAAAACTTCTTGTTCGGCATGTGTTGCTTTGACAAGTTTTTCTTGCATATCTATCATTAAAATTAAACATTTTTCGGGTTTTAACATGATACTTTTAATTTCTCATCAATCGCTTCTATAATTTTTTCTGCCGTTGCCTCTTGAATAATATCTTCGTCAACTTTTGCATAAGGCGGTTTAGGATCTCCCCATTGTATTGAACATACACCTAAGCATTGTGATGGCAATATTTCGACTTTATTTCCGTATTTTTCAGGAATAAGTTGTGATAATTTTTTAAAGTTGTCTTGACCTTGAGTGTAGCAAGTCGTTCCAACACAAACTTTTACGTTAATTTTTTTCATCTTCACCTCTTTTATTTAATTTAAATTAAAGATTTACACAAATTCTTTTACAATATATCGTATAACAATTATACATTAAGCTGTTGTATAGAAACAGGTTCTGCATGAATATGGACGGATACATTGCCTATTTGTTTTTTTATTTTATTTTCAATGCTATCACAAATCTGATGGCATTTTGAAATTGTCATTTCATCTTCAAGAAGTATCGTTATTTCAATTTTAATCATAGGCCCTAAATTTCTGGCTTTTAAATCCTTAAAACCTTTTATATCACTGCATGATTTTAATATGTCATTAATTTTAGACATTTGTTTGTTAGATATTGAACCGTCTAGAAGATTATTTAATGTTTGTTTTGCTATTAAAAAACCGGCTTTAAAAATAATACCTGCAACTATAAGTGCGATAATTGAGTCTAAAATATTTATGTCGGTTAACTTTATTGCTATAAGACCTGTTAATACACCGAGAGAAGAGTAAACATCTGTTTTTAAGTGCTGTGCATCAGCATAAAGTGATATTGAATTTGATTTTTTCGCTACATATAAAGAATATCGTCCTGCTATGATATTACCAATCATTGCAAATCCCATAACATAAATTCCTAAAGTGGAATCAATATTTTCGTGGTAGCCGAAAATAATTTTTTTACTTGCTTCATATAATATAAAAGCAGATGCGAAAATTATCATTATACCCTCAATAAATCCTGCCATATCTTCATATTTTCCGTGGCCGAAAGGATGTTCTTTGTCGGCGGGCAGGCTTGAACGTTTTATGGCAAAAAATGTTATTGATGATGCCAGACAATCAGCTATAGAATGTACGGCTTCCGATAAAAGGCATATACTTCCGGAAATATAGCTTGCAATGAATTTTAATATGATGATTATCAGGTTGAATGTTAAAGATATACTGATTGCTAATTTTTTTTGTGAATTTATATGCATGCCAAAATTATATCATACAAGCTTTTAAAAGTTAAAAAATATTAAAAATTAGTTGCAAATTTACATGTTCGTTATAATATAAACATGAAAAGTGATAGAATTTTTTATTAAGAATAGATAAAAGGAGAAAAAAATGAAACTATCAAAATCATTATTAACATTATCAGTGTTAGCAATGGCTTCATCAACAGCTTTCGCTGCAGATACAAAAGTAGAAGCTTATGCACACCCAACAATGTTTAATTCATCAGCAGTTGAAGTTGCTGAATCACCACGTGGTGTTTATTTAATCGGCGAAAAAATGTTAAAAGCAGCTCAAGATTATGCTATTGCCGGTAAAGACAATGTTTTAATTGACGCAGAAGCAAAAGCTTTAGCATCAGATTTAGAAGCTATTTTAGGTAAAGCTTTTAATTTGAAAACTCCTGCTTTACGTTCAGAAATGGCTCATGCTTTAGCTGAAGGTTTAGGTTTAAAAACTCCTTCTGCTAACAAATATACATATAAAGATGTTGCAGGTCATAAATTAGAATCTTACATCTACAGAGCATTAGGTGCAAATGTTATGATAGGATATCCTGATAAAAACTTCAGACCTGATCAAAAAATTACAAAAGCAGAAGTATTTGCTACTTTAGCTCAATTGTTAACTAATACTCCATCATCTTCAGAAATGGGCTTATTGGCTAACAAATATGAAATGAAAGAAATTCCTAACTGGGCTGTAGCTCCAACTGTTAAAGTTATGGATTCAGGTATTTTAAATAATCTTCCTGATTTAGCTTCAGTTGCAAGTGAAAAATACTTAACAACAGAACAATTACAAAAAGTTGTTGTAACTTTAAGCCACAGCAGATATTATAATGCAGCATACTTAGCTGAATCAGCTAATACAGCAACTGTAAGAGTTAAAATTAAAGAAAGAGTTGATGCAAGACATATCAATATCGGTGAAACAATTTATGCTGAAACAACAGAAGATTCTGTAGTAGCAGGACAATGTTTCAAAGCAGGTTCTAAAGTTATCGGTGAAGTTGTTGAAGTTTCAAGACCTGGTGTTAAAAATCCTGGTTATGTAAAAGTTAAATTTAACACAATTAAAAATGGTTCAGTTAAAGCTGACTTCCCTAAGAGTGTAACAAGTGCACAAGTAGATACTGCTAAGACAACTAACTTTGTTGCTCGTTTAATTGCAACACCTGTTTCAGCAGTAGCAAGAGTTGGCGGTACAGCAGCAAGATCTGTTTCAACTGAAGCTATGAATATCTCTAACGATGGAGAAAGATATTTTGAAAACTGGTCAAATGCATTTGCTAATACATTATCATTACAACCTGTTGCTGGTTTAAGAAATGTTGGTAAATCATTTGTAACTTTAGGTTACTTCATTGCTGATACAGCTAAGTTAGCAGTATCTGGTACATTCGGTGTTCTTTATGAATTAGGTGATGAAGTTAGATATGTTATCTTACCTTCATCAGTTAATGATTCAGCTTTGAACCCTGGTGATGAATTAACTATCATATATAACAAATAATTATTATTTGAATAAATGATAAAAAGAAGCTGTCCGTTAGGACAGCTTCTTTTCGTTGCTAATATAAAATTGTTAATGATATTGCAGTACAGTTATATTCAATATAATTAAAAAATATTATAAACTGGAAAATTATTGTTAATACTCAAATACAACGATTTCAGATAAATTTGTTAACTTTTGTAAATATGAATTTTAAAACGGCTGAAACCCAAGTATAATGCCCTATATGATATGATATGATATGATGGGATGGGGAGTACTAAAGCTTTTTGACCTTGTTGCCGACATGAAAAGTGTTAGGAAAAAGGTAAAGGAGTAATAAACAATGACAACAATGAATTCTTTCAGCAGATTAGCAAATTTGGCAAAACGATGTGGTACTTTAAATAAAGTTGTAGAATCTGAAAAACCGAAATCAATAAGATATAATGGAGTTACGCCTTCTGCAAACAAAGTTTCATCTGAAGGTCAAAATAATAAAAAGGGTCTTAATAATAATAATGTTGATAATTATAATTATGTAGTTAGAGATAATGCTGCTGATGTTAATGAAGCGGAAGATTTTGTTACTGAACAAGAAGCAATTTGAAAAAGTCTTGGTGAAATGTTAGAAAGTTTAATTGATATTTGTGTTAGTAAATTATCTGTGATGGATGATATAAAAAGTAAAATATTAAATATGAAATCAAATGGTGAAGACGTATCAGCTTATTATACAGATCAGCTCCAAAATGCAACATCAGAAGTTCAAAATGCTACAGAATATGCTGATGTAACAATTGAAAAGGGTCAAGAAGCTATAAATCTCGGAGGTAACTATAAAAGCGATAAATTCCATTTACGTGGTTTGAATTCTTTAGGTAAACTTGCAAAAGATAAAGGTACTGATCTTGGATCTAGTGCTATGAAGACAGCCGGTGTTATTGTAAATACTGCATTTGACCAAAAAATTGCCTTTTCTAAGGATAGCAGTATACATAATCTTGCTGATAAAGAGTATATCAGATATAACAAAAATGGCACTGCTAGTGGAAGTTCATTGGTGAATGCAAACGATATTGTAACTTACGATGATGATAAAAAACTTTTTACAAGACATATTAAGTCCCTTAACAGCTATCAAGGTAAGGTTTCTCAAAATGCAGATGATATCTTTGTTAATAAGCAATATAATGGTGCTGATGTTGGCGGAACTGGAACTAAAAAGACGGGTACTCCTGTAGGATCAGGAATGTTATCTGGCGGAACTAAAAAGACGGGTACTCCTGTAGGATCAGGAATGTTATCTGACGGAACACAAGATAAAACAATGTCCGATTTAATATCAGAATACAAAAAAACAGGAAAACAACCTGATATTAATACATTAGTTAAAGCTATTAAAAAATTAGGTATTCCTAAGTTTGCATTAAAATCTGCTTTGCCAAGTATACTTGCACAATTAGGAATGACAAATAAACTTAATGATATTTTGGGATTACTGCAGTAAGAGGTAAGTAATTAAAATCTGATAATAAAAAGCTTAAAACCTTAAAAGTTTGGTTTTAGGCTTTTTATCTTATTGGCTAATAGAAATTTTTAAAAATTTGGTTTAAAAGCATATATTATGACAAAAGTTGTTATTATTGGCGGTGTTGCAAGCGGGTCAAAAGCCGCATTTAAATTAAAACGTTTAAAACCTAATTTTGATATTACTATTTATACCAAAGAACATAATGTTTCTTATTCTGCCTGTGGCATGCCATATTATATTGGCGGAATTATTAAAGATATTGAAAAACTGATTATAAGAAAAGTTGATGATTTTAAAAAATCAGGTATTGATGTAAAAAATTTGCATGAAGTTTTAAAAATTAATCCTGACAATAAACAACTTTTAATTCGTGATTTAAAAACAGGAACAGAATTTTTTGACAATTATGACAAATTAATAATAGCAACAGGTGCAAAACCTTTTATGCCTAATATAAAGGGTATTGAATTAAGTAATATTTTTACACTTAGAAATTTAAATGACGGAAGAAAAATAAAAAAGAAACTTTTACATAGTGAAAGAGCCTTGATTATAGGTGGAAATTATATAGGTGTAGAGCTTGCGGAAAGTTTTATTCGTCATAAAGTTACAACTACTATTGTTGAACAAAATTCTCATTTAATGAAATTTTTTGATGATGATATGGGTAATTTAATTCAAAATACAATAAAAAATATTAGTGATGATTATTTAAATATTTTAAATTATGATATAGTATCTGAGTTAAATAAAACAGAAAATAATGATATTGAAGTTATAACTAAAAATGGTTTTAAAACGGTTGTTGATTTTGTTGTCATTGCCGCAGGTGTAAGACCATGTGTAGAACTTGCCGTTGATGCTGGTATTGAATTGGGTAAAAGTGGTGCAATTAAAGTTGATAATAAGATGAGAACAAATATTAAAGATATTTGGGCAATTGGCGATTGTGCTGAAAAATTACATTTGATTTCAAAGAAAAATATTTTTGCACCATTGAGTTCCATAGCTAATAAAGAAGGTAGAATTTGTGCTTTAAATATTGCCGGAAAAGAAGCTAAAACTTTTAACGGAATTATAGGTTCATCTGTCGTAAAATATTTTGATTTTTCTATGTCTAAATCAGGTTTAGCAGATTTTGAAGCAAAGGCATTAGGTTTTGAACCAATTTCGGTTATTATAACAAATTTAGATAAGTCAAAATATATGCCTGATGCAAAAGAAATTACAATAAAACTTACTGCTGATAAAAATACACATAAAATATTGGGGGTTCAGTGTATTGGTTTTGGTGATGCAGATAAGCGAGTTAATATTCTTACTTCTGCTCTTTTGAAAGAATTTACTGTCGAAGAACTTGTTAATATTGATTTAACTTATTCTCCGCCAATTTCAATAAGTGTTGATCCTATATTAATAGCAACATACAAGTTAATAGAAAAATTAGAAAATTAAGCTTTACTTTCTTCAGGTTGACCAACCAATTTAACCAATAGTTTAATAACTTTTGGCATTTGGCATACAAAAGAATAATTACCTGCCGAAAGTGAGCATTGTGAACAGTCGCATTTAATGTTGTAACATTCTATTGCTTGTTCTGTCCAATTTTGAGTTAAAGAGTCAGAAATTTCACCATTATTTTGCGGATAAAAATCTTCTTTTACTCTAATAATTGAATTTGTCATACTTAAAGCCATTTGATACCTTCCCCCTGTAAGTGTATTTATTATTCAAGTACTTACAATTTCATTTTAACAGGTGGGTATATTAATTTTCATCCTTTATTTGGAGGATATTTGTAGATATGTACTTTATGACATCTTCGTTATATCTTGTATTTTTTGCAGTAAAAAGTAAAACTTCGTCTCCGAAAGTTTTTTTAACTTCTTGAATTCGTTTGTTTAAATCATTTTGTTTAACTAAATCAACTTTTGAAAGTACAGTTAAAGTATCTAAATTATTATGGTTTAGCCATTCTCTCATTTGAAAATCATTTTTTTGAATTTCATGTCGTGCATCAACAAATTGAATTAATTTTACAATTTGAGTTCTTTTTAAAAGATATTGTTCTAAATTCTTTTGCCAATCATCCTGCATTCCTTGTGAAACTTTAGCATAACCATATCCTGGTAAGTCAGTTATTATAAATTTATTAGAAAAATTAAAAAAGTTTATTAATTTTGTTTTTCCAGGTGTATTAGAAGTTTTAGCTAATTTTTTATTATTAGCAAGTCCGTTTATAAAAGAAGATTTTCCAACATTTGAGCGTCCGATAAGAGCAATTTCAGGTAATCCATAATCAGGACATTGTGATAATTTTGCCGCACTTATTAAAAATTTTCCATCTAAAGATTTTTTCATTTATCTTAATTTTTTCTCTAACTTTTTAATTTTTCTGTTTATTTTTCTTATTTCACGTTTTGTATGGTCGTATGCTAAATATTTTTGATAATTATATATCGCATCATAATAATTTTTATCTTTTTCATTAGCTTTTGCCAATAATAGTAAAGCATTTACATTTGATGGATTGAAATTTAAAGCTCGTGTTGCATATTCTCTTGCTAATATATAATTTTTCTTTTCAAAAAATGCAGTACCATCGTCATACAAAGCTTTTGAACGATTTTCAGTTTTTAAAATATATTCAAAATTACTTAAAGCAATTTTATTATCTCTATCTTCAGCAAGGGCCTTTCTCAATGCTCTTTTAGCAGGTGTAAAATGCTTATGATATGTTAATATTTCTGCTAAATACAAATCATCTTTAAGATTTTTAGTGCTGTTTATTGCCTGTTCGAACATTTCATTTGAATGAGGTATATCATCTAAAACAAAATATGCTTCACCTTTTGTAACCATATCATTAGTATTTTTTACAGGAAAGCTTACGAGTTTTGATAATAATTCTTTTTGATTAAACTTTTGATTAGATACATTCATTAATTTTATTTTGGCAAGATACAATTCCAAATCTTGAGGATTTGCTTCTATAGCTTTGTTTACATTATTTAATGCTTTTACAAAATTTTGGGTTGAACCTATTGCATTTTTTGCTGATGCTACTTTTGCCAGTTCAAAATATGTTGCAGAAACTCCTTTTAAGGCTTCTTCATTATATTTTGGAATACCTAAAAGTGATGAATAATATTTTAAAGCTTGATCATATTTTCCGGTTGAATAACTTATGTCTGCTATTTTTAATTTTGCATCATAAAGATTAGGATTTGTAACGGAAACAGTTTTTAGTTGTTCTATTGCAAATTCACTATCTGCTCGTTTTTCATATATTTCAGCTAAATTCAAATAAGGTTGTATATTTTCCGGCGAAATAGCTGAAGATTTTCTAAATGCTGCTATTGCCGCTGCTTCATTTCCCTGATTTCTGTATATTTCTCCAAAAAGATTATATATTGCAGAAGAATTAGGATTTATGCATTCTGCATTATTTAAATATGTAAGAGCTTGAGAATAATCGGTTCTTTTGTTTGCAAGTTGTGCTAAATGATAATATGCTGTTGCGTTATTTGGATTTAGTTTTATAGATTTTTTGAATTTTGCTTCTGCTTCATTTAAATTGTTACGCAAATAGTCTATTGTTCCTAAATTGTCTATTGCATTTGCATATTGAGAATCAATTGATAATGATTTTTCAAACATTTCTTGTGCTTTTTCTGTATTTTTCATTTTTAATTCACAAATACCAAGAGCATTGTATGCAGAATAATGTTTTGGATTCAAAAGGGTTGTAACTGTAAATTGATCTTTTGCTGATGAAATCAAATAATCTTTATTTGATTGGTAATCCATATTTGAAGATTTTAGTCTTGCAAGATGAATTAAACCTTGTGCATAATGTAAATCGGCATTTTGTGGATAAGTTTTTAATAAATTGTTTACATCTTTTTGTGCGGCATCTAATTTATTTTGTTTGACCAAAAGTAAAACTTTTAAACTTTTTGCATTTATATCATTAGGATTTGATTTAAGCATAGAATTTATTTTTGCTTCGGCTTGACGAAGATTAGAATATTCTATAAGTTTTAAAGTTGAAAAAGTTGTATTATTATTTGTTTCAATTTTTGCACTTATTTTTGGAGCAGGTTTTGATTTATTTGAAGTATTTGTCGTTGCAGCATTTGCGGTTGTACTTAAAACTAGTAGTAATGATATAGTTAATGCAAGAGTTTTGTTCATATTTTTTCTTCCGTTATCTTTTGTAAAAATTTTCTCAAAATAATGTAAATATTGTATAATACTAACGTTAAAAAATCAATATAATGGGGATTATGGCACTATTAGAAACTTCAAAACAATATTTGGAAATGTTTAAAACATACTTAATTGTAGAAAAAAATTTTTCAAAGCATACGTTAAAAGCTTACGTATCTGATATATTGACATTTTTAATCTGGCTAAAAGATATCCCTTGTGAAAAAGTTAATTATACAAAACTTAGAGAATATCTTTATTTTATACAAAAATTTGATTATAAAAAGACTACTGTTGCCCGTAAACTTGCTTCAGTGAGAACATTTTACAAGTTTTTATATAAAGAAAAAATAATGGAAATAAATCCTGCAGTAAATCTGAATTCTCCAAAACGCCCAAAATCTTTGCCAAAATTTTTAACTCAAGATGAAATGGAAAAAATTTTGAATAATGTAAAAATGGATACTCCCGCAGGTTATCGAAATAAAGCTATATTAGAACTTCTATGGGCGACAGGCATGCGGATTAGTGAATTAAGCGGTCTTAATTTTGGTGATTTAAACCTTGAAAACAATGAAATAAGAGTTTTTGGTAAAGGTGCAAAAGAAAGAATAGTTCTTGTAACTGATAGAGCAAAAACCTATTTACAAAGATACATAGAAAATGCAAGACCTTTAATAGCAAAAGGCTTTAGATTAGATGAAATAACTGATTCAACACCTGTTTTTATAAACAATACAGGTTATAGACTCCAAAATAAAACTGTAAGAAATGCTATTAAGAATGTAGTTGAAACAATAGAATTACCAAAAAAAGTTACTCCGCATGTTTTTAGACATAGTTTTGCAACAAAATTAATTGAAAATGGTGCTGATTTGAGAGTTGTGCAAGAACTTTTAGGTCATGCAAGCATTTCAAATACACAAATTTATACTCATATTAGTACTAAACGATTACAAGATGTATATGATAAGTCTCATCCAAGAGATACATTATAAGAAGTTTTAAGATGTTTTTTTTATTGTTTACAAATATATTTATTTCATATATCATTAAATAAAAGGGGTTTTTATGAAATTGAAATATAACAGAATACTGTTGAAAATCAGTGGTGAAGCACTTATGGGTAAACAGGATTTTGGTATTGATTACGAGCCTGTACAAATGATTGCTCAAGAAATAAAAAATATTCATGAAGAAGGTATTGAAGTTGCTGTTGTAGTAGGCGGCGGTAATATTTTTAGAGGAATGAAAAATAGTACTAAGCTTGGTATGGACAGAGCTTCCGGTGATTATATGGGAATGCTTGCAACTGTTATGAATGCTCTTGCACTTCAATCTGCCTTAAATCAAATAAATGTTGAATGCAGAGTTCAAACAGCAATAGACATGAACCAAATAGCCGAGCCATACAGAAGATTTAAAGCAATAAGACATTTGGAAAAAAATCGTGTTGTAATTTTTGCTGCAGGAACAGGAAATCCATTTTTTACAACAGATACAGCTTCAGCTTTAAGAGCATCTGAAATTGGTGCTCAAGCAATGCTCATGGCTAAAAATGGTGTTGATGGCGTTTATGATGATGATCCTAATGTTAATTTAAATGCTAAAAAGTTAGAAAATATTCATTATGATGATATTATTAAAAACGGATTAAAAGTAATGGATACATCAGCTTGTTCTTTATGTAAAGAAAATAACATTCCTATTATTGTATTTGATTTTAAAGCACAAGGCAGTATTAAAAAAATTGTTTATGGTGAAAAAATAGGAACTTATGTAGGGCAATAAAATATATAAAAGAAATTAATATAAGAAAGAGGTAAATATGTCATTAGATGAATTATTTTTAAACGGCGAAGAAAAAATGGAAAAAGCTTTAGAACAATTAAATCGTGAATTTAAAACTGTAAGAACAGGCAGAGCTAATCCGAATATTTTAGATAGAGTTAATGTAGAATATTACGGAGCACCTACTCCAATTAGACAAATGGCACAAGTAACTGTTCAAGATGGTACAACACTTGTTATAGCTCCGTTTGATAAATCAATTCTTAAAGAAGTTGAAAAGGCTCTAACAAAAGCAGAATTAGGCGTTATGCCTAATAATGACGGTATAGTTATTCGTATGATTTTCCCTCCTCTAACTGAAGAAAAAAGAAAAGAAATTACTAAAGATGTTAAAAAATTTGGTGAAGAATCAAAAGTTGCTATAAGAAATATTAGAAGAGATATGACTGATGCTTTGAAAAAACTTGAAAAATCTGAAAATCTTCCTGAAGATGTTGTAAAAGATAATCAAGATAAAATTCAAAAATTAACTGATAAATATACAGGTAAAATCGAAGCTATGGTTAGCGAAAAAGAAAAAGAGGTTTTAACTGTATAATGGATGAAAATACAAATCCTAAAAAATCTATAATCCAAAGGGTAATAACAGGTTTAATACTTGGTTTTACGGCATTATTTTGTATTATTTTTGGTGGATTTCCGCTGTTATTATTGTTAATGATAATAATAGCAATAGGTTCAAAAGAATATGTGCAAATACTTAAGCATAAAGGATTTTATCCCAGTTTAAAAGTTATTATTATCTTTAATATAATAATTGCACTTTTGGCATATTTTAATTGTAAGTCTTTGATGCCGTTAGTATTTACTTTTGGGCTTATTGTATCCTTTATGTGGGTATTATTTAAAGGAAGACAACCTTATATAGCAAATGTTGCAACAACTCTTTTAGGATTTGTTTATTGTGGCTGGTGTCCATTACAGTTGTTATTTTTAAGAGATTTGGGTACACATAATACTTCGTCATTACAAATGATATTTAAAACAAATATACTAAGTGCAGGTTTAGGTTATGTTGTCTTTTTATTTTTACTTGTAATTATGACAGATGTTGGATGTTATTATTCAGGAAAATATTTTGGTAAGCATAAACTTGCACCGGTTATAAGTCCGAGTAAGACAGTAGAAGGTGCTGTGGGCGGTGCTTTTTCTGCTGTTATTTTGGGATTAGTTTTTGGTTATTTTATAGGTTTACCTTGGTATCATTCGTTTATAATGGGAATATTAGTTACTTTTTTTGCTCAAATTGGAGATTTATCCGAATCTTTACTTAAGCGAGATGCAGGTGTTAAAGATTCCGGTGATTTACTTCCCGGACATGGCGGATTTTTGGATAGAACAGATAGTTATATTTTAACTATTCCTATTTTGTATTATTATTGTTTATACTTTGTTCAATCCAATGATTTGATGAACAACATTATTGCTTTTATTAAAGGAATATTTTAGTGAATATTAAAGATTTAGAAAAAATTTTTAGTATTGAAGTTATAGATGAAGAATTATTTAAAAAAGCCTTAACTCATTCTTCTTATACAAAAGAAAACTCTATAGATTCACTTTTGAATTATGAGAGATTGGAATTTTTTGGAGATTCTGTTTTAAAACTTGCTATATCAGAAATTTTAATGAAAAGATTTCCAAAATTAAATGAAGGAGAACTAACAAAAATACGTTCTATAATTGTGTCTGATGCAATGTTATCAAAAGTGGCTATTGAATTAGGTTTACAAGATTTTATAATTCTTGGCAAAAATGCAGAAAAATCAGGAGAAAGAAAAAGAAGTTCAATTAATGCATGTATTTTTGAAGCTCTTTTGGGTGCATTTTATTTAACCGGTAAAAAATCTGAAATTATAGAATTTTTAGGAAAAATTTTTGAACCTGAAATTTTAGATGTAAAAAATAATTTTGCAAAATATAATGCAAAAGAAATTTTGCAAGAATATACTCAATCAAAAACAAAAGAATTACCTGAATACCGAGTGATAAAAGAATATGGGCCAAAACATCAACCAAGTTTTGAAGTTGAAGTTTTATACCAAAATAAACCTTTAGCATGTATGATAGGTAAATCAAAAAAAGATGCAGAACAAAAATGTGCTTATGAAGCTTGTAAAAAATTAGGAGTAATAAAAGATGAATAATGACAAAATAATAATTTCGCCTTCAATATTATCTGCAGATTTTACAGAATTAGGCAGAGATGTAAAAGCAGTTGAAAATGCAGGAGCAGATTGGATTCATGTTGATGTAATGGATGGACATTTCGTTCCTAATATATCTATTGGTGTTCCTGTGGTTAAGTCTTTGAAAAAAACAGCGAAAGTACCTCTTGATGTTCATTTGATGATTGAAAATCCTGAAAAATATATTGGTGCATTTGCAAAAGCCGGTGCTGATATTATTACATTTCATTATGAGGCAGCAAAAGATAATATTAATGGAATAATAGATTTAATTCGTTCATTTAATTTAAAAGTTGGTATATCAATTAAACCTAAAACAAATCAAGATGTTTTAATTCCATACCTTAGTAAGATTGATATGGTGCTTGTTATGACTGTAGAACCGGGTTTTGGCGGACAAGAATTTATGGGATATTGTGCACAAAAAATTCCGTATATTAGAGCAAAAGCTCCTGAAAGTTTAATTGTTCAGGTAGATGGCGGAATTAATGATAAAACTGCTAAAATCTGTAAGGGGCTTGGTGCAAATTCTCTTGTTGCCGGTAGTTATATTTACGGAAGTGATGATATTAAATCTGCAATAGATAGTTTAAGATAACGTTCTTATAAAATTATTAAGAATTGTAAAAATGAGTTTTAAAATGGCTGAAACCCAGCTATAATTATTTATATGATATGATATGATATGATGTGGTGGGGTGGGGACTGCGTTTGAGCAATTTTTGTTTTCAAAATACTTTATATACATGTAATTTAAACATTAGGTAGTGTAGATATAAAGTGTGAAAGGAAAAATTATGAACATTACAGCGACTAAAACAGCTCCATCTTTTACAGCGAAATTAAAAAATAATAGCGAAACAACAAACATAGTTAAGAGTATGGATTCGAACCAATTAAAATCATTCAAATCAGCATTGAAAGATTTAGGAAAACACCATGAAAATGATGTATTTGAAATCAAAGAAACATATACTCCGGGTGAACATGAATTGGATTCACCTACACAAAAATGGGAACTTGTAAATGTTCATAATCCAAAACAAAAATTAAATATGACTCCATGTTTTCATAACCAATTAATACCAAATATTATTGATACTTTGAAAAATTTATCTAAAAAAGGAACGGAAGAGTACAATACGATGTTTAATTGTACAAAAGATGAAGCAACAGAAAAAGAAATATTTTCAATGATGGCATAAGTTTAGAAACCAAGTTATAAAATATAAGAATTTTTATCCGGATGATAAAATAGCTAAACTTAAAATAGATTAGACAAAGAAACCTAAATTTTTAAAAAAGGAGTTATAAAATGTCAGATAATATAATAAAAATTGGCGGTGTAAAATTTAACAAAGCTGATGTTAAATCATCAGAAGTTATAGTAAAAGATGGTAAAAAAGTAAACAGTGTATTCTTACAAGATGGTACACATGTAGAGTTTCCAAATCAATCAGAAGATAACAAGTCTTCAGTGTCTCAAAATATTTCAAGTCATTATAAACCGGGAGGTCATATTGGATTTAATCCAATAACAGGAGATGTAGGTCCTCATATTAGTATGGACAAAGTTCAAAATCCTTCTGTAAAAGTAACACATTTTAATCGTATTTCCGGTGCTAAAATAACAGGTACTGAAAATGAGGAAAAGTATTACTTAAACGGATGTACAAATTCAGAAGTAGATTTATCTCAAAATGATGGAAAATCTGATAAAGTTTATGAAAATTCATCTCATACGGGAAGTCTTTTTGGTGGTACAGATTGGGAACATGGAAATAATACTTTCAAGCTTGGTGAATCTGATGTTGCAGATGTAGCCGGTGATGAATCTTCATTATTCCCGGGAAAACATAAACATTACAAGGGTGAAGGAACTTTCAAATCAGAAGGTGGTCATTACTAGAAATATCTAAAACAAAAGGCGGTTCATTTGAACCGCCTTTTGTTTTCAATTGTATAATTATTCATTTACCGCATCTTGGCAATGCTTACAGATACCGTTTTCATTAAGTTCTTGGTATTTCCAGCATCTTGCACATTTTTCGCCTTTTGCTTTTGTTACCCATACGATTGTATCATTTTCTGTATATTCATTTAATACATCAGTTGGTTTTTCTTCAACAACATAAGCTTGAGAAGTTATATACAAGTCGCAAAGGTCTTTTTCATTAGCTTTTAAAAGTTCATTATCAGGTGATTTTACATAAACTGCAACTTCTAATGAGCTTCCTACTTTTTTATCAGCTCTTAGAGGTTCTATTGCTTTAGTTACTATTTCTCTTGTTTTTAGTAATTTTGCAAAATCTTCTTCTAATTTTTCATTATTCCATTTTTCATTTTCTTTTACCCAATCAGATAAAAGAATAGATTTTAGACCTTGTCTTTGATTTTCAGGAATATTTTGCCAAATATCTTCTGCCTGATGAGGCATTACCGGTGCTAAAACTCTTACTAAAGCGTGCATTGTTTCGTACAATACTGTTTGACATGCTCTTCTTGATAATGATTTTTTACCGCTTGTGTAAAGTCTGTCTTTTACAATATCAAGATAGAATGATGATAAATCTACTGCTGCAAAGTTTTGTAAGCATTGGAAATATTTATAAAATTCGTAGCTTTCAAATGCTTCTGTTACTTCAACAATCAATTTATTCAATTTTGATAGTGCAAATTTATCAATATTTTTTAACTCTTCATACGATACATAGTCTTTTTCAGGATTAAAGTCAAACAAGTTTCCTAATAAAAATCTTGCTGTATTTCTTGTTTTTCTAAAAATTTCAGATAATTGCTTAATTATATTATCACCGATTTTAATATCGTTTCTGTAATCAACAGATGCTGCCCAAAGTCTAAGAATATCAGCACCGTAATTTTTAATAATATCATCAGGTCTAATATAGTTACCCAAAGATTTTGACATTTTTCTGCCATCTTCACCAAATACAAAACCATGAGTCAGTACTTGTTTATAAGGAGAAATGCCTTGAGTTGCTACTGATGTTAATAAAGAAGATTGGAACCATCCTCTATGTTGATCAGAACCTTCCAAATACATATCAACAGGAGTGTGATTTAATTCTTCATGACGTTTTTCTACAACTGCTCTCCAAGATACTCCTGAATCAAACCATACATCCATAATATCATTTTCTTTTTTAAAATGTTGTTTTCCACATTTTGGACATACAAAGTTTTCAGGTAAAAGTTCTTTTTCCGAATATTTTACCCAAGCATCTGAAGATTCTTTTTCAAATAATTTTGCAACATGTTCTATTGTTTCATCAGTTACGATAATTTCTCCGCAATCTTCGCAATAGAAAACAGGAATAGGAACACCCCAAGCACGTTGTCTTGAAATACACCAGTCTGTTCTTCCTTCCACCATGTTTGAAATTCTTGCTTCTCCTGATGCAGGAATAAATTTGACTTTTTTAATTTCTTCTAACGCTTTATCTCTAAATTTATCAACTTTTACAAACCATTGAGGTGTAGCTCTGTAAATTACCGGTTTTTTACATCTCCAACAATGCGGATAACTATGTTGCAAATCAGCTTTTTTTAATAAAGCACCAACATTTTCTAATTTTTCTATAACAATATCATTCCCTTTGTAGTATGGTATTCCTTCTAAATCACCGGCTTCTGATGTCCAAATACCTTTTGAGTCAAGAGGTGAATAAACACCTATTTTGTATTTACAGCAAACTTCATAGTCTTCCAAACCATGTCCCGGAGCTGTATGAACAGAGCCTGTACCTGCATCAAGTGTTACATGTTCTCCGCAAAGTATCGGTGATTTTCTTTCATATAAAGGATGAACAGGTGTAAGATTTTCTAAATCTTCACCTTTGCATGTTCCTAAAACTTTGATATCAGCTTTATTCCATTCAACATCATTTAAGAAATTATCTAAAAGTCCTGTTGCTGTATAATAAATATCATTTTCGTATTCAAAGAATGTATATTCAAATCTTGGATGAACACTTATTGCCAAGTTTGAAGGAATTGTCCAAGGAGTTGTTGTCCAAATTACTGAATATATATCTTTATCAATATTTAAATATTCAAATTTTTCTTTTAATTTGTTTGTACTTTCTTCATCAAATTTAAATCTTACATAAATTGAAGTAGAAGTATGATCTGCATATTCAACTTCAGCTTCGGCAAGAGCTGTTTCACAAGATGCACACCAATAAACAGGTTTTAAACCTTTTTCTATATATCCTTTTTTATACATTTCGCCAAATACTCTTACTTGTTCAGCTTCATATTCGCCATCAATTGTTAAATAAGGTTTTTCCCAGTTTCCTAAAACTCCTAATCTTTTAAATTCAGATTCTTGTCCCTTTAAGCTTTTGTGAGCATATTCTCTGCACTTTTCTCTTAATTCGGTCGGAGTTACTGCGTTTCGTCCGCCTTCTATGTTTTTTACAACTTTATTTTCAATAGGTAGACCGTGTCCGTCGTATCCTGGTACGTAAGGTGCATAATATCCTCTTTGAGATTTATACTTTATAAGAATATCTTTTAATATTTTATTTAAGGCAGTACCCACATGTATTTTTTCAGAACTTAAATATGGCGGGCCGTCATGAAGTATAAAACTATTTGTTTTATCTCTGTTTGAAATTATTTCTTTATAAATATTATTTTCTTCCCAGAATTTTTGAATTTCAGGTTCTCTATTTACTGCATTTGCTCTCATTTGTAATGTTGTTTGAGGCAAATTAAGTGTGTCTTTATATTCTGTTTTTTTGTTTTCTTCTGCCATTTTATTTCCTCTATATTTTCTAATTTTAAACTAAACAAGTTAAACTTTAACAGCTTTTTTATTTGATTTAAGTCTTGCAATCAATGCTTTTCTGCGTGAACTTCTTGAAATATAATGTTTCATTTTATTATCATCAAATTGACCTTCCCAACGGGCAATTACTGTTGTTGCAATACAATTACCTATTAAGTTAATGGTTGTTCTTCCCATATCGAGTATGTGGTCAATACCTAATAATATTGCAACACCAATTATAGGATAGTTGAAAGTTGTTAAAGTACCAGCAAGGACAATTAACGATACTCTTGGTACGCCTGCAATACCCTTACTTGCAAACATTAATGCAACCATCATTACGAGCTGTTGTTCCAGATTAAGATTAATACCTACAATTTGAGTTGAAAACAATACTGCCATTGCTAAATGCAGTGTTGAACCGTCAAGATTAAATGTATATCCTGTAGGCATTACAAAAGAAACTATGTTTCTTGGCACTCCAAATTTTTCTAATATTTCCATTGATTTTGGAAGTGCAGCTTCTGAACTTGTTGTTGAAAAAGCAAGCAAGATTTGTTCTTTTAAAGCTGACATAAGCTTCCAAAATGGTATTCGTGCTATTAAACAAACCCCGTATAATACTACAAATACAAATATTGCCAATGCTCCGTACAGACAAAATATTACTTTAGCATAATTTTTTAGAACACTTATTCCGTTTAAACCAACTGTTGATGCTATAGCACCAAAAATTCCTATTGGTGCAAAATACATTACATATTCAGTAAATTTAAACATTATTTTAGCTGTTGAATTTAGTACATCCATAACAGGTTTTGCTACTTTTCCTACACCACAAATTGCAACTGCAAAGAATATAGAAAAAATAACTATTTGTAATAAATTCCCATCTGCCATTGATTTTATTACACTGGTAGGAAACATTCCTATAAACATATCACTTAAGGAATTGTGCGGATTAATTGTTGCCATATGTTCAACGGCTTTCATTTCACTGCTCAAATCTCCGGATGTGTCAAATCCTGCTCCGGGTTGTATCCAGTTACCCATAAATAATCCGATACATAATGCAAGGGTTGTTACTATTTCGAAATATATTATTGTTTTTAAACCGATTTTACCTAATGACTTTATATCCCCGTGTCCTGCTATTCCCACAACCAGTGTTGAAAATAATAACGGTGCTATAATCATTTTTACCATATTAAGGAAAATTTTTGATAAAGGACTTAATTTTATTGAAAAATCAGGAAATAACCATCCTGCAATAACCCCTAATACTAAGGCTAAAAATATTGCTACTGTTAATTTAGAGTTTTTCACTGATTTCCAACTTCCTTTTCTTTCGTTATTATATTACAAACATAGCGGATTTTACAGATTTCTTGATATAATTTTTATAAGTTTGTAAATTAATTATACTTATACTATAGTATTTTGTATTTTTTAGAGATTGAAACAGAAAATTTATTTAGTTATAAATTTTTAGTATTCTTACAGGATTATTGTATTAAAAGTTTTAGGAAATCGGTTTTATATTATTAGACTGCGAAATATATTGGTTCTTATAATTTTATTCGTCTATATTCTTGAAGAAATTTTGCTAAATCAATTGTTGTATTAAGTACTGTTATATCCCCTTCTTCAAGAAGTCTTTGTTTTAATTTATCGCTTTTATCTCTTGGCGGAAGTACTCCAATACCCTTAACTTTTGCATTTCTTGCACAACTTGCATCGTCTACTGTGTCGCCTAAATAATATATTTCATCTGCTATTGATTTTTCTTTTATTAGTTCTACACCTTTTGTATCCGGTTTTTGGTTATCCCAGCCTACGCATTCAAATGTTATTATCGGATAAAAATATTTTGTTATATTCCACACTTTTAGTGTGTGCATTGCAGATTGGGTATCTCTGCCTGTAAATACTGCCAGATTATAATTTTTTATAAGTTCTTTGACGTGTTCTTCTGTGAGAATGATTTTTTCCTCATCTATTAATCCGCTTTCTCCGTCAAAATATAAATTTAAATAATATTTTGCCATTTCTTCAAAATTAACATTAAAACCTTGTTCTTTAAATTTGTGCATCAAAATATCAAAATCACTGTTAAATCCGCCTTGATATTTTATAGTATTTATTTCTTCTCTTGAAAGGTCTCTTCCTGTAAAATGATTATATGTCATCATTGTTACTACACTGAAAGAATTTGTTGTATCAATTAAAACTCCGTCCATATCAAATATAATTAGCGGTCTTATACTTATTTTACTTATAAAGTCTTGTGCTTCTTTAAGGTTATGCTCGTTTAAAATAAAACAGCCTTTTTTTTCGTCATATTCGGTATGTAAATGGTATAATTCAACTTTATGTTTTATAAAATCTGTTTTTTTATCAAAATAAATTTCTAATTTATTGTTATTTTCAATAATTTTAGCATTTAATTTTTCTAACTCTTCTTTTATATTCATAATTTCATCCCATAGCCTGATGTAAAAACATTCTCAATATTATATTATCATATTATGAAATTACTTTGCAATAAAATTTTATTGACTGTTTGTGCTGTTTTTTGGGGTATTAGTGCTTATGCATTAGATGTAGTTTATCCTACAGCTTATAATGTAAATATCAATGCTTCTTCAACCTTTTTTGTAGGGAATACCAATCCTGAAGAGATTTTAACAATAAATGGAACAAAAATAGATGTTCATCCTTCAGGAGCTTTTGCTCAAAAAGTTCCTTTAAATATCGGAAAAAATGTTTTTACGATTTGTTCCGGCTTTGACAAAAAGGTTTATACAATTAACAGAAATGCTGTACTTACAGTTTCATACAATAATTCATCTAAAATTGATAATTTTAAAAAATTTGATGAAGAAAAATATGTGTACATAAAAAATGATGGAACAGCACTGCGAAGTACACCTGTTGAACAAGGAATAAACAGATTATCTCATTTAGAGAAAGATGTTATATTAAAAATTGACGGCGAAATGTATGGATTATACAGAGTTGTTTTAGCGGAAAATAATTACGCATGGGTAAATAAAAAATCCGTTTATGAAAATGTTGTACAAGAAGATATAGAACCTGCAAAATTAATTGCAAAATATTTTGATCAAATTAATCATTCAAAATTTTATAAAATTAAATTAACTAAAAGAATACCTTATTACGTCGAAGAAAAAGATAATGAACTAATACTGCATTTGTTTAATATTGATGGAAGAGAAAGCGTTATCCCTGTGAAATTAAAATACAATTTAGCAGGTTATGATGCATATTATGAAAGAGATAATCTTGTTTTTGAAGTAAAGAAAAAATTGAAATTATATAAATTTAAACCTCTAAAAGATATAACGATAGTTATTGATGCCGGACATGGAGGAAGCGAAAAAGGGGCTGTAAGCTGTCTTAGAGATAATGAAAAAGATATAAATTTAAAAATAGCTCTATATCTTTACAAAGAACTTTGTAAAAAAGGTGCAACTGTTTATATGACGAGATTTACAGACGAATTTGTATCTTTGAATGATAGAGTTAAATTTTCTAATGATAAACAAGCAGATATTTTTATAAGCGTTCATGCAAACTCTCTTCCTGATGGTAAAGATCCAATGAAAGAAAGAGGAACAAGTCTTTATTATTACTATAACGAATCAAAACCGCTTGCAGAAGCTATTTTGAATAGTATGGTTAATAAATTAAAAACGAATAATGATGGTTTATATCAAAGAAGTTTTGCTGTTGTAAGAAATAGCCGTGCATTAAGTGTTTTGGTTGAAACGGCTTATGTTATAAATCCATATGATATTGAGCTTTTAAATAATGAAAAATTTCAAAAAAATTGTGCTAAAGCTATATCTAATGGTGTTATTGAATATTTAAAAAAAGTACAAGTTAAATAATTTTGCGTTATATTTGTCAACTAGTATATTTAAACAAACACAGTTATATTCAATATAATTAAAAAATATTATAAACTGGAGAATTATTGTTAATACTCAAATACAACGATTTTAGATAAATTTGTTAACTTTTGTAAATATGAATTTTAAAACGGCTGAAACCCAAGTATAATGCCCTATATGATATGATATGATATGATGGGATGGGGAGTACTAAAGCTTTTTGACCTTGTTGCCGACATGAAAAGTGTTAGGAAACAAGTTAAAAAGGAGTAATAAACAATGACAACAATGAATTCTTTCAGCGGATTAGCAAAATTGGTAAAAAGATGTGGTACTTTAAATAAAAATGTAGGACCGAAAAAACCGGAATTAAAAAAAGATGAACAGCCAAGAAATAATTTTGAAGGAAGAAATTTGAAGTTAAGTGAGCTTGTATCTTTTTCTCCAAAAACGGTGGATGTTCCTGAATATCCGGAAATAATAGATATAGATGGAGAATCTAATAAAACAAACGGTACGGATAATGCTAATAATACAATAGGTTCTGCAAAAGATTTAAAAAACTCCGGTACAACTCCATCATTCTTCAACTCAGATGATTATACTATGGGAACAGTAGATGGATCTATGCACGTAAAGACAGAAAGAGATGAAAATGGAAACAAAACATTTAGAGATACTACCGAATATGATAAAGCAGGTAATGTAACAGCGAAAACTGCAGCAAAATATGATGAAAATGGTAATGTAAGTATAGCTCACAAACAATATTATGGTAAAGATGGACAAGTAGAAAAAGAATATCAATGGACTTACTATGAAAACGGTAAGAAAAAATCTGAAACCGTAAAAGAATATCTAGGAAATAATAAAGTACAAATAACAACAGTGAAGTTTGATAAAAATGGTAATCAAGTATCATCAGAATCTTATACAGTTCCAAAAGGTGGCACTAGAGATCCACAGTTGGGTATTTCTAGAAGCATATCAGGTTCAGGTATTGGTTTAAATCAATTATCTGACGGAACACAAGATAAAACAAACGGTACGGATAATGCTAATAATACAATAGGTTCTGCAAAAGATTTAAAAAACTCTGGTACAACTCCATCATTCAACTCAGATGATTATACTATGGGAACAGTAGATGGATCTATGCACGTAAAGACAGAAAGAGATGAAAATGGAAACAAAACATTTAGAGATACTACCGAATATGATAAAGCAGGTAATGTAACAGCGAAAACTGCAGCAAAATATGATGAAAATGGTAATGTAAGTATAGCTCACAAACAATATTATGGTAAAGATGGACAAGTAGAAAAAGAATATCAATGGACTTACTATGAAAACGGTAAGAAAAAATCTGAAACCGTAAAAGAATATCTAGGAAATAATAAAGTACAAATAACAACAGTGAAGTTTGATAAAAATGGTAATCAAGTATCATCAGAATCTTATACAGTTCCAAAAGGTGGCACTAGAGATCCACAGTTGGGTATTTCTAGAAACATATCAGGTTCAGGTATTGGTTTAAATCAATTATCTGACGGAACTAATTCAGGAGCTACCACAGGCAATACTACTATTGGTTTAAATCAATTATCTGACGGAACACAAGATAAAACAATGTCCGATTTAATATCAGAATACAAAAAAACAGGAAAACAACCTGATATTAATACATTAGTTAAAGCTATTAAAAAATTAGGTATTCCTGTGCCTGTATTAAAAACTGCTTTGCCAAGTATACTTGCACAATTAGGAATGACAAATAAACTTAATGATATTTTGAATGCATTTACTCTGCAAAGAGGTAAGTAATTAAAATCTGATAATAAAAAGCTTAAAACCTTAAAAGTTTGGTTTTAGGCTTTTTATTAATAAAAAATATGATAATTATATACAATCTTCTGCTAAATTTGCTTAAAAATAAGGTGGCAATGTTATTCTGAACTCATTTCAGAATTTGTTGTTGATTGAATGTTATGTAAAACCATACAAATTTTCGGGGATTTTGGGTTGGTAAGATACTGAAAATAATCCTCGAATAAATTCTGTTATTTGATTATTTAACATGTAAATGGGTAATATTTTAATCAATCTTAATTAAGTTTACAAACTCAAATTGTACACTTAAAATTTAAAAATCTCTTAAATCCATGAACAATAATATTTTTAGCGATTATTAAAAAATGTGTAAAATTTTAAGTTATTTTAAATACCCTCCTCAAATTCCCATGCTTTCATGGTATCAATACTTTTTAACAAAAACTTCACAAAAATTATGTAAAATTTTTAAAAATTTTTTTAAATTCGTAAAAAGCAGATTATAAAATTATCTCCAAAATTGTGAAGAAAAATTATGTAAATTTCGCATGATTTTTTGAATAATTTATTTGCGATTTAATAAATATTTTGTTTTAATTAAAGAACATAGTCTTGGAACTAAAAGTCAAGAATTTGACTGTGGGATATAACAAAGTTTAAGTAATTTAAAATCTGTTAAAACATAAGTTTTATCAGTTTTTTGGAACCCGACGAATTAAACCGCAAATCTAAAAATACATTGAAAATATGATGTGAAAATTTAGATAAAATATTAAAATCAGAACAGGAATTAGAAAATCTTTGGAGGCATAAATTGTTAGAACGTGGTTATATACAAATCTATACTGGGGATGGAAAAGGTAAAACTACTGCATCTTTAGGTTTGGCAATGAGAGCATTAGGTCATGGCTGGAAAGTTCTTATTATTCAATTTGCTAAGGGTGATAGTGCTACATCATATGGTGAAATCGTTTCCGGTGGTATGTTTCCTAATTTAGATATCGTTCAATGCGGTGTTGATAGAGTTGTTTATTCTCACAATATCTGCTTAGAAGATTACAAAGAAGCCAAAAAAGGTTGGGAATTAGCGAAAGAAGCTATCCAAAGCAATAAATATCAACTTATTATTTTAGATGAAATTAATATCGCAATTGCTATGAATATGATTAAAGTTTCAGATGTGAAAGATGCATTATTGAATAAACCTGAAACACTTGAAATTGTGTTAACCGGTCGTTATGCACATCCTGAATTAAAAGCATTAGCACATCTTGTTACAGAAATGAAGCCTATTAAACACTATTTTGATATTGGTGTTATGGCAAGACAAGGTATTGAATATTAATTTAATGAAAAGATTAGCAATATTTGCACATTTTGATAAAAAGAACGTAGTTGAGGATTACGTTCTTTTTTATGTTGAAAAACTTAAAAAATATTGTAATACTATATTATTTTTATCGCTTTCAGATTTATCTCAAGAAGAACAAAATAAACTGGATAATGTTATTTTAGTAAAACATGATGAATATGATTTTGGTTCATATAAAAGAGGATTTAATTATGCTTTTAAGAATGGCTTATTAAGTGATATTGATGAGCTTTTATTTGTTAATGACAGTGTTTATTGCATTGATGATTTGGATAAAATTTTTGAAAAAGATTACAAGTCAGATTTTTGGGGAATTGTTGAAAATCAATACGGATTTAAAAAATTTGGTAAATTTTGTATTTCAAAAAAACAACCGCATATTCAAAGTTGGTTTATTTCTTTCAAAAAAAGTGTTTTTAATTCAGATGATTTTATGAATTTTATAAATTCAGTGAAAGAAGAAAAATCTAAAAATGATGTGATTTGTAATTATGAAATAGGTCTTTCTAAATATCTTATAAGTAAAGGGTTTAAATATAATTCATTTATAAAAAAATATAAAAATTCTTGTAATCCGACAATTTATTACTGGCGGGAACTGATAAATGAGGGTGTTCCTTTTGTAAAACGTTCTGTATTATCAGGGCTAAATAGAGATAAAACAACTATTGTTGATTTTGAAAAAGAAATAAAAAATAAAACTGCACTCAAATATATAAAACATAACGTTGGAGAAATAAAAATAAATACGTTTACGCCGTTATTGGTTAAAAACTGTATGTTTGATTTTTTACGAATTTGTCCTGATGTTTTTCGCAGAATTTTGACAAAAATATTACGTACATTTTTTATTTTTTTGTTTGATTAAATATAATTATTATCATTAAATAGAGGCGATTTACGTTTTTTAATATGCAAAATATCTTTAATTTTTCTTATTATTACTACATAGTAAAATTTTAATCTGTTTAATAACATGATAAAAATAGAAAATAGTAAAAATGGTAAAAATGAAATGTTTAATTGGTAAGTTTTATAAACGTCAAAATAAGCTTCTATATTAGCAAATTTAAAAGTTGGTTGTTTTTTTCTTAATATATAACTTTGTCTGTGTTGTCGCCATTTTGTAAGTTTTTCTTTTATATAAAAAGCATCCGTTAAATATGTAATATGAATATAAATCCACCAATCCAAAAGAGTATCAATCGGAGTGTTAAAGTTTAAATTTTCAAAATATTCTCTTTTTATCATAACGGAAGAAAAAGTCATAATAAGATTATGGACATTAATATTGTAAAAAATTTTTTTAGGAAAAATCATTTTATTTAAAATTTTTCTTGTTCTTATAAAATTATTTTTTACTGCCTCAAGCCATTCTTCATCGCCAAATTCTTCAACATCATTAAAAATTATTCCAACATTCGGATATTTTTCTGCATACTTAAGCCTTGTTTCTAAAGCTTTTGAAATCCACAAATCATCACTTTCTAAAAATGCAATCCATTTTCCTTGAGCTATTTGAATGGCTTTTTTTATGGAATATTTTAATCCGTAATTTTTATCATTTTGTATAAATTTTATCCTGTCATCATTAAAGCTTTTTATTATTTCTGCTGAGTTATCACTTGAGCAGTCATCAACAATTATTAGTTCAAAATCCGTAAAAGTTTGATTGAGAACAGAATTGATAACTTCTTTTATATATTTTTCATAGTTGTAACTCGTAAGTATAACAGAAATTTCCATATTCTAATTGTATCAGATAATGAAATAATATTTATCGAGTTTTGTAACAAACTCTTAACATAATAAAATAAATCTCTAAAGTTTTTGAGAAATGAAACCGATATTAAACTTGTAAGAAAGATAAATAATCAAAAGGGATATGTGAATATGTTAAGAAGAATTGAAAAA
>Ga0256405_10002309_pt1 | contig 44668 bp, 34 predicted proteins | sample RumenRJG_02DNA_FD_189096 | JGI IMG/M metagenome (GOLD analysis project Ga0256405, IMG submission 189096) | Bovine rumen microbial communities from Lethbridge, Alberta, Canada - RJG_02 | ecosystem: Host-associated > Mammals > Digestive system > Stomach > Rumen | place: Canada: Alberta... | reverse complement strand
TAGCGAAAATTATTCCAACGTGGGATTTGGCAATGTATTTATCAGTTATAAATGAATTTATTACTGAGCACATGCAGGATATTTCAAGCCACCAATTGTTCTTCTATTTTAATATTAAAGAGGCAGACACCATTGCAAAATATTGGCCAGGGAAGCTGGTTATAGAGGAATCATGGGGGGGGAGAATGTGATCGTATTTAGGCAGAGAATGATCAGCAGAACCGACCCTGTGATTCTGTCGAGCATGCGATTCTGTATTGAAAAGTCCAGTTGCCATTTGGATTGCAAAATTAATGATTTTCCATGAAAAACAAGCACAGTATGCTATTTCAATATTGTAATTTAGATAATTTTACGAATAATATTTTGTAGGTTACGAATAAGTTTATACTTTTGCAATATAAATCTTAAAAACTAAATTTTGCAAGATGAAACAGATTATAATCATGGGGACGGAGAATGTTTTATCTATAAAACTTGCATATATAGTTTTAATTGCTTATTTTTGTGGCCAAGTAATTTTACTGTGATGATGAACTATAATAAAGAAATAAAACTGATTTCAGAAAGATTCTACCTGACATGGGCAGGAGAACAGATGAGCTGGACAGTACGAATGACTATGAAGATGAGGGATGGCGTTGACGGTGATTTGTTGCGTCAGGCCGTAGAGTCAACGCGCCAGAGATATCCATACTATCAGGTGAAGCTCGGTATCAGGAAGGATGCTGAAGGCAAGGAATATTTCGTGTATGAAGATAACAGCGAGCCATGGGTGGTCAGTGAGGGAGAGAGACCCGTGAGACTGATTGGCGCAGAGTCGAACAATCATCTGTTGGCATTCTGCTATTGGGACAACTGCATCGCAATAGATTTCTTCCACTGCCTGACCGACGGCACAGGAGCCTACAACATTCTACGAACCTTGCTCTATGAATATTCCCGCCGTCGCTATGACGCGACACTGGAAAGGGGTATGGCTAACATTCGTGTGGCCGGCGATACGATAAGCCCTGAGGAATGGGAAGACCCTGCGGCGCAGGTTAAGCACGAGCACCTGGATCCGCTGCCCGTTCCGGAACGTCTGCCCTGCATCGACCTTACCACTCAGGCCAAGACGACGGTAGTCGAGACGGCAGAAACCGTCAATATCCTTGTTGAAGAACAAGAGATGATGAAGTATGTATCCTCAAGTGATACGTCGCCTGCTACGCTCGTGTCGTTGCTGCTTACCCGTGCCATTGCCCGTCTGCATTCCGACTTGAAGGAAGGAGTGCCGCTAGTGGTACTGGCTATCAACCAGCGTCCTGCCCTGGGTTGTCCGCAGGCCGGCCAAACCCTGGCATCAGCGCTGCGCCTGACTCTTTACGATGAGATGCGGGGGATGGATCTTGAAAAACAGCAGACCATATTCCGAGGTATGGTGGCTCTGCAGTCGAACGATGACAACGTTGTTGAGGGTTTCTGGAAAACTCAGAATGTACAAGACATGTTCGAGAATATTCCTACCATTGAGGCTCGCCATCAGGCAATGGCGCAAGCCTACAGTGTAGCAACATCATCAACCACAACCTGTGTCAGCTATGTCGGCAAAGCTAAAATGGGTGCTGCCGAACAATACGTTAGCGAGATGTACACAGAGGCCTTTACGCCGTATGCACTCACCATCGAGATGAGTGCAGTGGGGGGCACGTTCTGTATCAGCTTTATGCAGCGGTTTGCAGATGATACATATCTTGATGCCTTCCTTGATGAATTCCGCCAGATAGGCCTGCCATATCGCATTGCCAACCGCCATCCGATGACGGTGGCCCCCATAGCAGACTATCGGGATAGCCTAAAAATGAATCAACCAGCTTCAAGGAGAGAAACTTGGTAAGCTAACTAAAAAATAAAAATGAAGAAATTTTGTATTATGATTATTGCTGCTGGTTTGTCAACTATGGCCGCAGCACAGGAGAAATTTGAACAAGGTAAACCTAACAATGACAACTACAGATACTTGGATGAGTATCAGGGGTTGAAAAATTACATTGATTATTCAAAGTATCCCAATTTTAAGTTGGGCGCGGGTACAACAGTAAACGACTATCTGAACAACTCGTTGGTTAAGGATTTAACCAACAAGAACTTCACAGAGACCGTGGCAGGTAACGCCATGAAAATGGCAAGTTGTGTGGATGGCAATGGTAACATGAACTTCACTACGGTTAAGAACTATGTGAATGCTGCCACCGAGGCAGGCTTGAACGTTTACGGTCACACACTGGCTTGGCACTCGCAGCAGCCCAAGGGATGGTTGCTGAAGCTGTTGTCCGACAAGCCAGACCCCAATAGCGAAGAGACTTATACCGTTGTTGCCAGCAAGGACTTCACCAAAGATCCGAGTGTTGGCTGGACATCTGATAAGACCCAGTTTGGTTTTTCTTTCAGCTCCGATGCCACCAATGGTCTCGTTGTGAAGTGCACTAAGCAGAACACCAATGCGTGGGATGTTCAGTTCCAGGTTATGACCGATATACCACTCACTGCCGGTAAGGATTACAAGATGACCATTACTGTTAAGGGTTCAAAGGCAGGAAAAATGACCGGTCACTTAGGCGACTGGACCACAAATAACGATGGCGATGCCGCCACAGGAGTTAATCTTAGCTTTGATTTCACAACTAATTGGCAGGATGTGATTATTGATGTAAAGCCCACCATCGACGGAAACTTTGTGCTTTTGCAGGTTAACACCGTTGAGTTTACTGGTGATGTCTATATCAAGAGCATCAAGTTCGAAGGCTATCAGGGAAAGATGATTCCTCAGACCAAGGAAGAGATGCACGACACATTGGTGTATGCAATGGACAAGTGGATTAAGGGTATGATGGAAGCCTGCGACGGTAAGGTAAAGGCTTGGGATCTGGTGAACGAGGCAATCTCGGGTGGCGGTGACGACGGTCAGGGCAACTATCTGTTGCAGCACTCTACAGCTTACAACCCAAGCGGTAATCCCGATGCTACATGGGATGTTGGTGGTGATAATTTCTATTGGCAGGACTACATGGGCGACTTGGAATACGTACGTCAGGCTTGTCGCTTGGCTCGCAAGTACGGTCCTGAGGATGTGAAGCTCTTTATCAACGACTACAACCTGGAGTCGGACTGGGATGACAATAAGAAGGTGAAGTCGCTTATCAACTGGATTAAGAAGTGGGAGGCCGATGGCGTAACCAAGATTGATGGTATCGGCACACAGATGCACATAAGCTGCTATGAGGATGCTAATCTGATGAAGAGTGCCAAAGACCATATCACCAAGATGTTTGAGTTGATGGCAGCATCGGGTAAGCTGGTTCGTGTAAGCGAGATGGATATGGGCTATGTTCGTGGTTCAAACAAATGGGGAGGTTCTATTAAGACCAACCAGGTGACAGAAGCAGAACACAAGAAGATGGCCGACTTCTATGAGTGGATATTTAAGGAGTTCTTCCGTATCGTTCCTCCTGAGCAGCAGTGGGGTATTTGTCAGTGGTGTACTACCGATGCACCTGAGAACAGCGGATGGCGCGGTGGTGAGCCTGTAGGCATCTGGGATCTGAACTACTACCGCAAGCATGTATATGCAGGATTCGTTCGCGGACTTGGTGGTGTGCCCAGTGGTATTAAGGATGTGAAAAAAGATGAGGTTACAGATGCCTCAAAGGGAATCTATAACCTCAACGGAGTGCGTATGTCAGCTAAATCGCTTGATAATCTTCCTAAGGGAATCTACATTGTAGACGGAAAGAAGGTATCAAAGTAAATTATGATTTCTCCTTTCCTTTGAATGACTTAACCTTCATGCCAAGTTTATCGGGCATGATAGCATTCAGGAAGATACCTACAATAGCTGAAATAGCAAGACCTGAAAGATGTATGGGGCCAATGGCGATATCGTCGTTGGCTCCATATTTTACACCGATAGCCAACACAAGGATAAGTGCAGCAACAAACACGTTGCGCGAACTCTTAAGGTCGACCTTCTCTTCAACAAGGTTACGCACACCAACAGCTGAAATCATTCCATAAAGGATAAGACTTACACCACCGATGGTGGCAGCAGGCATGAGCTGTATGAGGCACGCAAATTTAGGGCAGAATGCCAGTAAGATGGCAAGGCATGCTGCTATACGAATAACCTTTGGATCGAAAACCCTGGTAAGATTAAGCACACCGGTATTCTCGCCGTAAGTGGTGTTGGCAGGAGCTCCGAAGATAGATGCAATGGCTGTAGCCACACCGTCGCCGCTAAGTGTGCGGTGCAATCCTGGCTCGCTAAGGAAATCCTTACCAACGGTAGAACTGATGGCAAACATATCGCCTATGTGCTCCATAATGGTTGCAAAGGCAATAGGCATTACAGCAAGGATGGTTGAGAGCATAAGCGTAGTGTTGCCGTCTTCAAGAACAGCAAGTATGGTTTGCTCCTTATGTATTGGGAATCCCACCCATGCTGCTTCGCCAAGAGGTGAGAAGTCTACTTCACCCATACATGCAGCGATTAAATAAGATACAACAACACCAAGAAGTACAGGAATGATTTTGATGATGCCCTTGCCCCATACCGACGAAACGATAACGGTGACAATTGCTATGATGGCCAGCAGCCAGTTAGTCTGGCAGTTAGTGATGGCCGAACCAGAAAGAACCAGTCCGATAGCGATAACGATAGGGCCGGTAACTACTGGTGGGAAGTACTTCAGTATCTTCTTTACTCCGAACGACTTGATAAGTCCGGCCATAACAAAGTACATAAGTCCTGCACAAGCTACACCCAGACAAGCATAATCGAGAGAAAGAGTCTCAGAAAGTCCCTGTCCCATGCCCATCTCCTTAACTGAAGCATAACCTCCAAGGAAGGCAAACGAAGAGCCGAGGAAAGCTGGTACATTCCACTTGGAAATGAAATGGAATATCAGCGTACCGATACCAGCAAACAGCAGTGTTACCGATACATCAAGACCCGTAAGCAGCGGCACAAGTACTGTGGCTCCAAACATAGCAAAAAGGTGTTGTACACCAAGAATCATCATTCGCGGAGTGCCCAACTCTCGGGCGTCGTAAATGGCATTTTGTGGTTCCATAAATAATTTAGTGTTTAAAAATTTGCTGCAGAACTAAGCAAGAGGCTCGTAGGGTAGGCCGAAGACATCGGCTACGGCTTTGTATACCACCTTTCCTTCTACGATGTTCAGACCCTTTGCCAAGGCGGAATCGTCTTTGCAAGCCTGCTGCCAACCCTTATCGGCCAATGCTATGGCATAGCGCAGAGTGGCGTTGGTAAGGGCGAGGGTAGAGGTGTTTGGTACGGCTCCAGGGATATTGGCCACACAGTAATGAACGATGCCATCTACCGTGTAAACAGGTTCGCTGTGGGTTGTCGGGTGTGATGTCTCGAAGCATCCGCCCTGGTCGATAGCCACATCAACAAGCACTGTGCCCGGCTCCATCAGTTTAAGCATGTCGCGGGTGATGAGGTGTGGAGTCTTATCGCCTGGAACAAGTACTGAACCAACTACAATATCAACCGATGGCAGTTGCTGACGGATGTTATGCTCCGATGAGTAAAGGGTGTGAACATTTGGCGGAGTCTCAAGGTCGAGTTGGCGCAGACGTGGCAGCGATACATCAGTGATGGTAACCTCGGCACCCATACCGGCAGCCATACGTGCTGCAGCCTCACCAACTACTCCACCGCCTAATACCAATACGCGAGTTGGCGATACACCTGGAACACCACTGATAAGCTTGCCTTTTCCGCCTTTTGTCTTCTGCAGATAATAAGCTCCGTTTAGTGTTGCCATACGTCCTGCCACCTCGCTCATAGGTTGTAGCAGCGGCAGCGATCCGTTAGGCAGCTGTACCGTTTCGTAAGCCAGACACACGGCTCCACTCTTAAGCATAGCGTCAGTAAGCTCCTTTTCGCATGCAAAGTGGAAATAGGTGAACAGAAGCTGGCCTTTACGAACCAGAGAGTATTCGGGTTCTATTGGCTCCTTTACCTTAACAATCATGTCGGCCTGCTTATACACGTCTTCGATGGTAGGCAGAATCTTTGCTCCAATCTTAAGATAGTCGTCGTCGCTAAAGCCGCTACCTTCGCCAGCTGTATGTTGCACAAAAACCTCATGACCGCGCCGTGTTAGTTCAGCAACTCCCGCAGGTGTCATTCCCACGCGGTTCTCATTGTTCTTAATCTCCTTTGGAATACCTACTCTCATAGCTATCAAGTTTTTAGTTAAACGTTTATTCTATGCCGCAAATATAAGAAAAAAACTTATACGTTGTTCTTTGGATTGAAATTTTTTCTTATCTTTGCACCTTGGAAACTAGAAAGTGAACCTAAATTAATTGTAACAGATATGAAGAAATATGCTTTAACAGCATTGCTGGCATTGGCTTGCATGAGTATGCAGGCAATAGTAACCGTACCTATCAAGGGAACAGTAGTAAGTGCATCCGACCCACATATTCTGTATGCGGGGCGCATTAGTTTTACCAACCCCGAGCGTCCGGCATTCAACTTCCCAGGTGTGCAGATAAGGGCAGCCTTCGAGGGTACATCACTTAGAATGATGGCAAAACCCAAGAGCGGCTACTTTATGGCTCAGATAGATAATGCCGAGCCTTTCAAGGTGTCGTTTATGGGTCAGCGCGACTCAGTGGTAACGCTTGCAACAGCTCTGCCCGATGGAAAGCATCAGGTAAAACTGATGTATGCTATCGAGGGCTACGAGATGTATCCTGAGTTCTGGGGATTTGTGCTTGACGAAGGTAAGAAGCTGGTTGATACTCCTGCGTTTTCTGACAGAAAGATAGAATTCATCGGCAATTCTATCACTTGCGGCTATGGTAACGAGGGCTTGAATAAAAGAGAGGGTTTTGATTATGCCACCGAGAATCATTATTATAGCTATGCATCGATAACAGCACGCAATCTGAATGCGCAGCACTGGGTGGTGGCTCGCAGCGGTATAGGTGCATATCGAAACTATAATGGCCCAAGAACGGGTAATCCCGAGTCGAACATGCTGGTTCAGTATGAGTATATCGGTTATGCCTGGAAGCCTGAACTCCGTCAGGAGGCTTCTTTCTTGCGCGAGAGCTGGGACTTCGGCCGTTATCAGCCCGATGTTATCTGCATCAACCTGGGCACCAACGATACCTCGACCAACAACTACGACCTGAAGTTGCTGAAGCAGAACTACAAGAAACTGCTGCAGTTGGTGCGCCAGCATAATCCTAAGGCCAAGATCGTGTTCTTGTCGGGTTCTATGCTTTACGAAAAGGAGCTGAAGGAAGTAAAACAGCTGCTCGACGAGGTGGCTGCTGAGGCCAAGAAGGCCGGCGATAAGGAGGTTTACCGCTTTGACATGGAGCCGATAAATGACGAGAAGTTGTACGGCAACGATTGGCATCCAAATGTTTATATGGATGAGAAGATGGCTGGCGAACTTACAGCCTATCTGCGCAAGTTGATGAATTGGAACTAAAAAAGCGGATTATCCGAGCAGTTTCCTTGTGCCTTCAAGTATCTGCATAAGCTCGTCCATAGTCTCGGCACGAAGCATTGCGATACGAGTCTGACGGAAATCGGGTATTCCCTTGAATATAGGAGTAGCAGCGAGGTGTCTTCTGGTATGGAGGATGCCTCGTTTCTCGTCTATACGTTCTACATTGATGCGAAGCAACTCTTCGAGAATGTCGAGTTTCTGGTTAAAGTCGAGCTCTTCGCGACTGAATATCCAAGGACATCCGAAAGTGGCACGACCTATCATGATGGCATCTACTCCGTAGGTCTCGAAAGCCTTGTCGGCCTCGTCGAGACTATGTATATCGCCATTACCTATAATAGGAATATGTATGCGAGGGTTGCGCTTTACTTCGCCTATCAGCGTCCAGTCGGCATTTCCTGTGTACATCTGACTGCGGGTGCGACCGTGGATGGTTAGCGCCTTGATGCCGCAATCCTGCAACTGTTCGGCCAACTCGGTGATGATGAGCTGTTCGTGATTCCAGCCCAGGCGGGTCTTAACGGTTACAGGCAACTTTACTGCATCAACCACCTTGCGGGTAATCTCTAGCATCTTTGGTATGTTCTGCAGCATACCGGCACCAGCACCCTTGCCGGCTACCTTCTTTACAGGGCAGCCGAAGTTAATGTCGATAAGATCGGGGCCGGCCTGTTCTACAATCTTTGCGGCCTCTACCATAGCATCCACATCGCGACCGTAGATCTGAATGCCCACAGGGCGCTCAGTGTCGCTGATAGTTAGCTTCTGGATAGTCGACTTTACATCGCGAACAAGTGCCTCGGCACTTACAAACTCGGTATACACCATAGCAGCTCCGAACCGCTTGCAAAGCAGTCGGAAACCAATGTCAGTAACATCCTCCATAGGTGCTAAAAACACTGGATTCTGTCCGAATTCTATTTCTCCTATCTTCATTTCGGGTGCAAAGATACAATATTTTCTGATATTATTTGGCAGTTTCATGGGATTGTTGTATTTTTGTGGTCGAAAAATTGAATTACAGCAATGGAACAGCTACTCCACTATACGTGGAAACATAAACTTTATCCGCTTAAAGAACTTACAACAAGCGACGGACAACGTGTTGAGATAGTAGATCCGGGATTGCACAATCGCAACGCCGGACCCGACTTCTTTAACGCTAAAATCAGGATAGGCTCAACAATGTGGGTGGGCAATGTAGAGATTCACGACAAGTCGAGCGACTGGTATCAGCATGGGCACGACAAGGATAGTCGTTATGATAACGTGGTGCTGCATGTGGCCGCCGAGCTTGATACTGAGGTGATGAAGTCGAACGGAGAATACGTGCCGCAGTTGCAGCTTAGTGTGCCTGATGATGTGTTGACGCACTACGACGAACTGCAGAAGACTGATGAATATCCTCCCTGCTACAAGGTTATTCCCCACTTGTCGGCACTGATAATCCACTCGTGGATGGCTGCCCTGCAAACGGAGCGTCTGGAGCAGAAGACCGAGGCTATCCGTAAGCGTGCAGAGCTGTGTAACGGCTCGTGGGAGGATGCCTACTTCGTTACCTTAGCGCGAAACTACGGCTTTGGCATTAATGGCGAGGTGTTTGAGCAGTGGGCATATAACATTCCGCTGAATGCTGTGGCTCACCACCGTGACGACCTGTTCCAGATAGAGGCTATCTTTATGGGGCAGGCAGGACTGTTGGAGTTGGATTCTATACCAGAATACTACCAGAAGGATGCGCTAAACGATGGTTACTTTGCCAAACTGCGTAATGAATACCAGTATCTGGCCCATAAGTTCTCGATGAAACCGATAGATTTCAAGCTTTGGCGATTCCTCAGACTGCGTCCGCAGAACTTCCCGCATATACGTATCTCGCAGCTTGCAAACCTGTATTATCAGCAGAAGGCAGGATTGAGTCAGCTTATAGAGTGCGAGACACTCGACGAGTTGAAACAGGTGCTAAAATCGCAGGTAACCCCCTATTGGGAGACGCACTACACCTTTGGCTCTACAAGTCCGAAAAACGAGAAGCATCTGTCGTATGGCTCAATAAACCTGCTCATGATAAATACGGCCATACCTATGCTGTTTGCTTACGGTAGGCATACTACCAAGGAAGTGCTATGCGATAAGGCTTTCGACTTTCTTGAGCAGTTAAAGGCCGAGAACAACCATATCATCCGCATGTGGCAGCAGGTGGGTCTGCCTGTAAAAACGGCTGGCGATTCGCAAGCGCTGATACAGCTTAAAAAGGAATACTGCGACAAGAAAGAGTGCTTGCGTTGTCGCTTTGGATATGAATATTTAAGACGGAAAGAAAAATAGAGATGAATCAGGAAACGTTCTATGCTATGGCGTTGACTCGCCTCACAAACTTCAATTTCCAGCAGGCTTTGGAGATATACAAGGCAGCAGGAAGTGCCCAGAATCTGTATGAACACCGCAATGAGGTGGATGATATGATAGAAGGATGCACACCACGACTGGTTGAGGCTCTTAAGGATTGGGGCGATGCGATGAAACGTGCTGAGGCCGAGGTGAAATATATGGAGGAGCATAAGATACGTGCTTGCACGCTGCTCGACGATGACTATCCACAACGCTTGTTGGAATGTGCCGATGCGCCGTTGGTGCTATATTATAAAGGTAATTCCGACCTGAATCAAACCAGGATTATCAGCATAGTAGGCACCCGCCAGATAACCAACTACGGCCGAGACTTGTGCCATAAGTTCATCAGAGAGCTGCACGAGCTGTGTCCGCAGGTGCTTATCGTTAGTGGCTTGGCCTATGGCGTAGATATTTGTGCCCATCGCGAATCGTTGGCAAATGGCTATGAAACAATAGGCGTCCTGGCACATGGACTCGACCAGATTTATCCCTATCACCATCGCGATACCGCAGCCAAAATGGTGGAACACGGCGGACTGCTAACTGAGTTTATGACGCAGACCAATGCCGACAAAGCCAACTTTGTGCGCCGAAATCGCATTGTGGCAGGCATGTCGGATGCTACCATCGTCATCGAAAGCGCAGCTAAAGGCGGAAGCTTGATTACAGCAGAGATAGCCCAGAGTTACGATCGCGCTGTGTTTGCATTCCCAGGAAACATCGGTCAGCCGTTCTCCGAGGGCTGCAATAACCTTATTCGCGACAATGGGGCAGGGTTGATAAGTAGCGCAGAGGACTTTGTAAAGGCTATGGGATGGGAGTATGATGCTGTTCGCAGGCAGGCTCTTGCCGATGGAATCGAGCGCCAGCTCTTCCCAGAACTCTCGCCCGAAGAACAGAAAATCGTTAGTCTGCTGCAACAAACCAACGATCTTCAGCTTAATATCATAAGTGTAAAGACGGGAATCGCCATCCATCAGATTACCGCCATGCTGTTCCAGTTAGAGATGAAAGGCGTTGTTAAGCCTTTGGCTGGTGGCATGTATCATCTGTTGATGTAGCATCCTCGTGTATGCTTTCGGCCATCAATCGATAAATCTGCTTGGTGCGCTCATCGCTAAGCAGGTCTATCTGCATGTTCATCACGCCCGTATCCCAGCGCATCATAGGACCCGTCTGGGCTTGTTTTGGCGATAGAACCGATACTTTTTTGGCCGTTTCATCGATAAGCGGCAGGAATAGCTTAAAGTCTATCTGCTCCTCCTGCAGCACCTTTTCTGCCAGTCGGTAGCAGTGGTTTGTAAAGTTACAAGCCAGCACAGCCGCCAAGTGTATCTTTTTGCGTTGAGCCGAATCGGCTAATACCACATTTTCGCTGATTTCATCGGCAATCTTGCGGATAGTGTTAAGCGTATCATCATCCGATGCCTCAAGAAAACAGGGAATCTCGCGGAAGCTTACCTTGCGATTCTTAGAGAATGTCTGCATGGGATAAAACACGCCATAGTGCTGCGCCTTACCCTTCAGCACATCCATAGCGATGCTGCCCGCCGTGTGGACAACCACCGCATTGCTCGCTTTCTCGCATACCTTCTGGGCTATATCGCTGATGGCATCATCCTTTACAGATATGATATACACATCGGCATTTCCGTCGATTTCATCGGCGTTTGACGTATAGCCGCACCCCAGTTTGCCTGCCAGCTCACGTGCATGCTCCTCAGTCTTGCTGAACACCTGCACGATCTGCTGCCCAGCATCACTCAAAGCCAACGACAACTGCGTGGCCAGATTTCCCGAACCTATTATTACTATCTTCATAACGCCTGCAAAGGTACGAAAAAAATATAATTTCTTTAGTAAAATTTCTTTTTACTCGTAAAAAAGATTACTTTTGCACTCAGAACCTAATTGACTTAGAACGTATGAAACGAATGACATTATCATTTGCCGCATTGGTCGTTGCGCTAACGGCTACGGCACAACTCGAAGTAAAGGAGCTTAAACTAAGCAACGGCATGACCGTTTGGCTTAACGAAGACCACTCGCAACCCAAGGTTTTTGGTGCAGTTGTAGTAAGGGCAGGAGCAAAGGACTGCCCCAATACAGGTATTGCCCACTACTTTGAACACATAATGTTTAAAGGCACCGACCGCATGGGTACCATCGATTACGCTGCCGAAAAGCCGCTGCTTGATAGCATTTCTGCCCAGTACGACCTGCTGTCGCAGACCAAGGACGATGCTGAGCGCAGTAATATTCAGAAGAAAATAAACGAGCTAAGCATTAAAGCTGCTGATTTTGCTATCCCTAACGAGTTCAACCGCCTTATATCAAAGTATGGCGGTAGCGGACTGAATGCTGGTACTGGCTACGATATGACCTACTATCACAACGAGTTTTTGCCCCAATTCATCGAGCAGTGGTGCTGGCTCAACTCTGAGCGACTGATGAACCCAGTTTATCGCGGATTCCAAGGCGAACTTGAGAATGTGTACGAAGAAAAGAACCGTTCGGCCGATGGTGCGGGCGATGCTATGGAGAAAATCATGGGTGCTGTGTTCAAGACTCAGCCTTATGCATATCCAATACTTGGCTCTACTGAGAGCCTTAAGAACCCACGCCTCTCGGATATGGCCGATTTCTATAAGAAGTACTATGTGGCATCGAATATGTGCTTGGTGCTTTGTGGCGATATCAAGCCCAGCGACGATTTGACGGCTCTTCTGGAGAAGACATTTGGACGCGTACAGACGGGACCAGTGCCACAACGTGGCTATAGTCCGATGCCTGAGATTCAGGCTGGAGTGCGTGAGGAAATCGTATTCCCCATACCGCTTATTGGCGTAGAGGCATTGGTATTCAAGGGAGCAACCGACTATGAGCCCGATGCTAACGCTCTGGAACTGGCCAACGGTCTGCTTTCTAACGGCAAGGCAGGTTTGCTAGACTCGCTGATGAACGAGCATAAGGTGATGGCATCACTCGCCATGAACGTTGGTTTCGACGATGCTGCTGGTACTGCTGTGCTCATCATTCCAAAACTTTTTGGAAAGATGAAAACCGCCCAGGCACGTGTGATGGAGCAGATTCAGCAGGTGATGGATGGTAACTTCAGCGATGCTCAACTTGAGGCCCTGAAACAAGAGATGGTGATGGATGCAGAGAAGAATCTGGAAACCATCAGCAGCCGTTCTGAGCAGTTGATAGATCTGTTCTCGAAAGGCAAGACCTGGCAGGATGCGCTCGATAAGATTGAAGGTATTAAACGCCTTACCAAGGCCGATGTAGTGGCTGCCGCCAAGAAGTACTACGGCGCCAACTACGTAACTCTGGTAAAGAAATATGGCACACCTGATAAGGAGACTCTGAAACAGCCTGGCTACAAGCCCATATCGCCAAAGAATATGGATGCCAAGTCGGCCTTTGCCCTTCAGCTGGAGCAGATACCTGTAAATCAGGTAGAGATACGTACTGTCGACTTGCAGAAGGATGTAGATACCAAGCAGTTGAGTAATCACGCCACCTTATATTATAAGCAGAACCCCATCAACGATATCTTTACCTTTACTCTGCGCTTTAAGGATGGCAAGCTTAACACACCTGCACTCGATGTGTTGGCATCTTACCTCTCTGCACTCGGCACCGATTCGCTCAAGAAACAGCAGCTTGAGAAGGCTTGGCAGCAGATAAACACCACGCTTGAAATAGGTGCTGGTTCCCGTACATTCGGCTTCAACCTTACAGGTCCCGATAAGCAGTTCGTGCCAGCCCTCCGCCTGTTGGCTCACTTCCTGCGCTCGGCCAAGGGCGACGATGAGGCTCTGAGCGATGCCAAGGACGCCGATAAGGTAGACCGCAAGAGCTTTGGCAAACAGAAGAGCGATGTGCTCGCCCCAATGCGCGAATTCGTGATGTATGGCAGTAAGTCTACATATCTAAATCAGCTTAGCAAGAAAGAGATAAAGGCACTTAAGAACGAAGATCTGCTCAGCCTGTTCCGCGAGTTGCAGCAGTACGATTGCGAGTTGCTGTATTGCGGCACCAAGCCGATAGACGATGTTGCAGCAGCAGCACAGCAGGCATTGCCATTGAGTAGTTGCACACGCAAGGCAGCCGATACGTTCCGCCCATTGCAGCAGTACACCGAGCCTACGGTTTACTTCTACAACGTGCCCAAGTCGCGCCAGAACTATGTTGTAAGCTACGATGCCATAGGTGCGCTGCCTACGGTTGATGAGCGTGCCAAGCTGGCCCTTTTCGATGAGTATTTCGGTGGTAACATGTCGTCGGTACTCTTCCAGAACGTTCGCGAGTTCCGTTCGTTGGCCTATAGTACCAACGGACAGGCCTCAACCACCTCTTTGGCACAGCATCCTGAGGCCGTTCAGGGCTACATCACAGCCACCGGTACTCAGGCCGATAAAACACTTGAAGCCCTTGCTACCGTTGATTCACTGCTTCGCCAGATGCCTATGAAGGAGAACAATCTTGATGCCGCCCGCCAGAGTGTGCTCAACGAGATACAGAGCGGCTATCCCGCCTTCCGTAATATGCCAGCCTACGTGGCCAACCAGCGCATGCTGGGCAACACAACCGTTCCCGGAGCCGCCATCGCCCGATTGCTACCCAGCGTAACTGCTCAGGATGTAATCCAGTTCCACCAGCAGCACATCGGCGCCAACAACAACCGCGTATGGATCATCATCGGCGACAAGAAACTCACCGATATGAAAGCCCTCTCGCGCTTCGGCAAGGTGGTAGAACTTAAAAAAGAAGACGTATACAGATAATCGTTATTCTCTAGAAAAATCCAAAGAAGTAGAACACAGCTGCCTTCTTCATATCTGTCAGAGGCTCGACGCGACCGATGATAGAGCCATTCTTGCGCACCTCGCCAGTACGGCTGTCGATGCCACCTACGATATGTCCATCCAAACGCACGGTTCCATCGTTATCCACGGTTCCTACGACGTGCCCATTCTTCAGAATCTCATTCTTACGTATGCAGCCTTCGATATGTCCGCCCACATAGATATTGCCGTCGCGGTCTATCTTACCTGCGATGTGACCTCCCACGTAAACGGTGCCGTTGGCCAGGATACTGCCCACGATACTGCCTCCCTTGCGTAACTGCATATCGCCACCAGCCGTCGAGCTGCCCGACGAGCTACTTGATGCAAAACGCTTCTCTGCTTCTTTGTTCAGCTGAGCATAAAACTCCTCATCGGTAGGATTCTCAGTCATCGTAGCAGCCTGATAGCCCTTCTTGATGTCAACCAGTTGCTTATTGTTGTGCATAATGGCAAAGATGAAATAGCCCAGCACTACGGGGTTCATCTTGTCCGACACATCAATGAACGAACCATCGCCCAAAATGGCCATCTTGGGGTTTGAAACAGCACCTACATTCTGTTTATCTACAAAGATAATACCGATTTCATCGCATTTCAACTGCTCGCCTCGTGGCGTAGTAAACGTCTGACCATCGATGCTACCTATCTTTGTGCCATTGCCGTAGGTCACCGTTCCGTCGGCATGAAACACGAATGTCTTGTTGCCAGCAGTCAGTTTGCAGGCTTCGCGGTCGTATGTGCCCAGCACCTTACCCGTTTTGCGGGCCTTGATGGTTACCACGCCAGGTTCGCCAGGACCTAACTCGGCCATCACCTTCTCCTTGGGTTTCGTTGTCGGCACTTCACGCTTCGCAGTTGGTGTTTCGCGTTTCATAGTCGTCACAGTCTCCTCCTTCTCCACAGTTTCCTTTTCCTTTTGGGGTTGCTCCTTAGTCACAGCCTTCTTGGCCTTGTTGGCCAGTCCTTTCAGTGCACCAAACTGGGCGCTGGCGGTAGTAGCGGTTCCACACATGATGACTGCGGCCATCAGAATTCTTACGATTGATTGTTTTGTTCTCATAACGCTTAAAGATTATAGTTTTTAGATTATCACCTGCAAATGTACGAAAAAGAAATTATCCAAACAAATAATTTGGCAAAAAATGAAAAAATCCAAATATACGAACGCTATCTCCCAGCCATTAAATCATTGAGATTTCGTAGTGTCTTAATTGTCTCATTTGTCACAAATCAGAGTTGTATCTCACCAAATACCATAAAGTTAAGCGGTGTAAACAACTATTTAATGAAGTTAACTGGAATGACTAACTACAAAAAATAGTTGTATCTTTACAAACAAATAGTTACCTTTGCCGCCAGATACTGAATGTAGTGAATAATTCAACAATTAAAAGGTAACCCAAAATGAAGAAACTTACGAATAAGGAACGTGAAGTGATGGAGCTGTTCTGGCAGCATGGTCCGTTGTTTGTACGCGAACTCTTGGAGTACTACGAAGAGCCACGTCCACATTTCAATACATTGTCAACCATCGTGCGCCGACTGGAACTGCAAGGTTTCTTGGGACATAAGCAATATGGATCTACTTATCAGTATCAAGCACTGATTACTGAGCAAGATTATGCCCAAAGCAACATCTTCCGTCTGGTAGAAAGTTATGTAAAAGACTCGTACAAAGGACTTGTCTCTGCTTTTCTGAAAGAAGAAAAGCTTTCCACCGATGATCTACGCGAACTCCTAAGCCAAGTAGAAGAACTAAAATCACAAGAAAAATGACCGCATTCCTGATTTACGAGCTGAAAGTTGCCCTACTGATAACTGCATTTTATGCATGCTGGCGATTATTTTTGGCAAGCCAGACTTGCCATAAACAAAATCGCATGATACTAATATTATCAGTGATAGCCTCGTTTATACTCCCACTCTGTAGGATAACCATCCATAAAACCGTCGACATTACAGGTGATATGGATGCTGCTCAGATTGTATCAAACAATACGGGGAATGATTATCACGCCTGGATGCTTGTACTGGTTGCTATTTTTATAATAGGTGTGGTATTAATGATAGCAAGATTGTCGTTATCACTACACCAACTTAACAAACTGAAACAGCCTAGCGAGATTCATCCAATGTCAGAAGGCCATGAACTCGCTGTTTGCGAGACGGCAAGTCAGCCTTTCAGCTGGTGGAATACGGTATTTCTTAATCGAAAGGATTTTGAGGAAGGCACATCAGCCCTTCTCACGCACGAATTGGGTCACATCCGGTTGCATCACTCTATGGATGTGGTATTGATAGAACTCTTTACTGCCCTGCAATGGTTTAACCCCGCCATGTGGATGTTGCGACGCGACTTGCGCACCATTCATGAGTACGAGGCCGATCAGCAGGTACTCTCTCACGGATTCAACGACATTCAGTATCTAAACTTGTTAGTCCGTATGGCCGCTAGCCAGGGTGGGTACTCTCTGGTTAATGGTATCAGTAATAAGAGTACCCTTAAAAAGCGAATAACAATGATAACAAAAACAAAATCAAACCGCCTGCAATGGTGGCGATTAGCCTACATACTACCAATCGTGGCTATATCCTTATATACCTCATGTGCAACAAAGGTTGATTATCGCAATCTCGATAAGTATGCCATCACCTTCGAAGTGAAGGATGGCAGAGAATGCTTGGGTGTAAAAGCCCCTGTTGGAGCCTTCTACACTTGGTTAGAAAGTGGTCATCTAGCCGAACATGGCGACGTGAAGGAAGAAAGAGGTTGGAATACAAGAAGCTATTTCGATTTGGAAAATCATGTTGTAAAACTTGATGGCAAAGAGATTACAAAGGACAACATTCCCTACGTGCCCGTAGAAAACATCAAAGAAATTAAGTTTCTGCAAGGCGATAAGCCCAGAGTTATCGAACTCTACACCACATACGTTTCTGGCTTCAATCGAACAGAGAAGTACGAATGGCCAGAAAAGTATAAAAACACCGACAAGCGCTGGATGTTCTTCAAGGTTGAGGACATAGCAACAGGCCAACCACTTAGCGGCGCAGAGGTTACTGTTGAAGAAACAGGCCACAAAGCCTTTACCAATAGCGAGGGCTGGTGCGAAATGAAAATAGCACTTGGCACCACCGTTAAGGCCACCTATCCTGGTCTTTCGAGTGAAGCATATAAAGTAGAAGCATTATTTGGTCAAGATTTGCAAGGTTACACATTCTGGATGAACAGACCTGGCGAATATATCTATAACTCTATTGATGTAAAGGAGCAACCAAAATACGAAGGCGATGCCGACAAATGGTTTGCCGAACACGTTCAGTTGTCATCGGCCGACAAAAAAGAGAAGTTGTATCCTGTCACCGTTTGTGCAGTTATCAACGAGGATGGCTCTGTTAGTGGTGCCCGTATCCGACACGGAATCCGTAAGAGTCTTAACGACGAAGCCGTCCGCCTTGTAAGTGCTATGCCCAAATGGAAACCTGCCAAAGAAAAAGGCCAAGCCGTTAAGTGCTGTACCTTTATCAGAGTAAACTTCGATAAAATCTCTGAGTTCTATACCGATTCCATTGTTGGTGAGTCAGCTCTTGAAAATACATATACTTCACAAGAAGAGAAAGTGCTTATCGGCGCGTATGTTCGAGACGCCAAATCAAAGACGTATCTTAACGATGCTGATGTAACAATCACCAATATCGATGGCATGAAGTTGGGTAAGCCAACTATTCAAGAGGTTTCCAAAAACTCAAAGATGTATCGTTATGTAGCATCTGTTCCTCGTGCGAGTCAATACATTATTAAAGTATCAAGGAAGGGCTATCAGCCTGAACAGAGAATAGTAACGCTCAAAAAAGAGGAAAAACAGAAGTTAGCAGACGAAATCTATCTTCAGGCCTCAAATGTGAACTAAACGCCGTTGAAAACAGGGTAATCAGAGGTGTGGTTCGAATGATCATTTAGTGAAATAACAAAAAAGAAGGGGACTCATCGCGAGCCCCCTTGCTTTTTGGTTTGGGAAAAACCAACCTGATTCCACGTTTCCCTGTTTCCCTGTTTCTCGATTGATGGAGATTAGAGATTTACTACTTTCTTCTCGTAGCTGTCGCGCTTTAGGCGTTTGATGGCGCCTTCTTTGATGAGCCCGTCGATCTGCTTGCCGCATGAATCGGGATTGGCTATGTCGAAGGTCTTAGCAAATTGCTGGCGCGAGAACTTCTCAGGCAACATCTTGAAACACTGTGCGAAACGCGATGTGTGGCAGGTGTAGTTTGCTGCCTTGTCGCGAGCCTGATTGTCGTAGTAGTTGTAGGCCAAACCGCCATAGAAGTGGTGCTGACAACGATACTGAATGTCCAATACCAACTGACAGAAACTTACGTCGATATCATCCACCTCGTAGGTGCCGTTCTGTTCGCGCTCTTCCCAGTGACGCATATCGATGAAGGGTGCAGGAATGTTCATGCCGTAATAGCCCACGCGCTTGATAAGCATCAGATCAGCCTTGTCCTTGTTATTAAACTCAGCTATCTTCATGCGATTAGCTGTCCAATCGTAGGTGCACTGCGACAGTTTGTCGAGGGGCAGTTCGCCATAGCGACTATTGAGTTTGTCAGCCCATTCGCTAATGGTGATATCGGCCTCAGTGCAGTCGTCAGCCTGAACCATAAGCGACTCCAAGTCGAATGTTGGTTCGGGCATAGGTATGGTAGCCAGTCGCGTGGCCAGTCCGCTACCAAAGGTACGTGCATTCACTTTCTCAGTGAGTGAGTCTGGTGTACCTGTATATACATAATTCCAATACACGTTGAAGAAACCGCTGTACGACTTCTCGTTAGCATATTTCTGGCCGTCTTCCTCGTTGTGGAAGGCTTTCAATTCCATCGCAGTCTTATCAATCCAGCTACCACCTTTCTGCATCTTGGTTGAGTTGGTAAGCTCTGAGTCGAATGTTACCATGTGCAGGTTCATCTCTTCGCCGTTCACAATCTCCTTGGCGTTTACCATATTCTCGATAAACACACCATTTGCAGTACGAGGAATCATATAGCGATCAATCTCTGTAGGTTTCTGCAGCGCATCCTGTTCCTGGGCTTTTGTGGATGTGCTACGAGCCATAGTCTCGCGCTTGTACTTATTAACGGCATCAGATGCCTTGCTCGACTGATTCTTGATGGGAGCCAGAATCAACCTGTCGAGACGTACAGCGAACGACTTTCCGCTGGCGGGATCGCCAATTATCAAAACACAATAGTTAAGGCGCTTCTTCTCGTTGGGCTTAAACCAATAACGATAGGTGCAACGAGTCATCAGTGTGCCAAAGAATGCTGCCCCAACAAACAATGCTGCTGGCCATACCTCACGAGGCAATCCTACACAAATCTCGCGCAGACAGGGATAATAAGGCATTAGTGCCTCAATTTTATCTGCCCACTCTGCCAGAGGCAACTGGGCCAGCGACTCGTTCGAACCCTTCTCGGGCTCCTTTACTCCTGCCACCTTCAAAGCCCTCTTCAGTTCGGCTGAAGGATAGATGTAGGTAGAGTTCTCTGTGATGTAAGTCATTGCGCGCTCTACCTCCTGCAGTCCACGCTCATTGATGAGGCTCTGAACGAAAGGCAGACCCTGCATGATGGTGGTGAGCAGCTGAGGATTGTTGTCGCAAATCACGCTGAGCATGTTGCCCATCTGCATCATTGTCTTGTGTCGATCGCCTGTCTGTGGCTCGCCAAGTTCGTTGGTAAGCGCTGTGGCAATCTTAGAATAAGGTACGCCGTGATAGATAGGCTCTGAGGATTCAACGGGGGAAGAATTTCCTTCGTTAACGGGCGCAGAATTGCGCTCGGCTACGGCCTTGGATTCCTTTGCAGCCTTCTCGGCCTTCTTCTTGGCACGCAGTTCCTTCTCGTAGTCCTTCCACTTCTGCTGTGTAGGACCGCTCTTGGCAGGCTTCTTGCGATACAGGTCGCCATACTGCTCGTCGTAGGCAGGATTGCTGTGGGTAAATAGGCTCTCGTCGAGGAACTTCACATCGTCAAATTTAGGCACGAACGAGGCTCGAGCAGCATCTTTGCAGCCTGAGTCTACAACGGCAAGCACACCCAGTAGCTGGGCCATTTCGTACTGATTGTCCATCAGGCAGCCCCATTCAGGACGTGCGATGAACACAATCTTGATGCCCTGGCCTGAAGGTGTGATGTAGATGAGCAGAATGCCCAACTCGCTAAAATCCTCGCGACCAAGAATGCGGTCTACGATTTCCAGAGGATTGTCTACGTGGTCCAGATCGATAACTGCCAGACCAGTAAGATGAGATGCTGTGCTCTCGCGCCAGATGCCCTCTACACCTTTCTTATTTATAGAGAGGCCGAAGCATGCCTGGAAGCAGCACACGGGCAGCTGGCTCTTCTTCTTGGCCGACTTGGTGCTGCGATAGGCGTTGATTAACTCACTGGTGCTTGCGCACTTGGTTGTACCGTCGAACCATTCGGCGGTCATGGTTGTCATGGGCTCGTAGAGTCCGTTTGAACAGGTTGCGAAAAACTTCTTAGTTTCCATAAAGCAATTAATTTTTAGATATAACATTGGCGGGGCCACCCACTACGGGGGCTTGCCGCAAGCCGGGATTATCCCGAACTCGCAGCAAAGGTAGCGCATATAGGCACCCATCCCTAATTTCCTTAGGATGAGTGCCTATACTCTTAGAATTCTAAGACTTTCGCCCTATATTGTTATGCTTACGGAGTGTTTCCTGTACTGAGAATGTCAAGTTGAGTCCTTAGGTTTCTCAACAAAACCATCGGACGCGAATCAATTGCACAATATCCCACCCATTCACTTATGGGGTGCTTAAGATATTCGCCCGATTGGCGAGCGCTGGCAATCGTATTAGCCGGACAACTGTAATCAAGCGGTGTTTCAAGCTCTTGTAGCACTTCCTGCATAAATCGCTCAAACTCAGAGGCGTTATCGCCGAAATGATAATCCTCCTTACAGACGGCCTGTACAACAGCCATCGAAGTGTTGGCCCAGAAATATTCGCGACAGGCATCTACAGCTCTTACAAGTAGTTGTTTTAGCTCCTGGCGGCTCATCTCCTTGCTCTCGTGTGTTTGCACGTGCTTATGATAATCTACACATTTCAGTGTGATGCCATGACCACCCTCGCGCTTGTTCAGTATGTCTGTTATCAGACTGATTCTGTCAACGATATGCAGCAGCTCTCTTAGTTCGGCCAACGAGTGCTCGTTTCTGAAATCCAGTCGGCGTGCAAAAGCTCGCCACGAATCGGGAAAAGCCTCTTTTACCCTGTCCCAATCGTGCGATAAAGGCAGTTTAGCATAATCGTTGATGAGCTGTTTTCGCTCCTCTACAAGCGCCATAATAGGGTCTACATCCTCGTATGGATTCAGGTATTCATCCTGAATGCTAGGCAGCGTAGAGCGATACGACATAAAGTATTCTGTGATGAGCATCATCTCGCGATGCTCTTGCAATTGCTCTGAAAAGTGAGGGTAGCCACCCTTGTGCACTACCTGTTTACGCAGTTCGTCGAACATAGCCTTTCTGAGCCACTGATGGCAGAAAAGGTTGTCGGCACGGCTTAGCAGCGCTTCTATTCTCTGCTGGCTTTTGCCAGAGAGTCTGTTGTATTGTTCTATCATCGTTAAGCCCCTTATCCTTTATAGTATTTGTCGTAAACCCATGCGTCGAGATAACCCATTGTCAGGTCGGTAGGGTCGCTTGGGTCCCATGTCATATCGTACTGAGCGAAAATTTTCTCCAAGTCGGCAAATACAGCATTACCATACACGCGCTGGCCTTGCTCGCTCTTTATATAAGGTGCCTGTGGCAGATGCTTCTGTGCTGCAGCGCAGATGTCGCGAACGGCTGGATAGTCGTCTGGGCAGTAGTTGTGAGGCGCAAAGCCGAACATGATGTCAAGCACACGTATTTCTTCGTCATTAAGACCTTCGGCGTGGCCTTTCTGGTAGTGTTCCTCTATCTTCTGCATGGCTGTGAGGCTGCGATTGATAAAATCCTCGCAATCCTCAAGCTTGCCCCAATCGCCAAAATCGCGCCAGCATTCCATAGCGTAGTAGTCCTGAACGGCCTGATTGTTCTGCACAGCCCAGTCTGTTTCCTGATCGACCATCGTGTAGCACACCATAGCGGCTATGCGTCGATAGGGCGTGGTCTTTATCCACTCTACCAGCGGTTTATTGTCGTATCTGAAGCTATCCTCGTACAGCTCAGTCTGCGTGAATCGTCCCTGCAAGCCATCACCAAGTTGTTCCACATCGAATGGCTCGTGGCAATACAAATCGTGCGACAACAGGGCCAACTGTTCTATCCAGCAGGCTATTGTGTATTCATCGTCGCTCAGGTCGGGCATTTGTTCGCGATCTTTCATCTCCCACTCAAAGGCCAGCCAAGGGTGCGGATTGGTGCGCATAGTAAGATTGCGGTCGGAAGTCCAAAACTGGTCGCTCAACCAGAGTGCGGCATTGGCATCGGGCATCCAACCCCTCAGTCGCTCCAGTTGCTCAAGCGTAAATGTGCGTAGCTTATCGCCCTGCAGTGTGGTTACAGGTGCGAGGTCTATATCCTTGAAAGCATTCTTCTTGATATGCTCTAGGAATTGCGTTGGTGTCATGTTACTCATTGTTTCTCGAAAATTTTGTGCAAAGGTACGCATTATCAGGGACAATCGGGCATAATTGCACAGAAAAAAACTATCGAGAAACAGGGAAACAGGGAAACGTGGAGTCGGTATGGTTTGGCAGCGAGTGTAAGCTATATATAAGTATATAAATAATAAATTTAATAATCGTATCATTTATCTATTTATCAGCTTTCCTCGTTGCAAACTAAAACCACCCTGATTCCCGTTTTCCCTGTTTCCACGTTTCTACCCTTCAAAGCGACAGAAGTGGCACTTCATCGGCCACGAGATTACGGCTCGCAGATAGTTAGATTACGGCTATCTACCAGATACTGCCGTATTAACTCTGAAGGGCTATTATTATGTGGTAAAGGATTTTCCTTGTTGTTTAATAATGTCCGCGCGCGCCCGTGATTTGCTGCTACACGTAGTAAAAATATTTCCCTCGTAGGGGCGCAAATTTTCCCTCACGGGGGAGCAAAAATGGAGCAATGAATGCTCATCGCCCCTGATATATTGCTGTGTAAAGTTTTTTGATTCTTTATTTCAAGTCGTTGATTGTTTGTTGCAGCGATTCTAAGTATCGGGCGGCGTGGCCTCCGTCCATCTGGGCGTGGTGGAACTGCATTGAGATGGGGAGAGTTACCTTGAACCAACTCTTGCGATAGCGGCCCCAAGCAAGGAAGGGATTATTATAGATACCATTGTATTGATTTACGATGCAGTCAAGCTCTGTACCTGTAACGGCCGATGTGCCAAGTATCATCGCCTCCTCGTCAGCTATCTCCTCGCAGTTGGTGCTACACTTGAGGGTGATGGCATCGTAGTCGCGACTAAACTGCTGGAAATCATCGTTATAAGGTATGTCGCAAGTGCTGATGCCGCCTTTGGCATTGTCTACTATCACGTTGATGGCCAGACTGTCGAACTTGTACAGTTTGCCATCCTTTGGCAACAGGTAGAACTCGTCTATATCTCTAGCCGCCCGCCCCAAGCACCAGCACAGCAACTTATTGAACTTCAAGCCATTGCGCTTGCACACCTTGCACAATTGGGTAACATCAAACGTCTTGACGAGTGTGACCATAGGCACAGGCGATTTCATCCACATCTGGAACGCCCATGCCCGGCTAGTTTCATTAGGGTTTACTTCTTGTTTCATCGTTTCTATCTATACTTTCTGCGCTGCAAAGATAACGATTGCTGCTGAAACCACCAAACATTTCTGGGGTAATAGCGTAGATTTGTGACAAATGAGACAATTAAGACACTACGAAATCTCAATGATTTAATGCCTGGGGGACTCTAATTTTGCGCTCTGATAGAATATATCCGTGAAGAATTTGCTTTATTACGGCCAAATCCCTACCTTTGTTGTCAGAAGGAGGAAGAGGCCGGCAGGAAAGGGAACCTATCCGTGGGGTCAACAGTCCTTTAGAGTCTATGAACCGTCTTAGTCCTTCCTGCTTAGTTGCAAAGTCCAGATAGAATGCCAGCGGCATCATCACCTTCGAAATTCCCTTCGCCAAAATCCTCCCCTTCCTAACCAAAGAGGCCAAGGACATGATAAAATAACTGTGATTCTGGGATACTGGGATAAAAGACTTTAGGGTTTTTCCTACCAACTGATAGGAGAATCCCTTTTTTAATGTGTAAAAGATACGCTACCTTTGCAGCAGAAATAAAAATCAGAACTGCAATGATTAAACGTACACTAACATCATTATTAGTCTTTTTTGGGGTACTCAGTGCCTCAGCCAGTCAGGTAGGCGTCTACTGCATGATGGGCAGCGAAGGTAGCCAGATATATTGCGACCATAATATCCGCCTGCAGATAGCCCTCACCATTGATGGCACAGCCGTACTTGAGGCCGAGAACTTTACCGATCAGGTGATGTATATTGATCTTGCACGCTCGTTCGTATGGGTAAACGGAGCATCAAAATCGCTTGTTGAGCCTCGCGCACAGTCTTTCGAAACCGAAGAGCGACTATTGCCTATAGCTCCTCATGGCGTCAATACTATTTTTGCATGGGAGCAACTGCCACTATTGCTCAACCCACAGATGATTTATGTGGGCGAACCAAAGAGTTGGGGCAACACAAGCAAAGGACGATTTCTTGACACCAACAAGAAGTTCCAAAAGGGCGACAAGCGCCGCTACACTCGCCGTACCACCCCATTGGCTCTGGCAGCCGACATAGAATATCGATTCACAGAGGATGGTGAAGCCGAACCAAGAGTAAAGGTATCCGACTATGTAGAATCTATCAAGGTAGAGTCGAACATGTGGGTAGACAAACATGGCAAGTTGGTTAATCCTCGCCTATTCCCCCACCCTTGTTTCGCCTTCCGTAGTGGAAAAACTGGTGGAGCAGTACTTGGCGAAGCCCTAGCCCTAACAGCAGCCGCCGGCCTAATAGTCCTTGGCGCCGCCATAGCCCCCGAGACCACAGTCGCAGCGTGGTAACTACGGCTACCCCATCCATAGAAAACTGGGATTCTGGGATACTGGGATAAAACAAAGGTGCCGAGCGATTGCTCGACACCTTTATTAACCCCTTTTATCTTTGTTATTTTTCTATCGAAATCAGTTCTATTTTGAAAACAAGTGCGGAGAAAGGTTTTATTTTGCTTTGTTCTCTTGCTCCATAAGCAAGTTCCTGAGGAATAAAGACTTCCCAAATAGATCCTGTAGGCATATTGGTCAGAGCTTCTGTCCACCCCTCAATAACTTGGTTAGATCTGAGTTTGGCAGGTTTGCCTTGTTTGTAAGAACTATCAAAAACCACTCCATCTAGAGTCTTTCCCTCATAGTGCACCTTAACAAGGTCCGTCTCCTTTGGTATTCTACCAGTTCCCCGTCTTAACACTTTGTATTGCAATCCACTTGGGAATACCTTTATACCTGGTTTCGTTTTGTTCTGATCTAGGAATTTTTCACCAGCAATTTTATTACCAGAATATAATTTCAACATTCTATCGGATTTTACCTGCGAAATCATTTTGGCAGCTTTACTAGACACCATATTCAACTCTTCCTCAGGCGCATCAAGGCCTGCTATAAAACCTTTCATAAATTCACTAATAGGGATTCTTATGTTAACAGAATCTCCAAAGACCTCATTATTTATCCCTGGTATCATTCTATTAGCAATCTGCTCGCCAATTTGAATACCAGCATAGTAGGCTTTCTTATCCTTGCTCTTTGCCTGTTCTACACCATCCTTTAAACCTTTTACAAATGAAGAAAAGAAATCCAAATCTACACCTAGAGAATTTACCAGATATTCTTTAAGACCTTGAGTCTGGGCCTTTCCGATAGAATAAGTCATTTCATTTATGACCTCTCGTTCATTTGCTTCTTGTGCAGAAGCAGCGCTTGCTGATACCATCATCAGCAATAATACAACAATTCTAGTCTTGAGAAACAAATATTTCATAATTAAATGCAAAATTAATCATAATAGGTTATGACACGTTTCTCAATTTGAATCTCATCATTAACCTGGGGGCTTTGATTCCTACTTGGTGCGACATAACTTGGTAACACACTATCAGGCATGATGGTATCACTTTGTGCTGAATGCCGTCCACTCATATCTTCTGTATTTGAGATAATAGTTCTTTCTGTCCAATTACCATATGTATCAGTATGTTGGTAAAGATATTTTTTTAAAGTAGAATAGCCACCACCGCCTTCATATGTACCAGTCTTAGTGGATGATTCTGGAAAAATATTAGCACCTTTATATTTTCGGATTTCAGTCCACTCTTCTGTCCATCCCTTCAAGGCAACTGACGTGATTCTTCCGCTCTTATCAAATTTAAATCTGTATGTGTAGTAAGCTTCGCTCTTCCCTTTCGGATCTACATCATTATATTTCACCAGTCTGCCATTTTTATCACGCTCAATTGTTGTGTAGACATGATTGCCTCGATAATAATTACCATCAGCATCATAGCCAAACTCGTTCAACCATTCATCCTTAACGATATGGCCTTGCTCATTAAAAGAGATATTTCCACGATCATATAGACTACCCTCTGATAATTCGCCATTATTTTCATAAGCATGATAGATCTGAAAATCTACATCCTTTACTTTGCCATTAAGACCAAAACTCAGTGCATCAGTGCAATCATATTGGACTGCTCCTTGTGTTTCTTCAACTTTTGTAGAATCTGCTTCCTCGTCAGCATCTTCGTTAGCAGATTTTGACTGCTTGATGTTACCACAAGCAGTCAAAATCATTAATACAAAAAAACAAAATATTACTTTATTCATCGTTGTAACTATCTACGGAATACCATTTCGACACCTATATTTTCATCATTCAATGTCAATTCTGTTTGACACTCAACAGTTTCATTTCTTGTCTTAACCGTTTTTGAGTATTTGGTATCTGAGATTTTCATACGACCCTCAGAAAGCTTAGTCATAAGAGTCTTATAAAGATCCTTAATATTAATTCCTTTTCCGTAAGATAAAGAAATTGTGCCGGAGATATTTTGTGGGATTGCATTTGACCAATTCCAGCCGTCACTTACTTTTCTTTCATAAGTAAACCAACCATCATTAACTTTTTCCACGTGGGTCTTTTCTTCTGCCAAATTATCGTCATACATTAATTCTAATTCTAATTGAATCTTATCATCAATATTATCTTTATGAGTTAGCCCACGAGAATAATGCGCATTTTCGATATTAAGATCCTTGAATGCCGTTTTAACTGCCTGAGAAATAGGTAACGCCTTTTCTAATTCCGTTATCGTATTTATAACAGATGTAGACAATCCATCCATATCGACATAATCAACATAGGAACGGTGCTCTGCAGTAATCGCGTCAAATGATATAATTTCCTTACCGTCTCTATTTATTAAAGAATATGAGTTACCATCTGGCATTACAAATTTATCTCCCATTCTAAAGCCTCTATCGCTATAATCAAAATCTATAACCATATTGTCTTCAGAATCAATGACACCCCATTTTTCACCTTTTTTTGCCATGAAGAGACCTTCACCCAAATTATTAATTAGATCGTCATATTTTGGACGAATTGTAATCTCACCTTTATCATTTGCAACACCATATTTTTGATCTTCATTACCAAAAACCAAATAACCGTTAGAATAAAATAGACATCCTAATCGTGCAAAAGACTTCTTAATATCAAATAGCTTTTTACCAGTTTTATCTAGAACTATATAGGAACCTTCTTCATTTCCTGCATTCTTAACAACCAATTTTTCTTCTGAGATATATGAAAACATCCTATCATATTTTTCTGTATTAATTTCGCCAAGCGTTTTATTAGATGCTATATCAAGAATTACCAAGTTATTATCAGTTCTCTTTTCTGCTAATACAATTCCATCATTCCATGAAATGATATTTGAAAAAATGGCCTTAATTACGTCTTTTCCTTTACAATCGATAATACCCCACAAGTTTTCTTGAGTGCAATATGCAGCATAACCTTCCTCTGATAATAAATAACAACGTTTAATATGCTTACCAAGCGTTGTCACCGTTTTTCCATTTGTATCAATAAAACGTATCTGCTCATTTGGATTTGAAACAACAGCAACTCCTGCACTGAATATTGTTACATCAGAAAACTCTTCATCAATAACAGGTTTCTTTGGGTTTTCTATATCATACAACTGATACTTATCACCTGTTTTAACCCAATATACACCATCTCTTATCTCTGATATTTCCGACTCAGCAGGATACTCTTCTTTCACGACTACATTACCTTCTTTGTCGATAATGCTCCATGAATCACCTTTAGACAACTGTACGGCCAAATAGTCGAGATTGTAACCACTCTTTTCCTTTCCACAGCTACTAAATAGCAATGTTGCTACAATAACGCTGGCTGTTAACAGCATATTGGTTTTAATCTTTCTCATAGTTGTATGGTTTTTTATTATATGCATTATCTCCAAACTATATTCTTCACCTTAACAAACTGCTTTGAACCCGAAAGACTCATATCAATACCAACTTCTCCCAATTCTCCAGAACTTGGCATTCCAGAGATTGTTATTGTAATGTAAGCCACATCACGGTCGGTAATAATATGATAATCTCTGTTTGGCTCTTGACTCAAACCGCTTAGTGATGCTCTTGCAGAACGAGAAGAACCACTTGTAGTCCTTGCATAAGGACTACCCAAGCGGAATTGACGCCTTACCATTGGAGTTGTAACTGCCACCTTCACATGTAATGATCCAGAACGCCAATTAACACTTTCCAATCGAGCGTTTATCAGTCCTCCTCGGTTCACTTCTACACTTGTTTGTGCTGCTTTCTGTTGCCATTCTGTTTCTGCTTTCTGAGCTAATGATTGTACACTAAATGATTTTTGAGCATATACAAATGACATATCTGGCTCTGCAATATACATAAGGTATTGTCCTTCTGTTAAAGGTCCAATTTTCGATTGCGACCAAAAACTATTTGCACCTTCTTGTAAGCTAAGTGTCGAATTCCAAGAAGTGACTTTTGTGTTATTAGATTTGTTATACACAATAAAACCAAATCTATGGTTATGGGATTTATTAGTTTGAAAGGAATATGTCGTTCCGATTATATTATCGCTGGCATAAACTGGTGTACGTTGTTTATCATTTTGGTCACGACCATACACATTACTTATTTTTACATCACTTACAATATCAGGTGCCACTTCTGCCAATTCTGGAGCATACTCTTGCATTTGAGAATACCATGATTCATTTTTCATCAGAATCTGGCGACCTTTATTAAAGTCTTTCTCTGTTCCATAGCCATTGGTATAACATAATGCCAAAATACTACCAGGTAATTCCTCTTCCAAATATGGATGATTATTTACTATCCCGCTAATAAAAGCAAATAGTTTCTGAAAATTATCATTTACAAAATACCGAGTAGATAACAATGCTATTGCATTTTCATTACCCTGCTTAGCAGATAACGTTGCATACTTTTCTCCCTGTGCAATATTTTTGTTTACACCTCTTCCTTCAAAAAATAGCTTTGCAGCCAGGTATTGCGCCTCAGCATTGCCTCCATCTGCTAATGGCCGAAGCTGTTTTGCAGCCTCAAGGTATTTACCCTCTTTTATGAGGGATTTCGCATAATTTACAGACTGGGCGCTGCCCATAAGGGGCAGTGCTGTCAACATGAATACTGTGAAGGACTTAATTAATGCTTTCATAAGAATCTAGGTTTTTAATTCTTACATATTCTGATATTCGCCTGTTTCAACAGGGATGTTCACAAAATCTATACGATCGTATACCAGAGTTATTCCCTTTGTTGTGCCCAAAGAGACTTTGCAAGTATACGAGAACTGAGCAGCATTTATATCAAAGTTCTTAATGGTGAAGCTGCCTTTAATTGCCTGATTAGGCATGAACTTAACTCGCTTGGCATATCCATAACTTGAGAAAGATTCTCCGTTGATGGTCGAAACGACATCAGCATTATTGCCGAATTTACCACTATACGAATTTCCTAAATCATCGTGAGCAGCAATATCTGGCATCTCAAACAGCAATTCAACTTCCTGATTAAATCCAGTGTTGGTCAAAACATAATCTACCTGTAGGGCAGAACCATTACGCTGGATGTTAAGCAGACGGAATGTCATACGATAATCAAAGAACTTGATGTATGACTGAGGATACTCCTGCCAAGGACGTACATACAATTGCTCTTCACTGTATTTTGGGCCTTCGTCTTTTTCCTCTTTTGAACAAGAGGACATTAAAGTTACACAAACTAATCCTACAAAACAAATTAAAATCATCGAACGACTAATTACTCTTTTCATCTCATTATAGTTTTTATATCCTGCTATTGCCCTATCACAAGACGTTTTTAAATAGCTATTGGTAACCCATAGAGACGAAAAAAGCGGGGCAACTACCTGTTACTCGTCCCGCAAACCTAGGCTCTAGCATTGCCATTCACAGTAGAACGAGCAACTCTAGAAGCCCACGCCGATGTATATAGTCTCCCCCTAGCCCCATCAGGGGCGTGGGCTGCTTATAAACACCCTAATAGGCATCTATCGCTGCTTTGCTCTTTGACTGTGATTTTGAATTTGCTAGATTCGGTCTGCCAAAGACAAAGCGTCAGATAAACGCTTTTTCATCAATATGTCTCTCCAATCGCTTGGAGTTCGGCTACAAAAATAAGAATATTTTACGAAACCACCAAATGTTTTAAAAGAAAAATGTGATTAAAAACAAAAAACCGATTCGACCTTTTGCGAATTTCAAATATTAATATTATCTTTGCGTCCAAATAGAATTGTCAAATCACTATAAATAAGGTATGGCTAAGAATAGTTTTTCAGCAGAAAAGATTGCCAACAAACAGCCTAACGGTAGAGCTTATATATTAAAGAGTATTAAAAATAATACTTTATTTCAATATTTATTTGCTAATAGTATTATTTTTGTTACCTTTGTACCATCATATCAAGATTAGCAATGAAATCGTATAAGGTTATAGAGGTCATAAGAATGAGGTGCTAAGCCAATTTCTATTGAATAGTATTTGGAAACAGGCAGGTTGGAAATAAAAAAATTAAGAGTATGGAAAAGATTGTAGTAGATGTATCTTGGTGCGATAAGAATTTTGGCGCATCACTTAGTGAAAATGTACCTGGTGCAGTGGTTGTTACTGCAAAGTCGTACGATGAACTTATAAATGAGGTTCGTGAAACTCTTAATTTCCACGTTGAAGGAATGATTGCCGATGGTGACGATATACCACAATGGCTTCGTGATGGTGATTATGAATTTGAATACCATCTTGACGCTGCAGCCTTGTTGCAGATGTGTTCACCTTATGCATCAATCGCTGCCATTAGCAGAGTATCTGGCATCAACCAGCATCAACTAAGCCACTATGCCAACGGTATAAAGAAACCCCGCCCAGCACAACGTCGCCGCATAGTAGAAGGCCTCCACAGGATTGGTAGAGAACTTATTTCTGTAGAATAAACACTAACCACCCCGTCCCTGAATTACTGGGATACTGGGATTTGGGACGGTGTGATTGAGGGGGCTAATGGCGTTTTTGCTAGCATTAAATGTAGCAAATGTTACTATTAATGCTAGCATTTTTTTCCATTAATGGTAACAATTTAGCCAGTTTGTGCTACAATATAAATGTAAACAGATGTTAATATTAGCAGCTACAGATTTAGTAAGAATTGGTAAGAGTTTAACTATTTGGCTCGGATTTTGTCTGATTTTAGCTGATTTGGTTACGATTTGATGGCGATTTTGGGGTGGTGAAAAATCGGGCGTTGATGGCAGAATGTGGTAAAAACGTGTGATTTTGTAAAGAAAAAAGAGCCGTAACTTCCTCACTAGAAAGATTATTTTTCCTCACCTGAAAGATTACGGGAAACTACCTGTTTGGTGGTAGCCTGCTTTTTTGGCATTTTATCGTCTCAAACTCTCAGTATCACAGTATCCCAGTTTCTATTACTCGCCATAGCCCTGAAAACCTCTTTAATAATATATATATATTTATATAATTATATATATTTTAACACTTATAAAAGGGTTTTAGCGGGGGTTGGGGCAAAGAAAAAAAACTGTGATTCTGGGATATTGGGATAGCATCTCAGAAAAACTCAAATAAATTTGGTTTTTCGTTCGATTTGCACTACCTTTGCAGCCAGATTATTTAAGAGACTAAAATGATACAGACTCATCTAATGAAGCTGGACGCTCCTTATCCAGTATTAAATATGAAAGGTGTATTGGCGCGCCATGTGGCCACGCTGATAGAGATTCATCCTGCCGTCGACCCCAAAACGGGCGAGGAAACCATAAAGACCATAAGTCGCCCTGTGGTGGACTATGGTGAGAACTGCTATGCGGGTATTGTCTACGAGAAATTCGAACTCGAGGACTGCGAGATACTAGACTCACCCCTACCTATGCACCAGCTGCACTCAATCATCCACAGCAATCTGAGCATGTTCAACCATAAGATATTCAATGAGCGCCCAGAATTCATTATCTGGCGCATACACCATCTGGGACTTACCATCGATTGGCCCAAGAAGAAGGATTCCGAGGGATTTGAGACCGATGAAGATGAAGACCATATAGTAGTGCCAATATCGATGGGAAAGGCTGAAAGTGGCTGGTGGGCTGAGAGCAGCGCTCTGTCGTTTTGTTTCGATGCGAGAGAAAAGGAAAGTGACAAGGCATTACTGGATTATATCCGCAACATGCGTAGTGAATATTATCACGCTTTTAAGAACAGAAAGTTTGATATCACATTCCAAAACAATCAACCCGAGGTTCAGTATCTTATAGATGAGTTGAACAAAAATCCACATCTATAATAATAAGGTACGAGCGCACGCGATGGATAACAATGAATAGCCAGATAGACTTGCAATATCTGGTGGGTTACTGTAAGCAGTTGCCTACGTTTAGAGACGCACTCCCAATCATGATGTTTATAAAAGATTGGGGGATAGAGAATCGTGCGCTAGAAGATGCTATGCTGGCTGAAAGGGAAGTTCGCAATCACTTCAGACTAATGACCCCACAGTCAGAGAACGAAGAGCATAAGAAACTCCCTCTGATAACAGAAACACCCGAAATGCCAGAGTTTAAGTTCTTCAGTTATGTTAGCGATGAAAAGGCTGTAGAATTCAAGGAGGTGCTGCGTGAATGTATCGCGAAGATTGACACCGAAGGCAAGAAAGAGTGGTTCTGCATCTATGCCGCTTGGCGATACTACAGAGGAGAGCGCGATGCGAAGGCAGCTTACGTTAATTTCTTTACTGATATAGACGCACTGTTTCCTGGACTACTAAAGGATCTGAAGACTGATGAGGAAACTAATCGCAAGTATAAACCTTACTGCGACATGCTACGCTACGAGTATAACAACTGGGCTGTTGACAATGGAAAGCTACCACCTATGCAAGTTTGGACTCACAGAGATTGGACAAGCAAATATCAAAAGAACACAAAGGCTACAATAAAGCGAATGCAAGAGTTGGTTAGAACTTTTTTTGTTTCATTCGCACAACTTCTTAATCATTAATCTATTTTTCCATTCGGCAGAATCATAGCCCACAATTCGGCTGATTCGGCAGGTTTTCAAACCTCCATTCGGCTGCCCTAAAAACTGCCAGAAAAACACAAAAAATACCATTTTAGGTTAGATAATTATGTATAACTTTGCATCGCTTTCGGAGCTGAAAAACGCCCCGGAGCACTAGTCCTGCAGGCTGGTTTTAGTGAAGTTAAACATTTAATTATAATCTAAAATGATTGGAATATCAAAAAACAATTTCAGCAAGGTACAGCCTTGCACAGTTGAGATGCTGAACGCAGCTTTCGATTCAGCAAATGTAAAGAACGTGTGCGACAATATCGCCCAGAAGCTGGAGGCAGTGAAAAAGGGTGAGGCTACTCGCGCAGAGTTTGACGACTACAAGACGGCGATGAAGAAGCAACTGCCCGTGCTTACTCCACACGCCATCTTTAAGAATGGTGAACGCAAGAATGCAGAAGCCATTCCCTCTGGACTCTCGATGTACGACATCGACCACATTGAGAATCCACGCGGTTACTATCACTCAATGATAGCCGACCGAATAAGTGAACTTGGCATCAACATGGCTCACGTAACACCCTCAACCGAGGGATTGCGACTGATATTCGAGATGCCCAAAGGTATGACTCTGGCAGAGGCTCAGAAGTGGATGTCGGAGCAACTTAACGACGCCAACTACGATGGTTCGGTAAAGGACTATGCTCGTTGTTCGTATCTTGTTCCTCGCGCGTACATCTTATATCTGGACGAAGAGGAGCTGCTGAAGGATCGTGAGGTTGAGATGCCTGTAGAGGCCAAACCAGTCCCCCAAAACGAGGTAGTGGTTTCAAACGTAATGGCTCCATCATCAACCATCGCCCTCGATTCACCAAAGCTTCAGCTTAACCTTCGCATCTTCGACCGCGCTCTGGTAAAAGCAGGTCTTAAGCCAGAAACCATCGATGTTGTGGGTGTTCATAATTGGCACACATCGCTTGTAGCAATACTCTCTGTTGGCATCTGCCGACTGATACCACAGCAGGAGCTGATGGATGTGCTCTCTGTACGAATGCCAAACTATGCGAAGGAGCCTGACTGTCAGCGACTTGTGGCCGACTTCTATGAGAACTACACCAAGATGAATGCGCCCATGCCATTGGCTCTGCGCGAGCTCTACAAAGAGTGTGTGGAGGTACAAGAGGAGCCAAAAGTGATGATAACCCAGCTTATGGGTTCGGAGCCTCCTGTAATGCCCGAGAAGCTGCCTAAGCTTATCAAGCTTCTGACAAGCAAGGAGCCTGAGAACCTTTGGCCAGCTGTAAGCATGAGCGTATTCCCCGCGCTGGGTGCACATCTGTATGATGTACATTTCCTTTATTACGACAACGATTATCGTGAGGCCACATTCATGAACCACACAATGGCTAAGACCGCATCGGGAAAGGCTTGCGTAGGCCGTGTATGCGACTGCATTATGGAGGATATTCTGCAGCGCGACGAAATCAACCGTCAGCGAGAGCAGGACTACAAGGACGAGTGTGCCAAGAAAGGCTCGAATCAGGATGCACCTGAACGCCCCGAGGGATTGATTGTGCAGACACTGATGACCGATATCACTCCTGCGGCTTTGGCTCAGAAGGGTAAGGATGCCGAGGGTCACTTCATCTACTCGCAACTTAACGAGGTAGAGCTCTTTGATCAGCTTGATGCAACAAAGAAAAAGAGGCGCCTTAAGAACATTTTCCAGACAGCCTTCGACTGCGATTGGTACGGACAAGAGCGCGTAGGTGAAAAGTCGGTAACAGCACGTTTCCGCCTGCATTACAACTGGAATGCTTCGAGCACCATCAAGCGCGCACAGGACTTCTACGACGAGATGCTTGCCGATGGTTCGTTCAATCGAATATCGTTTGCCACCATCATTCCTACCGATGATGACATGATTCCAAAGCATGGATTCTACGATGCCAAATTCAAGGCAAGGCTTAAGCCTTTCATCGACCGCTTGATAGCCGCACGTGGCAACTACGATCTGAAGAAAGCGCAGGATTTGATTCTGCGAATCCAGCGTGAAGCCTCCGACACGAAGAATCTCACAGGCGACCAGGCATACTTCGACACCAGCCACCGTGCAGTGATAATGGCATGGCTCCGCGCCATGGTGCTCTACATAGCCGAAGGCAAGTGGAGCAAGGAGATTGAAGAGTTTGCCATGTGGTCGTTCAGATACGACATGTGGGTGAAAATGACATTCTTTGGCGACCGACTCCGCAATGATTTGGCGCGCGAGAAGGTTACCTCGCATCGCGGCCCAGGCAATCGACTGCAGTATCTGCCCGACTCGTTTACCCACGAGGACGCACAGAATCTGCTTGAGAAGCTTGGTTGTGATAACACCAACCCCTACAAGCTGTTGTGGACGGGCGAGAAGCGCAACTTCATAGAGCAGGACCCCAATACAGGCGTCTACCACAAAACCGCCCACTACTACGAAGTTTACCCCAAGCACGCCGCCTAAAACAAGCAAAGCCCGCTTAGCATTATTGCCAGGCGGGCTTGTTTTTATCACAGTATCCCAGAATCACAGTTTTTTTTAAGCGGAGTTACTTGTTTACAAATTTCTCGCGTTTCATCTTTGTATCGAAGAGCCACTTGATGGCTCCTGGGTGATGCAGGAGTCGGCGAACCAACCAGAAACCGAAACGGCTAAAGAAGAAATCGTAGACCTTCTGCTGATTCTGCATCTTACGGAACACCTCGCTATTGGTGTCCTTGAATGATTTTTTCTCAATGATGGCTCGACTGGCATTATAGGCCGTCTTGAAGGCATCATAAAGGCCCTCGCCTGTAAGTTTGTTGGGGAATCCGCCTGCATCGCCTATAAGGATAACATTATCGGTAGGCGAACAAACCGTCTTGAGCGGGATGTATGCTCCACGAACATTTCCCTCGGGCACCTGAAACTTGGTGAGCGCATCGCGGAACTTGCCAAGATGGCGCGGATAATCCTCATTGGTGTCGGCAGATGCAAAGCCGTACATATCGCGCCCGTTGCTTGAGAAACGATAGAAAACGCCTGGCTTATACTGATGTGAGAAGTGAACAAACACATCGTCGTGATGATTGCCATCTACGTAATACTCGAGGAAGAGCGCATGCCTCTTCATATCAACCGGACCTGCTATCTGGCGGCGGATACGGCTGTTACCACCATCGGCGGCTACAAGATATTTACATAGGAACTCTTCGCCCGACTTCAGTCGTACGAGCACACGTCCATCGTCTTGCTGTTTAAAGCGAGCGAATGAGCCCTTTATCAGCTCACCGCCAGCTTGTTTGTAATACTGAAGCAGAGAGTTATCGAAATCCTTACGCAGAGTCATGCGGATGGGATATTCGGCATCAAACTCGCACACGGAATCGCCCTCGAACTGGAGTCGGATTCGGTTTATGGGACGGAAATCGTAAGTAAGTCCGGGCAGAAGCGAATCAAGCAGTCGCCACGCCTTAACCGTCAATCCTCCACCACAAACCTTATCGCGCGGGAAATCGGCATGATCTATAATCACGCAGTCTACCCCAGCCCGCTTCAATAAGCTACCACAAACGGAGCCGGCAGGACCGGCTCCGATTATCACAACATCTACTGTTTTCATTTACTCTTTGTCTAACAGTATCTTCATCATTTCGATGGCTGAGTACGGAATGCGCGTACCAGGACCGAAGATGCAGGCCACACCAGCCTTGTAGAGGAAGTCGTAGTCCTGAGCAGGAATAACACCACCGGCTGTCACCATGATGTCGTCGCGACCCAGCTTATGCAGTTCCTCGATGAGCTGAGGTATCAGCGTCTTATGTCCAGCTGCCAGCGACGATGCACCTACGATGTGGACATCGTTCTCAACAGCCTCACGAGCAGCCTCGGCAGGAGTCTGGAACAGTGGGCCCATATCCACGTCGAAACCACAATCGGCATAACCCGTTGCTACTACCTTTGCACCACGGTCGTGACCATCCTGACCCATCTTGGCGATGAAGATACGAGGACGGCGACCTTCCTTCTCAGCGAACTCATCAGTCAGCTTGCAAGCCAACTCAAAGTCCTTATCGTTCTTAGATTCTGAACTATACACGCCTGAAATTGTTCTGATTACTGCTTTATAACGACCTACGATCTCCTCGCAGGCATCTGAAATCTCACCAAGAGTACAACGCAGCTGAGCAGCCTTCACAGCCAGGTCGAGCAGGTTGTTCTCGCTCTTGCGACCTTCCTTAAAGTCGCGAACGCAATCGGTAATAGCCTTAAGAGCAGCCTGGCAAGCGGCCTCATCGCGAGCTGCACGAACCTCCTTCAAGCACTCCTCCTGCTGCTTGCGAACAGCAGTATTGTCGACCTCGAGGATATCGATAGGATCCTCATGATCCAAACGATACTTGTTGATACCAACGATGGTCTGTGAGCCTGAGTCGATACGAGCCTGAGTGCGGGCTGCAGCCTCCTCGATACGCATCTTTGGCAGACCAGTCTCGATGGCCTTGGCCATACCGCCAAGCTTCTCAATCTCCTGAATGTGCTCCCAAGCCTTGTGAACCAGCTCATTAGTTAGTGTCTCAACATAGTACGAACCAGCCCATGGGTCGATCTGCTTGCACACCTTCGTCTCATTCTGGATGTAGATCTGGGTGTTACGAGCGATACGGGCAGAGAAGTCGGTAGGCAGAGCGATAGCCTCATCAAGAGCGTTGGTGTGCAGAGACTGGGTGTGACCCAGAACGGCAGCCATAGCCTCGATACAGGTACGACCTACGTTATTGAAGGGGTCCTGCTCGGTGAGCGACCATCCTGATGTCTGCGAGTGGGTACGCAGAGCCAATGACTTAGGATTCTTAGCGCCAAAGCTCTTAACAATCTTAGCCCACAGCAGTCGACCAGCACGCATCTTTGCAATCTCCATGAAGTGATTCATACCGATAGCCCAGAAGAATGAGAGTCGTGGAGCGAAAGCATCAACATCGATACCAGCATTAACACCAGTACGCAGGTAGTCCATACCATCGGCCAAGGTGTAAGCAAGCTCGATATCAGCAGTAGCACCAGCCTCCTGCATGTGATAACCTGAGATAGAGATTGAGTTGAACTTAGGCATCTTCTGCGAGGTGTACTCGAAGATATCAGCGATAATCTTCATTGAGAATGCAGGTGGGTAGATATATGTATTACGCACCATGAACTCCTTCAGAATATCGTTCTGGATGGTACCAGCCATCTCCTCGAGCTTAGCGCCCTGCTCCAGACCTGCTACGATGTAGAATGCCAGGATAGGCAATACGGCACCGTTCATGGTCATTGATACAGACATCTTGTTCAAGGGAATACCAGAGAAGAGCACCTTCATGTTCTCCTCGTTACAGATTGATACACCTGCCTTACCAACATCGCCCACAACACGAGCATTATCGGGGTCGTAACCACGGTGTGTAGGAAGGTCGAAGGCTACAGAAAGTCCCTTCTGACCAGAAGCCAGGTTACGGCGATAGAATGCGTTTGACTCTTCAGCAGTAGAGAATCCGGCATACTGACGGATGGTCCAAGGCTTGAAGGGGTACATCATAGAGTAAGGACCACGCAGATAGGGAGGAATACCAGCTGTAAAGTCGAGGTGCTCCATACCTTCAAGGTCTTCCTTTGTATAAACTGGGCGAACCTCAATGTGCTCTGGGGTTTTCCAGTTGGCCTCAATACCATTATCTTTAATCCACTTGGCACCATCCTGAGCCTTGATGCCTGCATAGATATCAATATCTTTAAACTGTTTACGCATAATTCAAGTCTCCTATTCTTTAAATACCAAGTTTCTGATTATATTCTTTCAAAGTCTCGAGCACATTGCACTTTACGTGGATGTAGTTCTCGATGCCGGCAGCCTTCAGATCCTCCATGCAAGCAGGAGCACCGGCTACGACGAACATCGCACGGCCATTCAAATACTTGAAGGCAGGGATAGCATACTCGGCATACTCATCGTCGCTAGAACAGATGACCACGATATCGGCCTTAGCCTCGAGAGCGGCATCAACGCCTTCCTCAACGGTCTTGAAACCGAGGTTATCGATTACCTTGTAACCAGCACAAGCCAGGAAGTTGCAAGAGAACTGGGCACGAGCCTGACGCATGGCGAGGTTACCGATGGTAAGCATGAAGGCTGTAGGAACCTTGGTCTCTTCAGTATGGATACGGAGATCCTCGAAATCGGCAGCGAGGCGAGTGCTGCTGATAGCCTTGAAGGCAGGCTCTTCATCACTGCCGCAGCCACAAGCACAAGCCTTGGCTTTCTTGCCTTCACTCTTCTCGGTGAAGTTGGGGAACTGATTGGTGCCCAGAAGGAACTCCTTACGCTTGGCTGCATCGCCATGACGCTTCACGTTGGTAGCGTTGATGTCATCCTGGATAGTGCCGGCCTTGACAGCTGCGAGGAAGCCTCCCTCCTCTTCTACCTTCAGGAATATCTTCCAGGCCTCAGTAGCCAAAGCATCGGTGAGGTGCTCGATATAGTAAGAACCTGCCGAAGGATCGACGATGCGGTCGAAATGGCTCTCTTCCTTAATCAGCAACTGCTGGTTACGGGCGATACGCTCAGAGAAATCGGTTGCCTCTTCGTATGGTGCATCAAACGGGGTCACCACCATCGAATGGACACTACCCAAGGCAGCACTCATAGCCTCAGTCTGAGAACGAAGCAGATTTACGTAACTATCGAACAAAGTCTGATTATACTCTGAGGTTGAAGCATTTACAATCATCTTGCAAGCCTCATCACTCTTTGGTTCATATTGTTTCACAATCTGAGCCCAGAGCAGACGAGCAGCACGGAACTTAGCAATCTCCATGAAGTAATTCTCGCTAACGCCCATGTTAAACTTGATGCTCTTTGCGGCGAGATCGGCATCGACGCCAGCATCCACCAGCTGCTGCAGATACTCATTACCCCAAGCGAGCGCATAGCCTAACTCCTGAACGATATAGGCACCGGCGTTATTCAGAGCGTCAGAGCTGACAGCGATGCAACGGAAGTTGGGATATTCCTTCAGTGCCTCGACGAGCTTCGGAGCGACTTCGAGAACCGGTGTCACATCCTTACCTTTCATCACCATCTTCTGCATGGGGTCGAACTCGATAGAGCCAACCACCTTCTCCTTATCGTAGCCCTTCTTGGCGAAGAACTCCACCAAGATCTGAGCCAGCTCAAGCGAATGCTTCGGACAAGTGGCGAAATTCACCTCGATGATGTCGCAGAAGATGCCATCGAGCAGCGTTTCTACAGTTTCCCTGGAAACCTGCTTGCCGGGAATCCTGAATCCCAGCGAGTCGATACCCTTGTTCAGGATGTCGAGTGCCTTAGCGTTAGCAACCTTGGGATCGTCCACCACGATATTCTGACGGACATACCACACGTTAGAGTCCTTCTTGTTACCACGTACGAACGGGAACTCACCAGGGAGTGCATCGGGGGTTTTCAGATTCGCCAGGTCTTCACGGCGATAGAAGGGCTGTACATTAAAACCTTCATTAGTTCTCCATACCAAGCGCTTCTGGAAGTCGGCACCTTTCAGGTCGACCTGAATTTTGTCGAGCCACTCCTGAGTGGTCGGCGCGGTGAACTCGGTAAAGAGTTTCTCTTTGTTTGCCATAATTTTAATTGAATTATATATATAAGTTTGTTTTAAGTTTTACTTAACAGCCGACAAAGTTACAATTTTTTTTGGCAATTAGGCCGTTTGAATTGTGAAAGAAATAAAAAATCACTTTTTATTCAAAATTAAGTGCACAAAATAGTGATAATTGCGCATTTTTTACTATCTTTGCACCAAATTTCATTTGACGAAGATATATGGAAAGTTTTCAATGGTTGAGAGACCTGTTTACGACCAATGACTCTGTGGCACATATCACTTTGCTCTATGCCATCGTGATTGCTGTTGGCGTGTACCTTGGCAAGATCAAGGTTTTCGGTGTCTCATTGGGTGTGACATTTGTGCTCTTTGCCGGAATTCTGGCAGGCCATATCGGCTTTACCGCCCCTACTCCCATCCTCACATTCGTGCAGGATTTCGGATTGATTCTATTCGTGTTTATGATAGGTATGCAGGTAGGGCCTGGTTTCTTTGAGAGTTTCGGCACCCAAGGCATCAAACTTAACGGACTGGCAGCAAGTGCCATTCTGCTGAACATCCTTGTGATGTTTGCCTGCTACTACATCTTCTTCGACACCACCAACAAGACCAACCTGCCGATGATGGTAGGTACGCTTTATGGTGCCGTCACCAACACGCCTGGCCTTGGTGCTGCCAACGAAGCGCTGAACACAGTATTTCCAAACGGTGCCCCTCAGATAGCCTCGGCCTATGCCTGTGCCTACCCCCTCGGTGTGCTCGGCATCATCGGCGCTACCATATTAATAAGGTACGCGTGCAAGGTAAAGCTCGAAAAGGAAGAGGCCCAACTGGCAGAGATGGAGGGCACAAAGACTAACAAGAAGCCCTATAAGATGCACCTTGAGGTGACGAACAAATATCTGGAAGGCAAGACGCTGTTACAGGTACACGACTTTCTGAACCGCGACTTTGTGGTGTCACGCCTTGTCCATCAGGGTGACCTCTGCATTCCCAACCGCGACACGATCTTCCATGTAGGCGACCAGATGCTCATCGTGTGTGCCGAAGCCGACCAGGAAGCCATCATGGCCTTCATCGGTCCGAAACTCGACATCGACTTTGAGCAGCAGGATCAGCCACTCGTATCAAAGCGTATTCTCATTACCAATCCCAAAATTAACGGCAAAACGCTCGCCTCAATGCATTTCTCAAGTGTTCATGGCGTGAACGTGACCCGTTTGACGCGTCACGGTATGGACCTCTTCGCCTCAGCAGCGCTTCCCCTTCAGGTGGGTGACAAGATCATGGTTGTAGGTCCTGAGGATGCTGTCAACCGTGTAGCCAATCAGATGGGTAACTCCACGAGCAAACTGAATGCACCTAATATTGCCACCATCTTCGTCGGCATCTTCCTCGGACTGATCTTCGGTTCATTCCCCCTGGCCATCCCTGGCATGCCAGTACCCGTAAAGCTCGGTCTGGCTGGCGGTCCGCTGATCATCGCCATCCTGATTGGCCGCTACGGCTATAAGATTCATCTGGTGACCTATACCACCACCTCAGCCAATATGATGCTGCGAGAAATCGGACTAGTGCTCTTCCTGGCTTCAGTAGGTATCAAGGCTGGTGCAAACTTCTTTGAGACGGTTGTCGAGGGCGACGGAGTGCTCTACGTGCTGACAGGTTTCCTAATCACCATCATCCCGATCCTTGTCGTCGGACCTATCGCCCGCATGAAGTTCAAGTTCAACTACTTTACCATTGCCGGTATGATTGCCGGTACCTATACCGATCCCCCTGCCCTGGCCTATGCCAACAGCATCTGCTCGAAGGAGGCCCCCGCCGTAGGATACTCAACGGTATATCCGCTGTCGATGTTCCTCAGGATCTTCACAGCGCAGATCATCGTACTCTTTTTCTGTGGATAATCAATAAACAAATAATACACGTATAGCGAAATGAATAACTTCAGACTTTTGCTTAGCGGACTCATGCTGGCGAGTGCTTCAGCGGTGATGGCTCAGGGAGCCAAAAACATCCGTATCAATGAGGTGCTTACCAACAATACTGCAAGCATTGTGGACGAGTTCGGCAATCGCGAAGCATGGATAGAACTGGAGAACACCTCGTTCACCACCTATAATATCCGTGGTATGTACTTCACGACCGACCGTAGTGTACTCGATCCAAAGATGAGTGTTCCTGAGCGCATCAAGCGGATGAGAGTCATCCCCAACGGCGACCCTCGTACGCAGATTGGCGGCAGACAGCACCTTGTATTCTTCGGCAACTCATCACCTGCTAAGGGAAAGTTGCATCTCTCCCTCCCCATTCCCCTTTCAGAACCCGTATGGATCGGCTTCTACAATGGTAATGCCGTTGAACTGATTGACTCCGTCACCGTTCCTGCCCTTGCTGCAGACCAGAGCTATGCCCGTCATGGCAATGCCTGGAGTGTAAAGTCGGCAGAGAATG
>Ga0256405_10002308_pt1 | contig 44680 bp, 31 predicted proteins | sample RumenRJG_02DNA_FD_189096 | JGI IMG/M metagenome (GOLD analysis project Ga0256405, IMG submission 189096) | Bovine rumen microbial communities from Lethbridge, Alberta, Canada - RJG_02 | ecosystem: Host-associated > Mammals > Digestive system > Stomach > Rumen | place: Canada: Alberta... | reverse complement strand
AATAAAAAGCAAAAAATAAAAAAACAAATAAAAAAAACAAATAAAAAAAACAAATAAAAAAAACAAATAAAAAAAACAAATAAAAAGCAAAATAACAAACAAAAAAATAAACAAAAAGAATAAACAAAAAGAATAAACAAAAAGAATAATATTATCAAAAAGGCGGTAATCTACCGCCTTTTTTGTTGATCGAAATCGAAACGGCTGTATCCGCTTAAAGCAGGAAAAATCCCATTTGGCTATAATCAAGGTAACGATAAATCGTTTAGCACTTTCCCTAAGTTCGTCATACTGAGCGAAGGTCAAAGACCGTAGTCGAAGTATCTTTATCCTTATTATTTGGAAAGAGATTCTTCGACGGCGCTTCGCTAGCTCAGGATGACGACCTACTAAGTGCAACAATTATAATTATAGCCATTGCTAACGCAATACTTTTCTATCGAAAAGTGTATCCTAACGGATACGGCTATAATTCACCGCCCTTCACTCGGCGAAAATATACAAGTGCATTTTCGCTTTCGCTCGGGCTTCATGTTGAGCGTAGTCGAAACATCTATTTTAAAAGGCTATCCTTGTTGAAAACCCGTCAAAAATCCAAGAAGATTTTTGACGGAGACGAATAAGTTCTCTAAAATACGCAGTCTTTACGCTTGCGTTAAGACAAGTCTTAAGAGATACTTATGAGTCATCGTCGAAGACGTAGTCCACGACCAAAGGGCGTGTCCTATCGAGCGAAGCGGGTTTACACCCTTGTCGCAAAGCGACGGGAAAGGGGGCTTGATTGCCACCAAAGGACGACAAAAAGGCGTCCGACGTGGAAATGGGGGTTTTTAAATAATTTTTACCAAAGCGATATAAATTCCTTTCGGAATTTGCGATATATCCTTACGGATACGATATGCCCGTGGCACGATATGTCCCTTTCGGGACGCTTTGGAATTTATATCATATCGAATACGAGCAAAGCGAGTATATATCGTGTTGAACGAAGTGAAACATATCGTGTTGCAAAGCAACATATCGCATAAAAGTATTATATCGTCATGTTGAGCGTAGTCGAAACATCTTTTAAAAATAAACTTTATCCTTGTTAAAAACCCCCATTTTATCGTCGTAGCCTTGTTAAAAACAAGTCTACTTTGGATAAAATCAAGCCCCCTTTCCTTCGCCCATAATCGGGCGAAAGGGTGTAAACGCTTACGCTTTCAAGGCGAAACTGTTCACACTACTTTTTAATGATAGTCCTAGATTGTCTCATATATCGTCGAAGACGTAGTCCACGACCGTGGTCGTGTCCTATCGAGCGAAGCGGGGTTGCACCCTTTCGACCGTTTACGGTCGAGAGAAAGGGGGATTGTCTGCGCACAAAGTAGGCAATCGTATTATAAGCCCGCCAAAACGTAGCACGTTTTGGCGGAGACGAATAAGTTCTCTAAAAAACGCAGTCCTAACGCTTTGTGTTGGGACAAGTCAAAAGAGAAACTTATGAGGAACGACTGCGGAGAGGGGGTTTTTAAATAATTTTTACCAAAGCGATATAAATTCCTAACGGAATTTGCGATATATCCTTACGGATACGATATGCCCGTGGCACGATATGTCCCTTTCGGGACGCTTTGGAATTTATATCATATCGAATACGAGCAAAGCGAGTATATATCGTGTTGAACGAAGTGAAACATATCGTGTTGCAAAGCAACATATCGCATAAAAGTATTATATCGTCTGTTGAGCGTAGTCGAAACATCTTTTAAAAATAAACTTTATCCTTGTTAAAAACCCCCATTTTATCGTCGTAGCCTTGTTAAAAACAAGTCTACTTTGGATAAAATCAAGCCCCCTTTCCTTCGACCGCAAACGGTCGAAAGGGTGCAAACGCTTACGCTTTTAAGGATGACCTTTCATTTTTCGTATACTCAATATCGTATTAAAGCCATCCTTGTTAAAAATCCGTCAAAAATCCAATAGATTTTTGACGTCCTGCCCCTATAAAAAATAGTCCTTGCAAAATAGCAAGGACTAAAATAACGCTTATAAGTCAAACCCGTTTTAGTCGAGATACGCCTTATTCTTCTTCGTTTTTTGCTTCCGAACTTTCGGAAAGCAAGTATTCCGAGTGATACTCTTCTACGTACTTATAGCAAGACAAGAGTATGGATTCGATCTCTTCTTTGGTATAAGACGGATCCAAAAGCAAACTGTACCATTTCCAGTCTCTCGATTGCGGGAAGGGAGATTCCTTTACGTACTCGTGTTTTAAGCTTAATTCCTTGACGAACTCTTCGCTATTGCGGAATATGAGTTTGATAACGCCAAAGTTCTCAAAGACTATACCAAAGATATGGTCGTCCGTCTTTAAGATGGCGGGACGGTTACCGAGAAACTCTATTGCCGAAGGAGTGGACTTTTCACTTTTTATGCTACGCGTATAATTGCAAGCCTCACTGCTACCGAAAACTTCCAAATTATATCTTCCGCTAAGTTCTTTGATAATTGCCTTGTAGCCTTCGTCAAGCAAGGGGTTATAGGCTTTGATCTTTGCCTTTAATTCTTCACCGTAAGGCTCGCCGATAGCCACGACATCGCCGTTTTCGTTCTTTTGGAATTCTTTAGAAGCGACGTATTTATAAGAAGACAATATCGCTTTTGGCGGTAAAGCCAAATTGCCGTCGTCGTTAAGCACCCAACCGTACCAGTCGTAACCTAAATCTTCGGCGGGAGTTATACGGTCGCCCGAAACTTCCTTTATCTTTTGATATACCCCGGGGTGTAATCTGATAAAGAGTTTTAAAACTCTCTTTATAGAGAAGATAAACAAGAAGGGATAATCGCCGGCGGACGCGGTATCGAAAGGCTCTTCGGGCGTTCTCATCGTCAAAGATACCGTCTCGGTCTCGGAAATGGGTAACAAGGAATTGACGTATTTTAAAATGTATCTACGAGTAAGGACGGGAACTTCCTTTTTGCGGTTGCGTACCAAAGCGGCAAAGTCGGGATCGTCCAATACGGACAAAGGATCCACGCTCTCGGCTTCCTTCTTTTCGCCCAAGGACAAAGGCACTACGTCCAACTCGCCGTCTTGCGCGGCATTTTCGGAAGGAACTGCAAAATCGGTAAATTCCAATTCGTCTTCCAATTCCAATTCGTCTATAGTAAACTCTTCGTCGCTAAAATCCAAAGTAACGACTTTTTTGGGTTTAGAGTCGATCGCTTCCATTTGCGCTTCGAGATTTGCTTCTTCTTTCTTATAATATTCTTTTTTAGGGATACTTTCTTCACCTTTCTTTTTGCCGTGTTTAAAGCCGGTGGAATAGAAAATTATTCCGCCAAGCACAAGCCCGAACGCAAGTACGAAGACCATAGCCACAAAAAACATAATTACTTGAACCGAGTTAAGACTAGAAAATATATTATTAACCGTAAAATCTTTTAGTGAAAGAGCCGCTAACATTTTTACGCCCTCCTATACTTTTTTTGGATAGAGATCAACTTGATCAAAACGATGATAAACAAAATAAGGAACAGTGCCGCAGTACCTACGACCAAATATTTGGAAAAACTTGCGATAAAGCCTTCTTCCTTGGTGGGTTCGACTTCTTCGGGGTCGGTATGCAATTCGTAATAAATAGCGTCCCCTTTAACGTAATGATTTTCTTCCGAACCTATTACGTAAAATTTGAAGTAATACAAACTGTCCGCTTCCAAAGACGCTATCTCGACGCCTTCGCCTATAGTTACTTTCGAGCCGTTTTTCTCAAAATACTCGGACAAGTTCCCCGCGTCTTTATCGGACAAACTACCGAAAGACGTGTAACCCGTGTTTATCTTAATATATTCGTATCCTATCGTCTCGCCGTCCGAAAGTGCGTCGTCGGATAGAGCGATAGTTATAGCGTTGGTAGTTACCGCAAAGTCGCCTTTATTGATAGTTGGCGTTGCGGCTGCGGTGTTTATACGCAACTCGTCCGAAGCGGATTCGGCAAATTGCGTGGACCTTATAAATACCACTTGATAAACGGTAGAAGGTTCAAGATCTTTAATGACGTAAACGTATTTTAAGATCTCTTCTTCGTCGACTGTCGTTTTGATAACTACGACGTCGCTATTTAAAATAGATATTTTTTCTTCCCCAAAGGTGTACGAATAAACGTTGTCTTCGTCATAATTCTCTATTTCAACACCGACGGAATTAGACGTGGTAAGATCAACGTATTGCGAGATCTCGGGAGAGAAAAGGGTGGTCGTTATATCCACTGCGTCCCCAAAGTAATCTTGAGATAGATCTACCAATTTACTTGCCCGCTTAAGCACGTATCTTACCGAATACGTCGTACCTTCTTCAAGACCGTCTATTTTAAGTCCCGAAGCGATCTCGTATTCTTCTTCGCCCGATTTGCAGTAAGCCAAAGCCAAATTATCCAAATTCGAGCCGAACAAAGTAAGCGCGGGAAGGGTTATTGAAGAAGAGTCGACCGTCGCCGTTCTCTTGTTTACCACCGCGACTTTTTGGCTTATAAAGGAACTTAAAGAAAGTTTATAAACGTGGAAGAGATCGCTTGTGGTCTTGCCGTTATAAACGTAATACACCTTCCAAACCGAGTAGTTGTCCCCGTCGCCCGCTTTTTCGTCAAAACGTATATGATAGTCGCCGGGCAACGCGGATTTTTCGTTGCACTTGCCGTCAAAAGACAAAGCGCCCAACGCGTCGTCGGCTATCAAACCTTTTTCGGTGGACGTACCCTTTTTTTGCGGATCGTAATAAATATCAAAACTTGCAACGTCTTTCATACTCACTACGTCGCCAAAAACCTTGTAATTGCTCTTAAACGTTACGACCGCTCTTACCACTCTTTTGGTGATACTGAACGACCCCGTAAAAGTATCGCCGCCGTCAAAAGTATAACTCGTATTTCCGCTTGTCAAAACCACCTTGTAAGAATATTGACCTACGTCAACGGGGGGAGCGGATAACGCGTTTTTATCGCTAAACGTCTTGCCGGTAGAGAAAACTACGTCGTAGTCCAATTCGAGCGCCGAATTTTCACCCGAGACCGACGGCAAGATATAACTCTTGCTGTACTCGAACGAAGCGGGATAATCGACGGTCAAAACGATTTTTTGAACGACTACGCAAAGTTTTTGATTATCTTCGGCTTTATAGTTTAAAGAAGTGGCAGACTTCGCTCTATATACCGACGGAGCGCCGTCTTCAAGAGAGAAGAGAGCAACGAGTTCCACGTCGGGAGCGATGTCTATATCTGGATCTTTAAATTTAAACGAATAGGTTTTGTCGCCGTTTGCGTCGCCGTAAGAGAAGGTATCTAAAACGAGATCTTCCCCCGAAATGCTAACTTCGGTAACGTTATTCTCGTTTGCGACCAAATCGCTCAAAGATACTATCTTTTGAGTTACGCTGTAATAAACGTTGGGATCGAAAACTACTTCGTAACAGTCGTTTTCTACTACGTGCGGGTTGACGATAGGATAATTACCTACGTCCAAAATCAAGCCGTCTCCAACGACCAAAGCGCCTTCTTTTGCAAGCAACTCTTCAAATTTATCTATTTCAAATTCGACGGTAACGAAAGTGCTTTGTATTTTTACGTTATCTAATGAGTTTTCCTTGGTGTAAACCGCGCCGTATTGCTTGGAAAATCCGTCGGGGGATATAGCGATAGAAAAGTCTTTATCGTAACTTGCCGCCGCATGACCTTCCAAATAAACGGTAACGTTTCTCTTTAAAATATGAGTGCTATAATCGGATTTGTTGGACTCTTGATAATTAAGAGTAAAATTGTTAAGATCGAGATCGTATCCGCCGAACACCGAGTCGAGTTCTATCCTAAAATACAATACTTTGTCCGACCCCGTTACTTTTATACGGTCGTCGTCAAGATCTTCGTCTTCGCAAATAAGATAACCTTTGTAGTACGCAGTCCAACCCGCATGACCCCAAACGTTGTCTTCTTTAAATTCTATGTCGAAAGGAGTGCTTATTATATTATTGTCGTCGTCTCTTTCTACTTTAACGTCGCTGTAATAATTGATAAGTTCTTTACGAGCGGGAGCGGTTAGCGATAACTTATTGACCCTTATCTTTATTTTTTGATCGCAAGAAATATCGTAATAGTCGGTTACGTCCACGCCGTTGCCGTCTTTGACGTTTACCTTGTCGTTATCTACGCTCAAAGAATAGTCGCCGACGTTACTCAACGTCTCGTTACCCTCTATCGAGACCGACCAGTCCATTTGATGATCGGCAAATGCCAATGACGTTGACGGTGCAAAAACGATATTCAACGGGGTCTCGCCGTAAGTACGGTTTATTATCTTGTATTCTCCTTCGTCTTCAACGACGCCCGACGCAAAAGCCGTCTCGTCCAAAACGACGCTCATCTTTTTTTGAGTTACGGTAAACTTACCTTGGTTCGTCGTTGCAAAACTCGAAATAAACTTTACGCGATTGCCCGTTTCTTTTTCGTATAAAACGAAGGAATATACCGTCGAGTCGCCGTCGGTATAAGAAAGTTCCAAAGAATAATTAAACGATGACGGGGGCGCGATTATCTTACCGTCTTGGTCGATAAACTTATAAACGGTAGAATTGATAGAAGCGTATAAATTTTTTACAGTAACGTAATGGGTCGCCGACTCTTTTTCGGAAAGATCGACTATCTCGAAAGTCTTATCCGATAACGTCCCGTAAAGTTTTATAACGCCGTCGCTAATTTCCGCGTTGGAAAACAGCGGATTGCCGTACTCGCCCTCTTGCGTTTGCAAAGAGATCTTATACGAATCGTCCGCCGCATAAACGGGGGCGGTATGGAAAAGCAACGCAAAAAGCAACGCCGATAAGAATACGGCTATCGCAAGCAACGCTTTCCACCCGCTTAAAATACGTTTAAAAGCACTCATAAAATACCTCGTATTTACTTTAACTTTAATATTATACATTAAGAAAGATAAAAAAATCAATAGTAGAACGGATAATTATTTGTCGCCCCTAAGTTCCAAAAAATACCGCTTGAGCTTAACTTAAAAAATCTTACCGAGTTTTTAAGAGCCTAAAACCCGTCAAAAAAGCGTAGCGTTAAGTTGTATTTTTGTTTAAAAATGCAAGGTTGTACGGTTTAAAAAAAGCATGATTAAGTTCAAAAAAAAGTGTGTTTCTTATAAATTTTAATCGTTAAAACCTTTTTGACGGTAAGTCCGCCATAAGTTTTATCCGCAATTTATTGACATAAAAATAATAATCTTGTTACACTATAAACGAAAAAGCGAAAAAAAACCGGGGCAAAAAATGACAAAACAACGCAACAATTTAGTAGAATTTGCAAGATTTTTATTCAGTCTTTTAGTAGTCGGATACCACGTTCAAATGACTTGGGCAGGAACGAAAATCAGTATTTTTGAAGGCGGTGCGCTCGCCGTTGAGTTTTTCTTTTTGATTTCCGGTTATTTTCTCGCTCGCTCTATCGAAAAGATAGGCACTAAAGATGATTATAAACTTTTTCCCGAAACGGGAAAATTTATGTGGGGAAAACTTAAAGGCATACTTCCCGTACATATAGTTGCGATCGTCGGTATTATTATAGTAATACTTTGCACTAAATTATCGTCTGCCGGTCAAATGATAATAAACGGACTGCCGAGCGTTTTTCTCGTACATATGGCGGTGGTTTGGAACAGTTCGTTCGATCTCGCCCTTATTATCCCCGAGTGGTACCTTTCCGCAATGCTCGTTACAATGCTATTTATGTTCCCCGTCGGAATACTGCTTCGCAAGAAGATAAAAGGAGTGTTCGTAACGCTCTCACTTATCGGAATACTCGTTATATGTATGCTTATTTGCGGTTTTTCCACAGGCTGGGCGATGCCGCAAAACTTCGTATACGACTTGCGTGCATGGGGAGAAATGTGCGTGGGTATGTTTGCTTATTACTTGTCTATGGCTATAGCAAAAAAACAAACTTCCGAAAAAACGAACAAGGCGTTACCCGTTTTGGAAGTAGTTTTATATTGTATACCCCTTATCTTCGGCATAGTGCCTTTCCCCGCAGACTATTCGTACGTTACGATGATAGTAACCGTTATTTGCGTATTCGGCGCTTTATCGATAACATTCTCAAACAAAGGATTACAAATAAAAAATCAAAAACTCAATTCGCTCTTCGGATATTTAGGCGCAATATCTCTCGCCATATACCTATTCCACCCCGTATACATATCCCTATTTGAATACGGCAACGTATCTCTTCCGCTTTGGACATACTATCTCGTGATATTCGCACTCGCGCTTTCCACCGCCGTAATTTATAAAGCCGTTGCCGACGGTATAAAAAAGATAACGACCAAAAGAAATTGTCTAAAATAGAAAATAAATGAATTAACGGATGAGATAATTCAAGAATTCATCCAAAAGATTGTCATACACCACAAAGTTAAGATTGATGGTGTAAAGACACAACAAGTTGATATCTACTATAATGGCGTTGGTCATATAGAGATATAAATAGGTTCTTATTAGTCAGAACCTACCTCCTATCACTACTAAAGTAACATCTAGTGGCGTTTTTATATATTTAAATCATCATGTAATAATATTTCATCAATTAATGATTTATATAATTCTTTTTCTTCAATTTTAGTAATAGTAGTTATTCTTTTCCCTGCATCTTTACTTGATGCCCCACAGTGGTAAATTAACTCTGATTTTGCACCATAATCTATAACAATATATCTATCATGGAATCTATTGTCATTCTTCTTTATTGTTAGATTAAAGCCGGTATCCGCTTTAAAATCATTAATAAAATTGGAATTAAGATTATTCTTTCCTTTATTATCGGTAAATATAATAATATCAATATTGGAATTGCAACATTTTAATAATTGTAATGTTTTTATATCAATATAATCATCTATTACATAAATAGCTCTTTTAGCTAATTTATATATTGATTGATATGCAATATCTGCTTCTATCTTTTCCCCATTTAATATTAGATAGTGTTTATATGTAGATGGATCTATAAAATTATCCATTACTATTTCTAATTTTTCTTCAACACTAGCAAGTCTCTTTGAATGGTCATTAACTAAATTAGTAAGCCTAATTGTTTCATTTGTTGTAAGAAGTCCTTTATTCTCAACGATAAAATCTTTCATCTGCTTAAATGTTTTTATGAGAATTTTACTTTGTTTTACAGCCAAATCACCTTTAAGTACTGTCATGAGCATATAGATGCCTTGCTCAGTAAATGCATAAGGTAGTTTCCTTGAACCACCCCAACTTGATGTGAAATTTTTGCACTTCAAGATTTCTTTAAACTCTTCCTTTGTCAATTGAAATCTAAATTCATCATCGAATCTCTCGATATTGTTTTTTATTTGTCTATTAAAATACCTTGTTTCATATCCATATATTTGAGCTAATTCAAAATCAAGCATTACTTTTTCACCACGAACAATATAAATCATTGATTCGATAGTTTCATTATTCAATTCAGGTACTATTATTTCATTATCTGACACAGACTTCACCGCCTTCATAAAAGATACTAAAAGTATATCATAATTAGCCCATAATTACGATAGATTTGGTAATAATTTTTAAGAATAATTTTGTGCAAAATCATCCTTATCACACTTCCTCCAATGAGCACATTAGACAAGGGTAATATTAAAAATGCGCCATAAAATCAATCATTTTGCAAAATTTATGGCGTATTATTTATAAATTTTCAAAAAAAATTATATCTATCGTGCTCTAAACAGCGGTTTAATAAATACATTTTATAGTCTTCCAAATCAAAGACTTTGTCCGAGTTTTCGTCCCCGTACTTTGCGACCATTTCTTTAAGAGTCGTATTTTTTGCTATTTTTACGGCTTCGACGTCGTTATTAACTATTTTTTCAACGAGCGTACTCGTATCCTCTCTCAAAATATTGCCTATCAACCATTTCGGAGACGGATTTGTATAGTTGTAATAGACGTTTAGATCGGACGTTATATTCAACACTATGTCGTTCTCAAAATGCGGGATATAATAAGACTCGTCGTTTTTTAATAGTTCTATGCACTCGCTCTCGCTCAATATTTTATCGTAATTTAGATAATACGGGATAACTTCTTTTGGGATATTGCCTTTGTTTATGCGTATATCGTACAACTTTAAGTTATTGCCGTCGCAACTGCCTTCGTGGACGAACAATTCTTTTATATCCGCGGTTTTGGCAACGTCCAACAGTTTTACGACGTCTTCTTTATTTTCTTCGTTGATAAATATTTGCCACCTTGGCTCTATACCCTTTGATTTCAGTATTTTAGAAGCGTCTATTAGTTCTTCGTATGCGCCTTTTCTTCCGACGTATTTATCGGTAAATCCTTTTAACCCGAAAAATGTCAGTTGAACTTTTTTAGTCCCCACGTCTTTCAAAAAATCGACGTAGTCTTTGTCCCTTACGATTTTATAAAAAGACGCCAATTCAAACCTTTCGGGCGGGATAGTGGATAGACGCTTGTCCTTTTCAAAGCGTTCTTTATAATTATCAAAAAAGTCCGGCTCTCTCAACCAACTGTAAAAAGTTACGTTTTTAAAATACGGCTTAAACTTATCGACTATCATCTCGTCGACCCCGTCTTCCAAAACCTTATTAGGCAGATCCCCCAGCCAACAATGCTTACACCTATTGGGACACCCCCGCATATCCACCACCAACACAAGATTTTTATCTATCATATTACCCATTTAAGCCACACCTCGCCACATTTTATTTTTTATCAAACATTTTGTCAATAATAATATTTTTAATTTATGTATTATTTTCATTATGCGCTTGCGTTGAAAAAACGGATAAAAAAATAGTATCCGATGCACCTATCATACAAAGCGGTACTCAAAACGAAGACAATCAGGATATAATTTCGGAAAAAGAAGAGAAGAGTTTACCTGAATACGCTAATATCGACATTGATTTATCTTCCATGAAAGGCACTATCACTTACTCGCAAGTTTACGATATGATCTATAACTCATCAAAATATGAAGGTAAAATCGTAAAAATGCAAGGACCTTTTTCCGTTTTCTACAGCAACACGACAAAACTATTTTATTCCGCAGTCATTATCAAAGACGCCACCGCTTGCTGTTCACAAGGGATCGAGTTTGTTTTATACGATAATCCCGATTATCCAAGCGGATATCCCAAAACCAATACCGAAATAACCGTCGTAGGAGAATTTAAAATTTACTATGAAGGCTCAAATGTGTTTTGTCATTTGGTAAACGCGGTAATTTTGTAAACCGACAAAAGATAAAAAGCATACATATCTCGTTTCATCTTATCCGCCCGACAGTCGTTAGCCAAAATTATCATTAAAAAATAATACGAACTCCGAATTATTCTCGGTGTTCGTATTATTCCCATTTAGCGGAGCGATAGTAACGTAAATCGAATATTACTTAATCAATACTACCGAACACCTCGTTAATTTTGGTTTCTATATTTTCCCAATCAGATTTTAATATTGCAAAATAATTGCTATCACGCTTTAAAAAATTTGATTCATTTAAAGTGCTGTCCGACTCTTTTTTTACACTATAATATCGCCTTCCAGAAGATATTATCACTTCAAACAATTTATATAAAATCTCATCATATTTATCTTTACATTCAAATACTTTTTTAGGGACAAAAACAGTCCTATCATCTAATTCCTTAAAAATATCATAGTAATAATCATCATAGGCTTTATCTTTATTTACGTGGTCAAAAACAGTTTTTAAATCAGAAGGTTTTATGTTTTTATAGTAAAAACGAGAAGCCAAAGCGACAAAAGATATACATATAGTTCGCGCATTGTGAGCAAATGGTATAATCTCAGCAGCATTGGGTGAGTTTTCTTTTGCTTTGTCAAATTTGGTTATAAAAGTTTTTTTATAATAAGAGTCAATATATAGTAACTCTTTTACTAAAGAGCAAATCTGCATTTGATCACCGTTAAAGACAGGGTTATAGTATTTTTCCAAATACAGTGTAGAAGGCTTTGATCTGCTTGACCCTGGCAGCTGAAAAATACCAGCCAAACATAATTTACCAACTTCTACCAGATCAGTATTTTTATAATCCTCTCTATAATCACGAGGAATTACTTCACCGCGTTTGGTTTGATAAAAAACACCTACATTACGCATTTCATTGCCAAATCTAACTTGTTCTGGCGCATTTGATTTTAAATCAATTTGTTTAATTGCTTTTTGTGAGTTAGTTGCTTTCGCAACTTCTAAACTAAACAAATTCTTGTCATCTTCATTTTCACCGATAGTGCGAATTATTTTACACGGAAGAAATAAATCATTCCCTTTATTGATATCTTTGCTTTTATGTAATAATGTCGTAGTTTGACCTCCATTTACAATGGAAAAATTCTGTAATTTAACTTGTTTACCGTCAACATCAAAATCATCACATATAATAGTCAATCCATTATTTTTAAACCAAAATGTATCAGGGCTCTTGCTAATAGTTTCATTGATCGAAGAGTCGATATCTCTCTTTTTTATAAAATATCTAAGATTACGTGACAATAAGTTTGTGCTATGTGCTGCATACAATTCTTTAATTGAAAAAGCAGACGCATTAACTATAACCGCATCATCATTATAAAATAATGCATTATTTGCTTTGTCGATCTCAATTTTACCACTTTCTACAGAAGGTCTTCGAGATTCAGATTCCTTAATCTCATCGAGCACATCTTCTCCGAAGTATAATTGTATTTCGTAATTAACACTGTTTAAACCGTGTTCATCAAGCAATTTACGTATTCTATCCTCTCTAATCCCATTCTTTGGTGCACTTGTATAAAAAACAAAACATACTTTAGATTCTTCACCTATTTCTGCATTTAAAGATAGAAATCTGCGTTGGACTTTTTCATTAACTGTTTCATATTCTCCTCTATCCATTCCTTTATAGAATAAAATCATTTTAGCAACGGCATCACGAACGGCATCAAATGTTATACTCTCATAATATTTGGATTGGCAGATAATCAGATTATTTGTTTCCGAATTTGGATCCGAAAAGAGAGCATCAACGCCACCATCTTTAACTGAATCGACGAGAAGATTATCTATATCTGCTTCAGTAAAGGATAGAGATGGATTTTTAAAAAAGTTTGCTTTTACACAAAGAACAGTAAAAACATGTTCGTCAGGTTTTTTTCTCAAACATGGGAATACTTCTTTCAAAGATTGTATTTTGGCGCTTATTGTTTGATAGTTACTCTTTTTATCCATTTTCCGTTCTCCAGCATTTAATTATCTTTATTTTACCATAAAACAACAAAATTTTCAATCACTTACGCTACTATTACACGGTTTTTTAAAAGAATGGCACTATGGCGGGTGCTTGACTAATACAAGCACCCGCCGAAAACCAAATCGACACGGTAAAATGAAACACTCAAAGCCGAGCGGATCTGGGCGTTCTCGCTAAACCACTTGCGAATCGCCCCGATGATCCGCCGTTGGCAAGGTAAAAAAATAATACGAACTCCGAATTGTTCTCGGTGTTCGTATTATTCGCAAATGGCGGAGAGTTAGGGATTTGAACCCTAGTTACGGTTTCCCGTAAACACGATTTCCAGTCGTGCGCCTTCGACCACTCAGCCAACTCTCCATTGATCGAAACATTAAGTTGTTTATTGGTTTGGGTCGCCCCAAACAGTAGGTATATTATATATCATTGTTTTGCGTTTGGCAAGAATTTTTTTGCATTTTCCTTTTTTTATTCGTTTAAGTAATTTGTAACGGAATTTGTTCCGTATATCCAAAATCGATACTTGCTTGGTCATCTTACGAAATAGTTATTAAATCACAATAAATAAATTAAATAATCGATACCGTTTTGTTATTGTTGCTATAAAAAATAATCCTTACAAAATGCAAACTCGATAAGTTCGGTTGTTAATGACCGCAAAAAAAACCTATATATTGTTACTACGGGAAATTGTTTTGTATTTTATAGATTATACGATAGATGCAATACAGACGAATATCTATATGACAGTTTGGTTTATCGATTACCATTTAAACTTTAACGTAATATTTTGTTTGATAATTAAAATAAAGAGATTATACGATAAGTAGTTAGGTCGTTGACTTTAGTTAAAAGTATTAAAACAATGCAATACGTTTAGGTCGTTGATGCGTAAATAATTGCTTTTTATAGGGCGGTTTGGTTTATTTTTGTTAAGGTGGTTGGGTGATTTTTTAAAGCAGTTAAGTAGTTTATTTAAAAATAAATAAACTGTGTTAGCGAAAAAAGATAATAAATAGGCTATGGAAATCAATTTAGAATAATGTAAAGTAAACGTCGACACCTACAAAAAATATAAGGCGATTTGATTTATTTTTGTTAAGGTGTTTGGTGATTTATTAAAGCAGTTAGGTAGTTTATTTAAAAACGAATAGACTGTGTTAGCGAAAAAAGATAATAAATAGGCTATGGAAATCGATTTAGAATTACGTAAAGTAAACGTCGACACCTACAAAAAAATATAAGGCAGTTTGGTTCATTTTTATTAAGGTGGTTGGGTGATTTTATAAAGCAATTAGGTATTTTATTTAAAAATGAATAGACTGTGTTAGCGGATCCGTTATAACTTAATGATAAAAGGAAAAAATAGACTGCGTAAACGTATTTGTTATAACTTACGGATAAAATTAAAAAATAGGATATGGGTCGGTTCGTTATTGTGGGAAGGAGCGTAAAAACCTACAAAAATCAAAATCGTTTGACAATTGAGTATATATTTGATATACTGTCGAAGCAAGTGGACGGAAACGCCTACTAAAATACTATTGTACGGTGAAATATGGCTTTTGTAGATTTTAATAAACTAAGGGAAAACACCCCTAAAGCTATCGCGATGAGAACGATAGTCATCACCATAGGTTGTATAATAAATTCCGTAGGTCTTTCGTTTTTTTTGGATCCCTCCAAACTTGTATCGGGCGGTTTTTCGGGCGTAGCAATGTTGTTATCTCGATTAATACCCCTAAATACGGGTATTATCGCAATTATTTTAAATATTCCCCTTTTTATTATCGGTTTAAAAGTTTTTGGCAAAAGGTTCTTATTTAACACCATTTTTGCGACCTTACTATATTCATTATTGGTTTTTCTACTTGAAAACACGTGCAAATCCTTTTTGCCCTTAACTTCCAACGTTTTGCTATCGTCGATTTTAGGCGGTGTAGTTACCGCCACGGGACTTGCGATAATCTTCCGTTGCGGTGCAACGACGGGCGGTACGGATATAATCGTAAGGCTTATGCGTTTAAAAATAGGCGATCTAAGTTTTGGCACGATGTTTATGGTAATGGATATGACTATATTGTTAGTGCAACTTATCGTCTTTAAAAATATAGAACTAACCCTATATTCCGCACTTGCGATAGCGATCGAGAACTTTACCTTCGATAAGATCCTTTACGGTTTTGACGAAGCCAAAATATTGTACATAATAAGCGACCATCACGACGAAATAAAAGAAGCGGCATTGGTAAAATTGGACGCGGGCGTAACTATTTTGGACGCGACGGGCGGTTATAGCGGGGACGCTAAAAAGGTCTTATTGATAGCCGTAAAAAAGCATAATTACGTCAAACTTAAAAACATAGTTCAAAAGATAGACCCCAAAGCCTTCTTTATAGTATCTTCGGCTAACGAGATCTTTGGCGAAGGATTTAAAAATAACGACAAAAAAGATATATAAACAAGTTTAAAATCGTTGACTTGCAAATAAATACGAGAGTATAATCAATTTAAACATAGAGGCGCGAAGATGATAAGTAACATTCGGGCAGACCAAAAGTCCGTTTGCGAAAGGCTGATTCGCCGAAGCGGTCGAGCGTGGGTCGCGCAAACACCGCTGGGGCGTGGGGGAATACCTTACGCACTGTCACAAGTAATTGTGGAGCGCTACGGTTTGATTTTTTAGTTTTTCATTTGGCTGTAGACTTTATGTTTTACGGCCTTTTTTATTTAGGGATAAACGGACGCAGTCCGAAAGGAGATATAAATTATGTTTTTAAGTATGATTTCAAGTGCCGCCGACTATTTTACGGGTACGTTTTGGGCGTTTGTCCCCGCTATCATCGCGATAGTTTTGGCGCTTATCACAAAGCAAGTTTATTTAAGCTTGTTTACGGGTATTTTCGTCGGGACGATGTTTTTAGCGGGCGGTAACCCCATCGAAGCGTTGTCTAACCTATTTATCACCATGGCAAACCAAATAGGCGGAAACGGCGGTATTTTGGTATTCTTGGTAATATTGGGTATATTTGCCGTTCTCATGGTAAAAACGGGCGGAAGCCAAGCTTACGGAGAGTGGGCGACCGGAAAAATAAAAACCAAAAGGGGCGCAGAACTTGCGACCGTTGGTCTTGGCGCATTGATATTTGTCGACGACTACTTTAACTGTTTGACCGTTGGCAACGCTATGCGTCCCGTAACCGACAAGCATCGTATTTCGCACGCAAAACTTGCCTATTTGATAGACTCGACCGCAGCGCCTATTTGCATAATCGCTCCCATATCGAGTTGGGCGGCTGCCGTTTCGGGCTATGCCGACGGCGGTATAGTTGCGTTTATAAAGACCATACCTTTTAATATGTACGCTTTGTTGACTATCGCGTTTATGGTGGTTACGGTTCTTTTAAGGATAGATTTCTTTAAAATGAGAAAAAATCAAAAGATAGCCCAAACCACGGGCGACCTTAACGCGGGCGAGACCGACCTTCCCACCGAAGATATAGAAGTTAAAGAAAACGTCAAAGGCAAGGTCATCAATTTGGTATTCCCCGTAATTACCCTTATCGTTTGCTGTGTCGGAGCAATGATATACAACGGATACTTTTACGACTGGGACGCGGGCATTTTGACCACTACGCCGCAATCGGCAAACGTATTGGAAGCGTTTAGTAACTGCGACGCAGGTTCGGCTTTGGCGATGGGCTCTTTCGTCGCATTGATAATAACCTTGATATTCTACTATGCGACCAAAGCGTTGAATTTTAAAGAAAGCATGAGTTCTATAACCGAAGGCTTTAAATCAATGGTCCCCGCTATCTTGATATTGACGTTTGCTTGGACTATCGGCGCGGTCATGGGTGCTAAAGGCGCGGGCGTAGACGAAAGCGGAGTAGCGATCATCGACGGAACTTTAAACGCAAAAGCGTTTGTCGAAGCGCATATCACCGCCGACAGCATGGCGCTTGGCGTTATCCCCTTCGTGTTCTTTATACTCGCTTGCCTTATCTCTTTTGCGACCGGTACTTCTTGGGGTACGTTCGGCGTATTGATACCCATTTCGACCGCCGTTATGTCCGCTACCACCAGCGAAGGTTTGTTCTTCTTGACTATGTCCGCGGTATTGGCGGGCGCGGTTTACGGCGATCACGTAAGTCCCATTTCGGATACGACCATCATGGCGTCTTCGGGTGCGAGATGCAACCACTTGGATCACGTTAGAACTCAATTCCCGTACGCAACGATAGTGGCGGTAATGTCTGCCATCGTTTACCTTATTATGGGCTTTATATGCACGGGCAAGATAGGTCAAAGTTACGGCGCAGCAGCCGGCATCACGTTGGCTATCGGCGTAGGTATACTTGCAATATTTATCGTAGCGTTGTACTTCCTTAACAAAAAGGGTATATTTGACAAATTGACTTTGTCTAAAAAGAAGCCCGAAGAAAGTCAAGGAACAACCGAAGAATAAAAAATAACGATAAACTTATATAGTTATTTCTATATATAAAAACCCCGCTACTATTCTTTTAACGAACGGTAGCGGGGTTTTATCGTTTAATATTGCTTAATGCATTTTAGAAAGATCGATCATCAATCTATAAAGTCGACCATCTTGTCGGCTAAAGCGGTGGGATTGTCGGGCAACAAGCCTTCTATCATTTGAGCCATCGCAAACAATACTTCGGAAAGATCTTTGAGTTTGTCTTTATCCGATTCGTAAAGATCCTTTATCTTTTGATATATCTTATGCTCGCCGTTTATTTCCAAAACCTTTTCCGCTTTTACCTTTTCGGCATTGGGAAGAGAATTTAAGACCTTTTCCATTTCTATCGACAACTCGCCTTTTGCGGTCAAGCATACGGGGTGAGATTTAAGTCTTGTGGAAACTACAACCGCGACAACTTTATCGCCTAATGCTTCCTTGATGAAATCGGTTATCTCTTTGCTACCTTCGACCGCTTCCGCCGTCTCGGTTTCTATACCGTTGTTTTCGTCTTGTATGGACTTAAATTCTTTGTCTTCGTACTTACTCAAAGTCTTAAATACGAACTCGTCCACGCTGTCTATACAACAAAGAATATCGTAACCCTTTTCCAATACCTTTTCGCTTAAAGGTAACGCTCTTATCGCTTCGGCGCTCTTACCGCCCGCATAGTATATGTATTGTTGTCCGTCGGGCATAGAGTCGACGTACTCTTTTAAGGTAACGTATTTGTCTTCTTTTGCCGAGCGGAATAATACCAAGTCTTGTAAAACTTCTTTATTCATACCCCAGTCGTTATAAACGCCGTATTTGAGTTGGGGTCCGAATTCGGCAAAGAATTTCTCGTATTTTTCACGGGAATTTTTAAGAAGATTTTCCAATTCCCCTTTTATCTTCTTTTCCAAATTCTTGGCGATAAGTTTTAATTGTCTGTTGTTTTGTATGGTCTCTCTCGAGATATTCAAACTCAATTCGCTATCTACTACGCCTTTTACAAAACTAAAATAGTCGGGCAATAACTCTTCGCATCTGTCGGTTATCAATACGCCGTTGGTGTATAATTTCAAACCTTTTTCGTATTGTTTGGTATAGTAGTTATAAGGCGCTTTTGACGGGATAAACAACAACGCTTTGTAATCCACCGCACCTTCCGCGCTCGTGTGTATCACCGACGTGGGCGCTTCGTAATCGTAAAAAGTATCGCGATAGAAAGTATTGTAGTTTTCTTCGGTTATCTCGCTCTTGTTTTTACGCCACAAAGGTATACGGGAATTTAAAGTTTCGTCCTCTAAATAACTTTCGCTCTTGCCGTCTTCGGCTTCTTTATATTGAGTACGGGGCATTACGATAGGGTAGCGGATATAATCGCTGTATTTCTTGATCAAATTGCTTATTTCGTATTCGTCAAGATACTTGTCGTAATCTTCGCCTTCTACGTTGTCCTTTAAAAACAAAGTTATCTCGGTACCAGTTTCTTGCTTTTGAGCGGGCTTTATCTCGTATCCGCTTACACCGTCGGATATCCACATATTTGCGTCGTCCGAGCCGTACGCTTTAGACACTACTACGACTTTTTGCGCAACCATAAAAGCCGAATAGAAACCTACGCCGAATTGTCCTATTATATTAAGATCTTCGCTTTGGTTCTCCTTTTTGAAGTCCAAAGATCCCGATTGAGCGATGGTACCCAAGTTTTTGTCGAGTTCTTCGGCAGTCATACCCACGCCGTTATCTTTTATGGTTATAGTCCTTGCGTTTTTATCGAGTTCGATACGAATAGATAGAGAATCTCTCGACAAACCGCTACCGTCGGTCAAGGATTTAAAATATAATTTATCCAATGCGTCCGAGCAGTTGGAAACGAGTTCTCTTAAAAAAATTTCTTTATGCGTATAGATGGAATTAATCATTAAATCAAGTATGCGCTTCGATTGCGTTTTAAATTGCTTCATAATGAATCTCCTTGTAAATGATTGTCAATTTACATTATAGCCACTTAAAAAAATTTGTCAACAAAAAATTAGCACTTTAACGGGTAGAGTGCTAATTTCTTGATTTTTAAAGTCGTTTTTAGTCGAACAAATCGTCGTTTTTATCCGTATTTTGACCGCCCCCGTATTTATTCGGGTCGTCGTTGGCGGTAAACTCTTGATAAGAAACTCGCTCTTCCTTCTTTGGCGCGTCGTAGAAATCACGTCCCCCGCGTTTATCTCTAAAATCGCAATACTCGTTGATCATTTTAACGCGTTTTATAGAGTTTACCAAAACGCTTATAGAACCGATTTCCCAAATGACGGCGAATACGATCACAAATATCAAACCGAGTCTACTGCTTCTTGAAAGGTGGGTCGCGTTATAGGTAGCGTTGTCAAAAGTCAACGAAACGGCTTTTGAAATCGAAACGTCGTCTTTGGACAAGTTCTTTTGAAGATCCGAGCGGAAACTTGACCACAGATCGTCGGTGATAAAGGTGGTGTCGTCGCCCGCCATATCGCACCATATCCAATCTTCGGTGGTATCGCCGACGGCGATAACTATCATCCAATGACCTTCGTCGTCAAAGGTATTGACGTATAGTTTATAGGCAAAATCTTCTAAATTAGAGGCGTTTAACGAGCCGTATCTTTGAGTGTTGAAATCTTTTGCCAAAAAGGTATAGACGTACGGCTCTATGCCCGTCTTATCGTAAAACGTCCTTAAAGACTCGGTAACTTCTTTTTGGTCGGTCAAAACGTTCGCTTCGTCTTGAATATATACCCCGACGGATTTAAGATAACGCTCGTTCATTTTATGCGGCAAAAGAGAATAAACCATTACGGCAAAAAGGACCAATCCCGCTAAAACGAAAAGCGCGGGGAAGATAACCGAAGAAGTAAAACTTTCCCTTGTAGGGGAACCCGCATAATAAAAGAAATAGGTACGACCTAAACTGTTGGTATAATAATAACGTCTTGAACCGGGGAACGCGCTACGCGTACTGAACCTTGGACCGTGGTTACCGCCCGAACCACCCGAGAAGTGTCCGCCACCGCCCGAAAATCCGCCGCCCGAAGACCCGCCACCATGTGAACTTGGCATAATTATCTCCTTGCTATTTTTGATAATTTTATCATTTTAAAGAGCGTTTGTAAAGGACGCTATTCTATTTTATTAAGCAACTTGAAAAAACGCGAAAAATAATATATAATGTATTAAACAAACCGTAGGAGATTTTAAAATGAGTATACCAACCCCGCATATCAACGCAAAACTCGGCGACTTTGCCCCGACCGTTTTGATGCCCGGCGACCCTTTACGTTCTAAATTTATCGCCGAGAACTTTCTCGAAGAACCGAAGTTAGTCAACAACGTCCGCGGCGTGCAAGGTTACACGGGGACTTATAAGGGCAAAAGGGTTAGCGTAATGGCAAGCGGTATGGGTCAACCGAGCATTGCGATATACAGTTACGAATTATTTGCCTTTTACGGGGTAGAAAACATAATAAGGGTAGGTAGCGCCGGCGGTATCGACGAAAAAGTAAACGTGCGGGACATAATAATCGGATCCAAAGCGGTTACGTTGGGCAATATCGGGGAACAAATGGATTTTCCGAAAGGTTACCAACCTTTAGCCGACAAAACTTTAGTGGATATTTGCGATAATATTTGTAAGGAAAACGGCTTTACTCATCACGTAGGTACTATCTATACGAGCGACGCTTTTTACGGGGAAAGTTCGGCTTTGCCGTTTATGAAGGAAAACGACGTTTTGGCGGTGGAGATGGAATCGGCGGCGCTTTATATGAACGCTTTACGCACCCATAAACGCGCGGTAAGTATATGCACGATAAGCGATATGGAAAGTAAAGGACAAAGTTTATCGGCGGAAGAAAGACAAAACTCTTTTAAAGAAATGATGTTGGTCGCTTTAGAAGCGGCTTTGAGATTATGAAAGAAGAACTATTGACTCGGGCTTTGTCGGCAAGAGAAAACTCTTATTGTCCTTATAGCGGTTTTGCGGTTGGGGCGGCTTTACTTTGCGAAGACGGAGAGATCATCACCGGTTGCAACGTAGAAAACTCGGCGTTTTCGCCGACGATCTGCGCGGAAAGAGTCGCGATATTTTCCGCTATATCCAAAGGAAAGCACAAATTTAAAAAGATACTTATAGTCGGCGGGAAAAAGGGAGAAAAGATAGAGAGCGAGTGTACCCCTTGCGGGGTATGCAGACAAGTTTTATCCGAGTTTTGCGATAAAGACTTCGAGATATTGACCTATGACGGAAAAGAAGTAATAACACGGACGCTTGGGGAATTATTGCCCTATTCGTTTGATATAAAAAAATAATTTTACGGGAGAAGTTTATGACAAAAGTTTTGATAATATCCGCAAGTCCGAGAAGAAACGGCAATTCCGACACCCTTTGCGATCGTTTTGCGCAAGGCGCTATAGACGAAGGAAATCAAGTTGAAAAGATATTTTTAGCAGACAAAAAAATAAATTATTGTCGCGGTTGCGGTTTTTGCACTAAAAAAGGTCGTTGCGTACAAGAAGACGACGCACCCGAGATATTGGATAAAATGATAGACGCCGACGTTATCGTTTTCGGCTCGCCGATCTACTTTTATTGCATCAACGCTCAACTAAAAACTTTGATAGACAGATGTTTACCGAGATATAAAGAAATAAAGAATAAAACCTTTTATTTCTTGCTAACCGCCGCGGATAACGCACCCGATACCTTTGACGAAGCGATGACCGCATTAGACGGTTTTATAAGATGCTTGGATAACTGCCACGTGGAAAAGGTGATAAAAGGTATAGGCGTCTACCGTCCGCACGAGATCAAAGAAAATCACGCTTACGAAATAGCCTATATAGCGGGCGGAGAAGTGTAAGCGATAAAGAGTTTACGATAAAACGCGACCTAACTAAAAGTTTGGTCGCGTTTTTGATATTTGCTTAAGTTTTAGGTTTGGGGTATATCTATTTGATATTTAATTGACCAATATTTTGACTTATAATTGACCAATATTTTAGTGATATTTTGACCTATTTTTGAACGATCTCAGCCGAAAGCGTTTATAAAATTTTTTCTCTTGACGATAAAACGACCTGACTAAAAGTCCGGTCGCGTTTTTGATATTTGATTAAGTTTTAGGTTTGGGGTATATCTAACGGTATCTCGGCGTGTAGGGTAAAGGGTATATCGAAAGAAACGTACACCGTACCCCCTAATGCGTTGGCTTCCGCTAAAAGTCCCGATAAGCCGTTGCCGAAATGCAAGGATTTCGGCGGTAGCCCGTCGTCTTGGACTTCTGCTTTGAACAAGTCGTCTTGACTCTCGAATTTGGCTTTTACCAAACGAGATTTGCCGTGTTTTACCGCGTTTGTGGTGGCTTCTTTTAATAGTTTATAGCAAAACGCCAAAAGTTTTTCGGAAGGGGGTATCTCGCCTTCCACTTCGAGAGTTACGCCGATGGAAGATAAAGTCGATTTTAATTCTTCGATAAAGGAAAGCGACGGGGTATCTCGTCCCGCTATTTCCAAAGAAGAAAGCATATCTTTTATCATCGTCAAATCCGTCGGATCGTCGTTTAATATAAACATATGAAGTATAGAAAGACGTTGCGCCAAATCGTCGTGTATACGCCCTTTGACTGCCAAAAGTTCCCTTTCTTTTTGTATTTTTTCTATACTTTTTAACGCTCTTGCAAGGTCTTCGTTGGCTGTTTTTAAAAGCACTTTGTTGGCTTCGGTCTCTTTTAGCAAACCTTCTTCTTCGCTAACGTCCACGCAAGTGATTTGGGTAAGGGGTTGTTCGACGGCAAATCTAAACGCTTGCTCGTCTATAAACACGACGTACGAACCCGAGTCGATGATTCTTCCTTTTGCCTTTGCTTTTTCTTCTATCGCTTCCACTATCTTTTTTGCGCTTTTATAATAAGAGATCCCCAATCGTTCGAGAATTTTTCCGAGCATACTGTTGACGTAGGTCAACCGCCCGAAAAGGTTGACGAAAGCGATACCGTCTTCGGCGTCGTCGAGCGCGTATTTTATGGATAATCTGCCGGGGTATTTGGAAAGATCTATCAACGTGTCCTTAAATATAAAGACCAACCGCATTAAAATATACGCAAAAGAGCCTATCGACAAATACCCGTAAGAAGGTATAAACGTCCAAAACGGCAGGTTGAAAACGCACCAAATAGCGTCCGCAAACGCTATGTATTTTTTGTTTTTGATCCCTATCGTCAAAGCGAGAGCAAAGGGCAGTAATAAAACGAAATGGACGTAGGTCGCCACAGTCAAATTTTGATTTGCTATAAGCGGGGTCTCGGTTACCGCTTTTATCACCAAGCAAGCAAACAACCCGAACAAATAGGCTACGGATAATTTGCTTCTTCTTGTCATTATCCCGTAAACGATACAAAAAAGCAATATCGCCGAAGCTACGGTGTAAAAAACGAAAGCCATCAATCTTAAAGAAGCGGGAAGGGATAAAATATCAGCCACGTTCCACCTCCATACCGTACCGTAATCCGCTATCGGTAACTCGGCAAGTGATATTGTTGCCTACGACGAAAATAGGTTTTTCCGTAGGGATCACCCCTTCCAATTCGATAGAGCATACCTTTTTGATTTGGTTTACGAGAATAAGCGCGTTAAGGTCTAAAAATTCGTACCCTTCGGCAACCGCGTTTATAAATTCGTTGACTTGCACCGCCAAGGAAAAATCCACGTCCGAGTCCGAAGTCAACGCCACCGCTATATCTTTAAACCCCACGCTTTGAACGTCGTGAGATATGACGTTTAATAGCATTTTGAACTCTTCGCTCGTCAACGCTTTTCTTTCTTTAGCGCCGAGCAAAAGCATACATTTTTGCTTCATATATCCAAGTTTTAACGCTATACGGCCGAGAGTTCGTTTGCTTTCTTTGGAATTTTCGTCGGTGATGACCGCAGGCAAGGTCTCGACCAATTTTGCCATTTCGTCCCTTGACTTTCCGATACTCGACTCTATTTCTTCCAAAAGGGAAAGTCTATAAGTCAAAGACGCTTCTTCTTTGGCGACTTTTAAAGCGTCTTCTAAAAGTTGTTTGGTTTTTGACAACTCGTCCGACTCGGCTTGAGTCTTTTTCTTTAAATTTATCATTTCGGACACGTCGGCTTGGGATATTACCGTATATTCGCCGATTTTCTTGCTCGATACCCTAACCGTCTCTTTTTCGTCGTCGGCAATAATTTGCTTAAATTTTTCGCTCTTATACAAAGGCTTTGAGTTTTCGTCGTAAATACACATAGGTAGGGCGGAGCGAGTAAAATTGACGACGTATCTGCCGTTATTGCGGACTAACCCCAAATCCAACATTATTTCTATGCCCGACTGTATAAAGAAAATGGAAACGAGCGCAAGGTCTTTAATAAAAAACACTTCTCTCGTAAACGGTACGCCTAATGCGTAAAGCACGAAATAAGTTATAGCCAAAAGAATGACCGTAGACGACAGTACCCCTTGTATCGGGGAAAGTTTAGCCCCGATAAGGACTATTGCCAAAGCGGACAAGGTAAGTAAAAAATCGTACCCCATGGCAAAATAGTGAACTATACCGTACGAGTATGTGGCGAGCCTTGCGACAGCCACGCCTTTTTCGTTGACTCCGAAGGTATAATTTTTATAGATCAACTGGTGTAGATCGTTGGTAAGCGCCAAGATAACGAACACCGAACATATTAAGAAAAGAATAGCGTATATCCTTTTTTTGCCCTTTAGCGTCGCGTGGAAAGTTTCTATACAAAACACGAAAAACAAAGTAGGCAAAACCACTATGGGCAAATAATACAAATAGTCGATATATTTGGCAAGCGTCAAAACGTTTGGCAACCATTTTACAAATCTTAACACTATCCAAAAAAAACCGAGTAAAAAAATCGAGTACAGCAACTTTTTGGGTTTGTCAAACTGCACTCTGTATATCATTGTTATCCCCCAAAAAAGGAAGAAAAAAGATAATAAATAGGTAACCAAATAATCGGCGCTACCCCCCGTCAACTCTCCGCGGGGAAGAAATACCGACAAAAGATAAAACGCCGCGAAAACCGACGCTATTATGATAGAAAAGAAAATAAACCGTTTTTTACTCATTTTTCCGCAAAAATGAGTCCCGATGATACCGCGTATATCGCCACCCTTGCGATAGACGGAAATCCCGTTTTTTGCAATATTGAAGAAATGTGCGCTTTAAGGGAAGACTGCGACATAAAAAGTTCTTTGGCGATAGCGTCTCTTTCCAACCCTTCGCAATAAGAACGAAGTATCTTTAATTCCACGTCGTTAAGAGTGGATAACAATAAATTTTTGGTATTGTCGACGCTCGGAAAAACGCTGTAACCCGCAACGGTGTTTTTAATGACCGAAATAAGTTCGACGGTAGATATGTTTTTATACACGAAGGAATTGACCCCTACCTTTTTTGCCGTTTCCATAAAAGTAACGTCGGGGAAACCCGTTATAGCGACCACCTTGACGTCGGGGAATTCTTCTTTTATTTGCCCCACGACTTCCAAAGCGTTCTTTTTGCCTTCGGTTATAATGTCGGTCAAAACCACGTCGGCGGACACCTTTTTAAGCAAAGGTAAAATATCCAAAGCGGACGTTACCGTTCCCACGACTTTTATTGACGGGTCTTTGGCAAAACTTGAAGCTAAACCGTCTAAAAGTATGGATTGATCTTCGCAAATTATAAGGTTCAAACGAGACTCCTTTTAAGCGTTTTGCTTATCCGTTATTATAAAAATTATAACATCGTATTTATTTTATAACAACCCTTATTTTGTTTTTAAAGCAAAAAGTCTATAAAACAAAAAACGTTTTTAGCCATAAGTTTAAAAAACGAACCTAAATTATAGCCTTTTGTCTACGCTTAGTATACTTTATGACAAAGTATTATTTTTTTCATTATGTTACAATTAATATATAATCAAAAAGCGAGCAATCGCACGCAAAGGAGTGGATATATGAAAGCAAATAAAATGCTATTTACGTCTCTTGCGATAGTGTTATGCGTGATATTGGCACTTGCTATTTATCACGTGGCGGAACTTACGCCCGCATACGCAGACCAGTACGTAGACGTCGTTTCATTGACGGTCGACGCGCCTATAAACGGCGGCGATCCTTCAAGTTCGCGTATCACTTGGGACGGAGACGAGTATTTTGTCAAAAACCGCAACTGGTACGACATTACGGCTGACAAGGATCTTGTCGATAAAGACGATAGATTTATCGGCGGACACGACTATCGTCTTTTTGTGGTAGTAGAGATATACGGAAAACTTTATCCCGCTACCAAATTTTTAACTTCGGGTTTAGGCAATCCCGACGTAAACGTAACCGTCAACGGAGAAACGGCGATCGCTAAAAAATATTACGGACAAGACGCCACACATCTTTTCACGGTAGTTTTTGACTTTACCAACGTAGATTACGAGCAAATACATACCGTAAAGATAGCAAACCTTGACGCCCCGACTTCCAACGCAAAACCCGATTACGAAGGGACGATAGTTCAAGGCGGTTGCCAGCCCAACACGATGATGGGACTTAAAAACGGCATTACTTGGTACGATCCGAGCATCAATTCTTTAGTTGGCGAAAATCAAGTATTTGAAAACGGCAAGACTTACGAACTTCAATACAGTTTAAAAGTCAACGAAGGTTTTACCTTTTTAAGCCCTATGGAAGTTTACCTAAACGGTGAAATTTTATCCGACGACGATTATAGTTTTATTAACGAATATTTGACTATAACTAAATCTTACGTTTGCGAAAACGCAAAAATAACCACGGTCGATATAAACGACGTCGAAGCGCCCGAGTGGGGAAGTACGCCCGTCTTTAACGCGAACGCTCTCGGCAATTACTCGTTGATCGCGGACGAAGATCAAGTAAGTCCCGACCCCGAGATGAAAAACGGCGTTAAGTGGATAAAAGTCGATGACGGCGCCGAACTTACCGATTCGACCGAATTTGACGCTAACGAAATATACAAAGCGGTATTTTATTTGCAAGCGGACGAATATTTCGATTTTGCGATGAACGGCGGTTTGTCCGCAGTCCAAGCAAAAGTCAACGGCAAACTTGCCGAGTGTTATCCCATATACGCTTACGGCGGTGATTACGCTAAATATTTGGCGGTAGAGTACACGTTTGCGCCGACCGGAAACACTATTTCCGACGTTTACGTTAGTGGACTTATCTTGCCCGAAAATACCGATTCGACCAACGGGCAAGACGCGGAAAGCATAACGTTAGGCGCGGGATATACCGTCGACTACGTTCGCTGGTACGACGAAAACGACGAGCCGTTCGAAGGGGAATTCGAATACGGTAACGCCTATTCGACGATATTGACTTTTTATGCCGACGACGGATTCGTTTTTGCCGACTCGCCTACTCTTTATATAGACGGCGAAAAGATTACGCCAAACGAACAATGGAAAAACTTTGCAAATCACGTAAGTTTCAGACTCTCTTTCGACTGTCGTCCCAAAACGATAACCGAGATAGCGTTATCTTTTAACGAACCCGTTACCGGAGAGCCCGTCTTGACGGACATTGACTCTTCAAATATCGGCGTTAACTCAACTTTGGAGTGGTACGCCGACGAAAATTTAGACGACGACCCCGACTATGACGGCGAGCCCGTTACCGAAGGGAACTTTAACGAAGGTATTTACGGCGCTAAAATTACTCTTATAATCAAAGAAGGTTTCATTTTTTCAAATACCGTCAAAGTGCGTTTGAACAACTTTAGCATTTATACGGACTCGTTATTATTCGGCACCTGTTTGAGCATAAAAGAAGAATACAAGAGCGAACCTTTATATACGATCACCTTTGACGCCAACGGGGGATACGGCGAAATGGAGCCGATAGAGGGATTAAGAGATCAATCTTTAGTAGTCCTACCCGAATGCACGTTCGAACCCAACACCGACGTTGACGGAAAATACTTGGTCTTTGGCGGTTGGTGTGAAAGTTCTATCGGCGCACCCGTCGAATTGAACGCAAACGGTCAATACCAAATGCCACCCAACGACGTTATTTTGTATGCGTTATGGGATGAACACGTACACACCTACGTAAACGATCAAAACGACCCCGCCTATTGGACTTTTGACGAAAGGGGTCATTGGCGCGAGTGTACGGACGTGGATTGTCCCGACGACGTTCACGGCGAATTGGATTTTGCTTATCACGACTACGATAACCACGTTTGTACGATTTGCGGCGCACCCGAAAAAACCTATACGCTCTCTTTTGCGTGTTATAGAGATTACGTTACGGGAGAACAAGCGTCAATAAGCGGTATTTACTACGGAGAGACCGTAACCATGCCCGCTTGCACGTTTACTTACGACGCTGACAAATACGCATTTAACCGTTGGCAGATCTATATCAACGACGAATATCGCTTTTTAGCGGAAGGGGATCAAATCCAATACGACTACCTAAGAAATTACACCGCCATTGCGTTATTTACCACCCTTACGACGGTTACCATAGATATGGGCGGTCGTTACGACGACGTGGTTTATAATGGTCAAAGCGATCAACTTTACAATTTAGTTTATAAAGCGTTCGACGGCAAAAATATGTTCGAGAAAGACAAGGACTATATAATAGGTTTTTCCGACGCGCCTATAGATTATTCGCTTGCGCCTAACGTAATAATAGAGTCTTTGATCCCGCTTTACACAACTATAACCGAAGACGTTACGATTTACTCTTATTGGGCGACTCTTCACGATCCCGTCTACACGGCGGTTTTGCCTTTCGATAGGGTAGTGAACGCGGACGAAGACTCACACGAATTAGGTCAATTCTATTTTTCCGATCTACCCATACCGTCCGATGTTTCTTTCTTGCCATACTTTAATATCGTGGTATCCGTATCCACTAACGGATTGATAAATCAAAACGACCCGTCCAACGTTATCCCCTTGGAAATATACGACAAAAAAATCGACGGATACCGTATAACTATCGGGGATAATTCCTTTATGGTTATAGAAAATCTAAATAACGAATACGATTTTGACTCTATATCGACTATTGCGGGAAATAGAGAATACGTTTATATCGACGGATACGGCTCGCAAGAAGAGTTTTCGGCTCTTGCCGATATAGTCAAAGGCAAGGTAGTCGTTTGCAATCGCGGAGAGATCACGTTCTCTCAAAAAGCGACTAACGCGGCAAACGCAAAAGCGTTGGCTTTGATCGTCGTAAACTACGTAGACGATATTCTCGATTTGGGTTTAGACAGTTATATGCAATCTATGCCCGTAGTAAGCGCTAAACATCTTACCGTCGACTACTTTAAATCGAACGGACAAAAGAACGAGTCGGAGGGAATCGAGTACTACGTCGGCAACTTGACGATAGACGATAAAACGACGAGCGAATATTATTTTAACGGCGATTTCAATTATTATGCCGACAATTTTTTGGATTACCTTATCTACGATCGATATAACCTAAACGTTTGGTACAAGATAGCGGATATATCCAAACTTCAAAACAACGCTAAATATATAGGCAGTATCGATTTTACCGTTACTCTTTACGACGAAAACGACGATATGATAGGGGAAAGCAAAAAGTCGACCAAATTGACTATCGACGGAGATCACGCACACTCTTTGCAACAAGTTAAAGCGGTACCCGCAACTTGCGAAAGTGCGGGCGTAAAAGAGTATTATACTTGTGTCGGTTGCGGTAAATACTTTGAAGACGCCGACGGAAATATAGAAATACAAGATATTGACGCTTGGAAGCAAGATCAAGGTAAAATCGACCTTTTAGATCACGTTTTGGGCGAGTGGCAAAGCGACGAAAACGACCATTGGAAAGTTTGTTCGGTTTGCCAAAAAGAAATATCCCGCTCCGCCCACGTTGACGAAGATCAAAACGGTATTTGCGACGTTTGCGATCGCGCTTTCGTCTCTCAACCCGAAGACCCGAACGTTGACCCCAATCCCGAATATCCGCACTCTACCGTTGACGGCGTAGAAGTATTCGAGCAAACCTTGACCATTGGCACAAAAAGTACGGTAATCGAAATATTTACTTCGGCAAAAGCCTTAAACGGCGTAGTGAAGATAAAGGTCGAAGAGATGACTTTCACTTTCGACCAAAAAGCGGTAGCGCAAATAGGCGGCAAGGACGTTACTTTGAGTGCAAACTTGATAACGAGCGACTTTGACGTACAAGGCTTTGACGAAATTTGTCTCGTTATCGAAGTTTCGTTAGAAGGCTCTACGTTTGAAAACGGCAACGTAAAAATAACTCTCGATAAAGAGATAGAGATCCCCGACGGCAAAGAGTTAAAGGTCTATTACGTAAACGGTGAAAACAAGACCGAAATGAACTGCGTTTACGAAAAAGGCGTCTTGTCTTTTGATACTAACCATTTCTCGTCCTTTGCGGCGGTTTTGGAAAGCGTTGAACTCACGGGCGAAAAGAAAGGATTAAGCGGCGGTGCGATAGCAGGCATAGTTATAGGCGCTGTGGTTCTCGTCGGCGGTATAGCCGTCCTTTGCTTCTTCTTGCTTCGTAAGAAAAAGAAATAAGACAAATGACCTTCATAAAAAAATTATTCAATAAAAATAAAAGCGACCGAACTAACGGCGGTATAAGAAAAGTTTTGGATAAAAACTTACCTAAATACGTCAATTCCACCGAGATAGTCGGGTTTGAGTGCGATTTTTATAAACGCGCCGCGATCTCGGCGGATAAGGACGTTTTAGACGGAGAATATCGTTTGACTTGCGAAAAAATAGGGGAAAAGATTTGCTGCCGTTACAGTCGCAAATTGAGCCGAAACGGAAATGTCGATAAAATATTTGACGGGGATGAAAACTTGCTTATATCGCTCGAAAAAGCGGTTAGAGAAGAGAATATCGCCCGACTAAACGGCTTGGAAACTTTCGTTAGCGGACTTCCGAGAAACTACGGCGCAAAATTGAGCGTTCGTTATTCGTCGGGGGAAAGTATAGAAACGTCTAATAATCAACAAGTCGATTTACCATCGACCGCAATAGAAAGATTCGTAAAGATATTTGAAAGTTATATTTAATAGGAGATAATATGAGTATTTTCGATAAGATAAACGAGTTAAAAAACAAAGCCTTAAATAAAGTAAAAGCGGCGGTAAGCCCCAAAAAGACTTTCACGTTTGACGATTTGCCTACCGATCTTGATAAAATGCGCTCTATGCCCGAAGCCGTACTTGACGACCCGTATAAAACGGCGGCATTGACCGTTTGCGCCTTAAACGTCTATGCAAACGACAGAGAAAACGGCAAAGCGATGTTAAATTACTTGCGCGGACCAAGACCTTTAAGCGCACACGATATAAGTTTTTTGAACGACAGATTTATGGACGGTCAAAACTATATACCCCGTTCTTATTTCGAAGGCGCGACCCCGCAAAACGATTATACCCCGTCTCGTCCTTACAAATTGACGGTGGTTTCAAATCAATATTCGGACGACAACAAAAACTACAAAAAACTTTTCGTTCAAAGTGGCGGAGCGGACTCTATCCGTGCTATAATAATGCGTTTAGGTTCGGACGGTAAATGGTATCTTTGGGAACAAGAATTGCTCTCGGGCATTCGTACCCCTTCGTCCCAAAATCCTTGGGCGTAAAACGAAAATAATATAAAATAAAGGAGAAGGTTATGGAATTACAAGGAAAATACAAAATAAAAGCGTTACTAACCATGGACGAAGAAGGCTCGAGATTTATATCGAGAGAAGATATAGAAAATCTCGAATTTAACGAAGAAAACGCAGATTATATCCATATGTTAAGAGTGACTATGGAGATAAAAGAAGACGTCATCTTAATGAAAGTTAAAGCGAGCGAAGAAGAAGCTCGTAGCAGTATGGAAGAAGATCCCGATATTTATTTTGACGACGACGGACTTTTAGTTATCGAAAAACACCCCTTGATAAACGTAGACGGAGAGTGGAAATACGAGTGCGGAGAAGAAGACGGTCAACCCTATTACGCTTCCTTTGGCGAGACCCCTGACGGCGATCTATTATACGCCGAAAGCATCGTATTTGAAAAAATCCAATGATACGAGCGACAAAACCCAAGACAGAGATGTATTATATGCCAAAAGCATAATATTTGCAAAAATACAATAAAACGAGTTTATCTTCCCCCAATCGAACGTAACCGTTTTATCCTTTACGTTCACCTTAAACGGCTCATTAAATCATAAATTTATTTACATATTTAAACCCGTCTTAAATCCGTCAAAAATCCAAGTAGATTTTTGACGGGTTTTTATAGCGGATATAGACCCTTCGACGATGCTCAGGGTGATGATAGACCAAGTGCGAAAATATACTTCGTGCATTTTAGCCTTCGTTTGTGTTTCATCCTTAAAAGCGTAAGCGTTTACACCCTTTCGGCTATTTTAATAGACGAAGGAAAGGGGGCTTGATTTTATCCAAAGAAGACTTGTTTTAACAAGGCTACGACGATAAAATGGGGGTTTTTAAAACCCTTGATGACAACACAAAAACTTTCAAACACTAAAGCATGGATATTATTTATTTTAAAAGATTTTTCGACTTCGTTCAACATGAAGCCCGAGCGAAAGCGAAAATGCACTTGTATATTTTCGCCGAGTGAAGGGCGGTGAATTATAGCCGTATCCGGTAGGATACGCTTTTCGATAGAAAAGTATTGCGTTAGCAATGGCTATAATTATAATTGTTGCACTTAGTAGGTCGTCATTCTGAGCAAGCGAAGCGCCGTCGAAGAATCTATATCCAAATAAAAACCCCCATTCCCACGTCGGACGCCGTTTTGTCGTCCTTTGGTGGCAATCGAGCCCCCTTTCCCGTCGCTTCGCGACAAGGGTGTAATCCCGCTTTGCTCGTTTGGACACGACCACAGTCGTGGACTACGTCTTCGACGATATATGAGACAATCTGGGACTATCATTAAAAAACAGTGTGAACAGTTTCGCCTTAAAAGCGTAAGCGTTTACACCCTTTCGACCGTTTACGGTCGAAGGAAAGGGGGCTTGTCTGCGCACAAAGAAGGCAATCGTATTATAAGCCCGACAAAACGTATTACGTTTTGTCGGAGACGAATAAGTTCTCTAAAAAACGCAGTCCTAACGCTTTGTGTTGGGACAAGTCAAAAGAGAAACTTATGAGGAACGACTGCGGAGAGGGGGTTTTTAGACTTTTGTTATTGTAATAAACCAATTTATATTATTTGTATCGCAAAGGAGTCGGTGGGGGATGGGATACAGTCGATGGATATTTTAATATCGCTAAACCAATCGTTTTGATTTATTCTTTTTACGATAGGTTCAAGCGAAGTCGGATATTTTATTTGTACGCTTTTTACGGTCAAGGGTAGGCGAGATAAATCTTTGCGCAATTTCCAAACTTGAATAATATCGGGATCTATCTTTTGGGTATAACCGCGTTTACGAGTAAGTTCTACAAATCCCAAACGGGTAAAATCGTAAACTTTTACGTCGTCGTTGACGATCGATTTTGAAAGCGCGTCGACAACGGCTTTTTTTGTTTGGGCGGTTTTTGGTGTTATAAAGTCGATAAGTACCGATCCGCCTATATTTCTCATTTTTAATTGTTTTGCAATTTCTTTTGCCGCTTGAATATTGACCTTTAAAATATTATTATCCTTTGTGCCGTCTAAAGAAGATCCCGAATTGACGTCGATAACCGTACACGCTTCGCACTCGTCAAAAACGAGTTCGGCACCGCATTTTAGTGGAACGTTGGGGGATAAACTCGTAAATATTTCTTTGTCTAATTCTTCAATTATCGCTATGTTTTTTGGGGATAACGGTTTATAGTCTATTTCTAAATTGTTTAAAAGAGCGGGATCGTTGGTATATACGGTATCGTATAGCGGCAGCCGTCTTTTTAAGTGGTCGAACTTGTTGCCGAAAGAATATAAAACGCCGAGCCTACGCTCTTGCTTTGCGTTTTCGATAATGGCAAAAACGTTTTTTAACGACGATATTTCGGTTATTAAACTATCGTTCGACGCGTTTTTTGCGGTAGACTTAACGAGCCAAGCGCCGTCGGTATTCGCTTGAATTATCCCGCGTTTTTCCAAAAGGCTTTGTTCTTCGGTTTTTATAGAATTTGTAGAAAAAGGAAAATAATTTAAGTATACGCCGAAAACTGTTAAATTGGTCGTCAATTTGGCTTCTTTTTGCGCGTAACTTTCTTGTATTACTTGAAAAACGCCAAAACTGCCTTCCGCAAGTTGTTCTTTAGTGCGGTAAGATAAAAAAGCGGTCTCTTTGCCTATATCGACGAAAGCGCCTTGAAGGGCGGGAACGTTTCTTGTTATTTTGCCGAGTACAACGTCAAATAGATTTAATCTATCGTCATCTTCTTTTAATTTAAAAGCGACGTCTATCGACTCGTCGTCGACTAACGCTATCCTTTCGGAAAATGCGTCTTGGGTTATTACCGCAAAAGAGCGTCCGTTCATTTTTGTGATAAAGAGTCTAAATATTCGTCGACGTTTACGAGATATTTTTCCCGAACGTATTGATTATAACGCCATATTTCGGTAACGTCCGTACTTATGCCGAATTTTCTTGCAAACGACTCGCATAGTACGTCCGCACGCAATTTCAATGCGGATATACAAACGTTTATAGCGTCGGGGTACGCTTTTATAGCGCACAGTTCGGGCGCGACGTCCTTGACCCCGTCCGGCTCTTTGCGAGTAGGGTACTCTAAAATTATTTCGTTTTGATTTATCAAATCGTCTATTTCTTTGGCTTTATCTTGCGTATTGGCCCGTATGCTGTAATCGGCATAAACGACTTTTGCAGCCAACGACGGATTTTTCTCGGTACGCCAAGCGCGTATGCCTTCTAAACCTTTTATGCATACTTCGTTATAGCGTTTTAAAAATTCGTCCGGATCAAGATCGCAAGCGACGGTAACGTATTCGGCGGAACTGTTGATACCCAAAGGAAGAGGTACGCCCAATTTGACGAGCATGTGCGGGTTAAACCCCGACGAGTATTTTATATCCACGTCCATCCTTTTAAAGGTTCTATTTAAATGACGTAAAACGTCTATGTGAGAAAGATATACGCAGTTATCTTTTTTATAATACTTTAATGTTATCATTATTCCCACCCGTTACAGTCGCAGATGCTCTTGCAACCGCAACCCCTGCAACCTTTGTTACACGACGGGGTCGCTATCGCTTTATCCGACAATTCTTTTTCTCTTATAAAATATTCGGGACGAACGCCGCAGTCGATAAAGTCCCAAGGTAGTTTTGCACCGACCTTTTTGCCTTTGGTGTAAGAGTCGGGGTCTATGCCGCACTCTTCAAAGGCTTTTATCCAAACGTCATATTTAAAATGTTCGGTCCAGCCGTCCATTTTTGCACCTAAACGGTAGGCGGTTTCGATGACTTTTGCAAGTTTTCTATCCCCCCTTGCAAATACTCCTTCTATCCTACTCGTCGTGTTGTCGTGATAATGGAAGTCGACGCATTTGACCGACTTTAATTGGGTGCGTAAATACACTTGACGCTCTAACATTTCGTCGATAGTCAACTGATCCGCCCATTGGAAAGGTGTAAACGGTTTGGGAACGAATACCGCGCAACTTATTGAAATATTGGGTGCGCCTTTAAAATTGTGCATTTCCCGATATTTTCTTTTTACCTTCATACATATATCGACTATTCCGTCGAGATCTTCTTTCGTTTCGGTAGGTAGTCCCAACATAAAATAGAATTTTACACTGTGGTAACCGCTTTCAAACGCTATTTCAACGGAACGTAAAATATCTTCTTCGGTAACGTTTTTATTGATGACGTTTCTTAATCTTTGCGTGCCTGCTTCGGGCGCAAACGTCAAAGAACTCTTTCTCGCTTCTTGCGTAAGTTCGGCGGAATAGGTGTCCAATCTCATGGAAGGCAGTGCAAAATGCACTTTGTACTTTTCGGCGCAAGGTTTTATGCCGTCCATAAGTTGATAAATGCCCTTATAGTCGCCGGTGGATAGGGAGCCTAAAGAGATCTCGTCGTAACCCGTGTTTTTGACGGTTTCTTCACACAATCTAACAACGGTATCGACTTTGCGGTATCTTAACGGCCTATACCAAAAGCCCGCTTGACAAAAACGGCACCCGTTTGCGCAACCGCGGTACAATTCCACCATCGCTCTATCGTGGACGGCTTCTACCGACGGGACTATTTGTTTGGTAGGGTAATAACAACTGTCAAAGTCGGTTATCACCGCTTTTTTGACGGTTTTACGCTTGCCGGGTTTGTTGAACGCGGGAACGTAAATACCTTCTATCCTTTGCGCTTCTATCAAAAATTGCCTTCTGTTAAATCCGTTCGGCTTTGCTTTGTGCTTTTCGTATAGTTTTGCAAGCGCGGGCAATGCTTCTTCCCCTTCGCCGATACTTATAGCGTCAAAAAATTCCGCAAAAGGCTCGGGGTTGACCGAACACGGACCGCCGGCGATCAAAATCGGATACGACTCGTCCCTGTCTTTTGCGTAAAAGGGCATTTTGGCAAGGTCGAGCATATATAAAATATTGCTATATAAAAGTTCGTATTGAACGGAAAACCCGACTATATCGAAATCTTTTAGCGGGGTTTGAGTTTCTAACGAGAATAAAGGATAATCGGCTTCTTTTAATATGTCGCCAAAATCTACCGCGGGGGCAAAACACCTTTCGCACTCTACGCCTTCGGTATCGTTTAAAATATGGTACAAAATGCGTAAGCCTGTGTTGCTCATACCTACTTCGTAAATATCGGGCATACACATACAAAATCTTACGCCTTCTTTTTTCATCTCGGGTTGATTATACTCTCCGCCCGTATATCTTGCGGGTTTTTCCGCTTTTAAAATGAGATGTTTAAGCAGTTTATCCATTGTTTTGTATCGCCAAGCAAGCGGCGCCGATTATGCCTGCGTCATTGAAAAATACGGGCGTGGTAACGCTAACGTGCGGGTTGTTTTTTCCACCGTACGCTTCGGCGTTTATCTTTTCTTCTAAAGGCGCGATTATACGTTGTTGTGCGCTTATACCACCGCCGACGATTATCTTTTCGGGTCTAAAAATGTTGACGTAATTGACAAGTCCGTCTACTATATCGTCTATGTATTCGTCCAAAACTTTGGTAGCGCTCTTATCCCCTTGCTTTTCCGCATTGAAGATACAAAAACCGCTAAGACCGTCTTCTTTTACTATTTTTGCGGTCAAACCGTCGGGTTCGGCGGCTGCCAAAGCCTTGGTGCGTTCGAGTAGCGATGAAGTGGAAGCGTAAAGTTCCCAGCAGTCGTATCTTCCGCAACCGCACTTTTTACCGCGTTCTTTTATGCGTATATGACCGCCTTCGGTACCTGCCGACCGATTGCCCAATAGCAATTTTCCGTCCGTGATAAACGCCGTACCGATGCCCGTGCCGATAGTGATGGCAATACAGTCGTTGCATCCCTTTGCGGCGCCGAAGATCCACTCGCCAAGCAACGCGCAGTTAGCGTCGTTGCCCGCAAAACACGGCTTGTCCAACAAACTTTCGAGTTCCTTGGTATAAGGTACGCCGTACCAGTTGAGATTTGCCGCAAACGAAACGTATCCTTGATGTACAGTCCCCGGAACGCCCGTGCCGATAGCTTTTATATCGTCAAAATTTACGTTGGCTTCTTTTGCCGTGTCCCGACAAAGATCCGCTATTTCGGCTATCGTTTTGTGATAGTCGCCAAGCGTCGTAATTATACTCTTTTTTGCTAAAATCTTACCGTTGTCGTCAACTACGCCGCATTTTACGGACATACCGCCTATATCAATACCTAAATACATAAAATACCTCGAAAGTGAAAAATCATTTATATATTTTATCACGACTGCGTTTATTTTGCAATAGTTACGCCACCGCTAAAATCAAAGCGTATATCTAACGCTCAAAACGAAATATAAAAATATAAAATACGTGGTTTAAAATAGGCGAATAACAATTTTAAAAAGGTTTAAAAAAACAGTTTACAAAAGGCAAAAATTTTAGTAAACTTATTATATCCAAACGGGGATATAGCTCAGATGGTAGAGCGCTTGAATGGCATTCAAGAGGTCGCCGGTTCGATCCCGACTATCTCCACCAAAAAATGCTTGGCAATTTTGCCAAGCATTTTTTATGTATTTTGCGACCAATTCGAGCAAAATACACATCATGCACGCCGTCGGCGGGTACATCATGCCACCGCCTGCGGTGGTACGAAATAATAAACCGTGTTCGCAAAACATTATGTGTCGGAAATATCTTTTATACAGTATTCATGTAAAAACCCCCTCTCCGCAGTCGAAGTCAATCAAAGATTGCCTTCTTTGTGCACAGACAATCCCCCTTTCCTCCGTCTATTAAAATAGCCGAAAGGGTGCAAACGCTTACGCTTTTAAGGATTTAGATCCTTCGACTTCGCTCAGGATGAAGCACAAACGAAAGCGAAAATGCACTTGTATATTTTCGCCGAGTGCGTGCGGTGAATTATAGCCGTATCCGTTAGGATACACTTTCCGATAGGAAAGAATTGCGTTAGCAATGGCTATAATTATAATTGTTGCACGTATTAAAGTTATCCATATTAAAAACCCGACAAAACGCTTGCGTTTTGGAGGAGACGAATAAGTTCTCTAAAAAACGCAGTCCCAACGCTTTGCGTTGGGACAAGTCTTAAGAGATACTTATGAGTCTCTCGACGGTGGGGGGTCGGGTAACCCCGGTCTTCTTCCGTGTGAGATACGACTAACGTAAAACCGTTATTATTGCTCGTCTACTTTCGTCTCGTCTACGTTAGTTGAGTCGTTAAGTTCGCCGTTTGTATAAGAAGGCGTTTCTTCTTTAGTTTCGTTATCGGGTAAGGGTTCTTCGGCGGGTTGGGCGGTCGTTTGCGTTTGCACTTCTTGAGCGGTAACGTCTTTTTGCTCGTCTTGAGCCGTTTGTTCGTCCGAAACGGGGGTCGTGGACAAAGTCTCGAAGATAGGACGTAGGTATTTTTCGGGTTTACGTTTACGTTCGCGGATAAAGAAGCGTATCATCAACGCAAGCGTTACTAAATCGACTATTACCATCGCAATGGCTATAAACGTGAAGTTGTCGTTTATTTCGATAAGTTCGTGCGTTAAAGAAAAATCGTACGTTCCGTGCAATATCCAAGGAATCAAAAATCCCAAAACGTCGTAACGCTTTTTGCCCGTTTTAAGGCTCTTGCCATAAAACCAACCCATAATAAAGGCGTAACTTACGTGTCCCATCGTAAAGCCTCTGACGAGCATAGTTATCGCATCCGCACCAAATGCGTAGGGTATATCTTCGGCAAGTCCGAACGCCGTGCCTATTATAACCATAAATGCGACGACGTCTCCCCAAGAGTAGGTTTCTTGTTTCTTTTTGAGTATCAAGCGGAAAGTGAAATACTTTATAAGTTCTTCGACTAATGCCAAAACTACGAAATTATATATCGCTTGGTATAACAAAACGGGCATATCTTTAAATATCGTGCCTTTTAAAACTTTTGTAACGATATAAAGGATACCCGAAAGCAAAAGTATGGGCAAAGCGTCGATAACACCGCTGATAAAAGCCTTTTTGCAAGTCTTTTTATAAGGCAGATCTTCTTTGCGTCTTTTAAGCATCCATACGAATATCAAAACCGACGGGACTATGCTCAATAAGAAAAACAAAATGGATAAAAACATAAATCATCACCTATTTTAGTTTTTGATTTTGGTTATTTCGCGTACTGTCAACGAGTCTTCCAAAACGGTAAATATCACGTTTTTGTCCCCAAACGTCAACCCGTAACGCCTTGTCGGGTCGTCGTGATAGGCGGGACGTGGATCTAATTTAAGTACCGAAGTAAGTTCTTTTATATAGTTTTGATCAAGCCCCGTCAAATCGCATTTATAGTCGACTTTTAACCTTTTTGGGGCTTCTTTGGCAAATCCCGAAACGGGGTCGACGGGAGTGTCCGCGTACTCGATAAAAGGTTTTACGTCTATAATAGGCGTTCCGTCCATTATGTCCGCGCCTAAAACGAGCAATTCTTTGCCTTGGGGCGTATCTTTTATATCCAACAATTTTACCAACGTCAAGCCGATAGGATTGGGTCGATAAGGGGAACGAGTCGCAAATACGCCCATTTTTTGGTTGCCCCCTAATCTCGGCGGTCGAACGGTCGGCGAGTTGGTCTCGTGCGAATTTGAAAATTCCCAAATCAACCAGAGGTGAGAAAACCCTTCGAGTCCTTTTATATAATCGGGATTTTTAAATTCCCCTTCGAACACGATACGGGACAGGACGTCGGTCAAACCGCTTTGACGCGGTATGCCGAATTTATCGGTAAAATTATTGCGGATTTTGGCGACTATCTTGTATTGCATTTTAATTTGCGTACGACTTTGCAATTTCCACTAAAACGTCGACCATTTTAAATAACGACGGAACGGGGATATACTCAAATCTGCCGTGGAAGTTCAATCCGCCCGTGGAAAGGTTGGGACAAGGCAGACCTTCAAAAGACAAATGAGCGCCGTCGGTACCGCCACGGATGGGCAATATCAAGGGCTTGACGCCTACGCTTTCAAACGCTTTTACCGCGTTGTCAACGAGATGCATCGAGTCTTTAAGTTTTTCCTTCATATTGTAATACGAATCTTTGACGGTGGCAAAAGCAACCCCGTCGCCGTATTTTTTGTTGATCTTTTCGGCGCACTCTACAAAGTACTTTTTGCGAGTCTCAAAAATCTCTTTGTCGTGATCTCTTATAATATATTTTGCGGTAAGGTTTTCAAGATCCCCTTTGACTTCGTCTATCATATAAAAACCTTGACGATCTTTGGTGCTGACGGGACGTTCGCTTTCGGGCAAAAGCGCGTGAAAGTCGTTAAAAACGTCTATTGCGTTTATCATTTTTCCAAAGGCTTCGCCGGGGTGTACGGAAATGCCCTTTACGGTCAAAGTTGCAGCCGCAGCGTTAAAGTTTTCGTAACTTATTTCCCCTATTTGTCCGCCGTCGACGGTATAACCGAAGTCCGCGCCAAACTCTTTTACGTCAAAATGTTCGGTACCCCTGCCGACTTCTTCGTCGTAAGTGAAAGCAACTTTTATCTCGGGACGGGGTACATCGGGGTTTGCGATAAAATATTCGAGCATACTTACTATTTCGGCAACGCCCGCTTTATCGTCCGCGCCAAGCAAGGTGGTGCCGTCGGTAAAGACTATATCTTGACCTAAATAGTCGTTGATCTCGGGGAAAGCGTCCTTTTTGAATATCACCCCGAGTTTTTGGTTAAGCACGACGTCTTTGCCAACGTATTTGATTATTTGCGGTTTGACGTCCTTACCCGAACACGCGGGGGCGGTGTCGGTATGCGAAATAAACGCAAGTTTCTTTGCGTTTTTTATGTTGGACGGCAAAGTGGCAAAAACGTAACCGTCTTTGGTCGAATAGGCTTTAAGTCCCAATGCCAAAAGTTCCTTTTCCAACTCTTTTAGCAAAACGAGTTGTTTTGCGGTAGAAGGACTCGTCGTGCTATTTTCGTCGCTTTGCGTATCGTAAGATACGTATTTTAAAAATCTATCTAAAACCGTCATGATCAAACGTTAAATCTAAATAAAACGACGTCTCCGTCTTTCATTACGTAGTCTTTGCCTTCGCTTCTCATCAAGCCTCTTTCTTTGGCGACGGCAGTGGAACCGCAATCCAAAAGATCTTGATAGTTGACTATCTCGGCTCTTATAAAGCCTTTTTCAAAATCGCTGTGTATTTTGCCTGCGGCTTGCGGGGCTTTTGTGCCGACCGTTATAGTCCAAGCCCTCGTTTCCTTTTCGCCGGCGGTAAGGTAACTTATCAAACCGAGCGTTTTGTAACCGACCTTGACCAACACGTCCAAACCGCTTTCGGTTATGCCGTAGTCGGCAGAGAATAATTCTCTGTCTTCGTCGTCGAGTTCGGCAAGTTCTTCTTCTACTTTAGCGCACAAAGTTATGACTTCGGCGCCACTTTTAGCCGCTATGCTTTTGACCGCTTTAACGTGTTCGTTATCCGGCTTTCCTATGTCGTTTTCCCCGACGTTGGCAACGTATATAACGGGCTTGTCGGTAAGTAAAAACATTTCCTTTACAACCTGTTGTTCTTCTTTGTCAAGCGGTATGTCCCTTACTGCGACGCCTTTACCTAACTCGGCTTGCACCTTCTCGGCAACTTCTATATCAAAAGCGTATTTTTTGTCGCTCTTCAAAAGATTTTTAAGCCTTGTCAAACGCTTTTCTACCGTTTCAAGATCCGCAAGTTCCAACTCGGTATCGATAGTGGAAATATCGCTTGCGGGATCTATACGATCGTCTACGTGGGTTATATTTGCGTCGTCAAAACATCTTACGACGTGTACTATCGCGTCGACTTCTCTTATATGCGACAAAAATTTATTGCCCAAGCCTTCCCCTTTGCTTGCGCCCTTGACAAGTCCCGCAATATCAACGAATTCTATTACGGCGGGCGTGATCTTTTGACTGTCGTACAACGCGGCTAGTTTATCTAACCGCTCGTCGGGTACGGCAACTACGCCAACGTTTGGCTCTATCGTACAAAAAGGATAATTGGCGCACTCCGCGCCTGCTTTTGTGATCGCGTTAAATAAGGTGGACTTGCCAACGTTAGGCAAACCTACAACTCCCAATTTCATATAAATAACCTCGTTTAAATAATTAGTCGGGCATAACCAAACTTTATTATGCGTATTTATTATATATCACCGATAAAAATTTTACAAGAAGTTAAAGGGAAGCATAACAAATTATGGATATTTTTTTGAGAATTTTAAAGGGTTTGGCGCTCGGGTCTTTGCAAGGACTTACCGAGTTTTTGCCCGTATCTTCAAGCGGTCATTTGATATTGTTGGAATCTTTCGGTATGGGTCCCGATCTTTCCTTGAACCTGTTTTTGCACGTTTCCACCCTTTTGGCGGTCGGGATAGCGTTAAGAAAAGATATTTGGGGCATGATAAAAAAACCTTTCGGAAAAGTCCCCGTATGGATAATTATCGCAAGCGTCCCCACGGCGATCGTCGCAGTACTTTTTAAAAAGTTTTTGCCGACCCTTTTAGAAGGCGCTCTTTTGGCTCCGTCATTTATGCTGACCGCCGTTTTGTTGCTTTTGCCTACCGCTAAAAAGCAAAGAGAGTTATCTTGGAAAAACTCCCTTTTCGTGGGTTTTTGTCAAGGGCTTGCGGTCTTGCCCGGCATTTCGAGAAGCGGTGCGACTATAACCGCAATGCGACTTTCGGGGATAGAAGAGAAAAACCAAACCAAATTGTCCTTTTTGTTATCCTTCCCCGTTATAATCGGGGGCGCGGCGGTCGAGATACCAAGCGTAAACTTCGATAATTTTGACCTTTACGTTTTTATACCCGCCCTATTAAGTGCTTTTTTGGTGGGACTTGTGGCTTTAAAAGTGATGTTAAAAGCCTATTCTTCTCGCTCGGCGCTTCCATTTTCGATATATTTGTTCGCATTGTCCGTCTTTACGTTGGTTTGGCACGGATAAAGCATTTTGGAAAAGTTTAAATCGCCTAAAACCGTGATTTTGTAGTAAGCGTAAAAAATCCTGTAGGGTTGTCAATCATTTGTTACGATTGAGAGTAAAATTTTTTGAGATACTCATTTGGTGATAACCAGCCTAGGGGTCTTGTTGGAAAGTTGTTGTATTCGTTGTTATATCGGCGTAGTTGTTTTTCAAAGTCTTCAAGACTGTAAAACTCGTGCCGAT